>OLRH01000661.1_pt1 | contig 17433 bp, 12 predicted proteins | sample 1672321 | NCBI WGS metagenome assembly OLRH01 (sample SAMEA3136671, study PRJEB25190) | human gut metagenome | reverse complement strand
TGCTCTCAATGTTGGTCAATGACTTGTACTCTACCCGGTATTTCTGAAAAGAGATTTTTATGAAGTCGCCCTTCCCCGAAAAAATGAACAAATACACATCACTCCCCAAAATGCAGAGTTTCTCTACCGCATACTTACCCGATATGAAAACCGCAAAGTAGAGTACGACAACGGGAAAATCTATGAAAACGGGAAGGAATTAACCTCATGTCGGCTCACTCAAAGCTATTATTGGGTAATAGGAGACAACAGAGCCGGCATGTCCGACTCCCGTTCTTTCGGAGTTCTTCCCCACTCCCACCTCATCGGTAAAGGCGTATGCATCGGTTATTCGAGAAATCCCGAAAAACCGTTTTGGCAATCGCTACGCACCGATCGTTTCTTCAAAACCGAATTATGAGTACAGTATATCTATCGACCGCCTATTTCGCTCCGATATCCTATTACGCATCATTCCTCCGATACGATCGGATAGTCATCGAACAGTGGTGCAACTATACGAAACAAACTTATCGGAACCGCTGCCACATAGCCGGAGCGAACGGACTATTGGCATTGTCCGTCCCTATCGTCAAACCCGATACGATTAAATGCCCCACGAAAGACATTCGTATCTCCGACCACGGAGAGTGGAGGCATTTGCATTGGAATGCTATCGCTTCGGCTTACGGGTCCTCCCCTTTTTTCGAATACTACCAAGACGATATACGCCCGTTCTTCGAGAAGCGGTACGAATTTCTGTTGGATTTCAATGAAGAAATACGCCGCACCGTATGCAACCTCATAGGTATTGAACCGCATATAGAATACAGTTCGTCTTACTCCGAACCTGCTCCCGGGGAAACAGACCTAAGAGATGTCATACACCCCAAGAGAAGAAAAGCCGAAACCATCTTACCCGTACAACTGAAACCCTACTATCAAGTATTCTCCGAAAAATATGGTTTCCAACCCGACCTGAGTATCATCGACCTTCTGATGAATATGGGCCCGGAATCGATTCTTATTCTCCAAAACACCTAAGAAATAATTCCGTAAAAGCACTATTATCGGCTATCTTTGTTATCTTTGCACAAAATGCGAATACCCATCTTTGCACATGAGTAGCTACGAATACGCAGACAGACTGAAAGAGACTGTAAAAAAACTATCCGATTTTCTTTCTCTCGAAGAGTTGCATCACCAGCGATGCAGAGGAGAAGTACTTCCCTCCGAAAAACAACTACAAGAACTCATATCGCTCTGCCGGTCGCTCATTTTTCCGGGATTCTACGGACTCCCCGACGTAAGCAAAGAAAATTTGCTCTACCACACGGGTATCAATACCGAAAAACTTTTCGAAGTATTGGTCAAACAAATCTCAGCAGGATTATTATTCCAAAAAAATACCGATCATACAGACAGCGATTTAAAACGGTTACAGGAATCGGCCGAACAGAAAGCGATCGACTTTATCACTTTCCTACCCGAAATGCGCCGCATCCTATCCACCGATGTCACGGCCATGTACAACGGGGATCCGGCAGCACAAAACAAAGCCGAAGTTATTCTGTGCTATCCCGCTATCCGGGCGATTTGCAACTATCGCATCGCCCATAAACTGTTAGAATTGGACGTCCCCTTGATTCCCCGTATCATTACCGAAATGGCTCACTCCGAAACCGGAATAGATATACACCCGGGAGCCGTTATCGGGGAATATTTCGCCATAGACCACGGAACCGGAGTCGTAATCGGAGCGACCTCCGTTATCGGAAACAGAGTGAAGCTATATCAGGGAGTAACGTTGGGGGCTCGCAGTTTTCCACTGGACGAAAACAACAATCCCATTAAGGGTATCGCCCGGCATCCCATCATAGAAGACGATGTCATTATCTATTCCAATGCCACCATATTGGGAAGAATAACCATCGGAAAAGGTGCTGTAATCGGCGGAAACATCTGGGTTACCGAAAACGTAGCTCCCGGGGAACGCCTTGTACAAGCCAAAGCAAAACCATAAGAAATAAATACAATACACACTATCGTGAATACCGAAAAATTTGAAATCGTAGCGAAAACTTTTCAAGGACTCGAAGATGTTCTGGCAGAAGAATTAAAAAATCTGGGAGCCGAGGATATAGAAATAGGTCGAAGAATGGTATCCTTCCACGGAGACAAGACTCTTCTTTACAAAACCAATTTGGCCTGTCGAACAGCTCTGAGAATACTGAAACCTATTTATAAATTCGAAGCATCGAACCCCGACGAAGTCTATGAAAAAATGAAAGCGTTCGAATGGGATACCCTGCTTTCTCCCGAAACGACATTCTCGATCGACTCCGTCACCTATTCCGACTGTTTCAAACATTCCAAATTCGTGACCTACCGAGCGAAAGATGCCATTGCCGACTATTTCATGGAGAAGACAGGCAAACGACCTTCGGTGCGGTTGAACGGAGCGGAACTCGTATTGAATCTCCATATATCGCACATGAGCTGCACGCTGTCGCTCGACAGTTCGGGAGAGTCTCTGCACAAGCGAGGATACCGCGTGGGACAAACCGAAGCCCCCATCAACGAAGTATTGGCCGCCGGAATGATATTGAAAACGGGGTGGCACGGAGAAACCGACTTTATAGACCCTATGTGCGGGTCGGGAACCATTCTCATCGAAGCCGCTTTGATCGCCACCCATACATATCCCGGTATTTTCAGGAAAAGTTTCGCTTTCGAAAGATGGAAAGATTTCGACGAAGAGCTGTTCGAAACGCTCTACAACGACGATAGTCACGAACAGGAGTTTACCCATCGCATATATGGCTCCGACATTTCCCCGCGAGCGATCGACATCGCGACAAAAAACATAAAAAGCGCCGGAGTAGCCAAATACATCGATCTCAAAATCATGCCTATACAACGATACGAGACCGCTCCGTCCGAACAAGGCATTCTCATCACCAATCCCCCTTACGGAGAACGTATCTCATCGAGCGATTTGTTCGGACTGTACGAATCGATAGGCAACCGTTTAAAGCATGTTTTCAAAGGGTACGATGCATGGATCATCAGTTACCATAAAGAATGCTTCGATAAAATAGGGCTGAAACCCTCGGTAAAAATAGACCTGATGAACGGAGCTTTGGAGTGCGAATACCGGAAATACGAGATTTTCGACGGCCGATACAAAGAATTCAAAGAAGAAGGCAAAAACTTGGATAAACGGGAGGGACAGACTCGTCGAACCAATCTGCGAGGCAAAGCTCCTTTCGATAGAAAAAGGACATACGACAGCGACCGACGAAGCGACAAAACAGAGCGTTTCGACCGATCGGGAAAACCTTCGTTCCGTCGGGATTCCAAACCGGGAAAACCCATAGGGAAAAAAACATTCGATCGTCCGGAACGGTTCAAACCCGACGGCGAAAAATCGGAACGCTTGCACGGAGAAGCGGCTTTTCGGAAATTCGTAACCTTCAAGCAGCCCTCCATAAAACCGTCGGACGATAATCGTAAAAAAGACTCCGACAAACCAGAATAAACCTAAAAACTCCATACAATGAATATTCTATTATTAGGATCGGGAGGTCGCGAATGCGCCTTAGCTTGGAAGATAAAGCAAAGTCCAAAAACCGACAAACTTTATATCGCACCGGGAAATGCCGGAACCGCAGCCATAGGTACGAATGTGGCAATACCGGCGACCGACTTCGATGCCATCGGAAAATTTGCAGTGGAAAAACATATCGACATGGTCGTTGTGGGCCCCGAAGACCCATTGGTAAAAGGAATATACGACTACTTCGTATCTTGCGAGGAGTTGAAAAACATACCTGTTATAGGTCCGTCGAAGGAAGGCGCCCGCTTGGAAGGCAGCAAGGAGTTTGCCAAAGGATTCATGATGCGTCACAATATACCCACGGCCCGGTATGAAAGTTTCACGCAGGAAAATCTGGAAGCGGGATATACCTTTCTCGAAACGTTGAAAGCCCCTTACGTGCTTAAAGCCGACGGATTGGCGGCGGGCAAGGGCGTACTTATCATAAACGACCTGCAAGAGGCGAAAGACGAATTGAAACAAATGTTGAACGGCATGTTCGGGAATGCCAGTAAAACCGTGGTTATCGAGGAATTTCTATCGGGCATCGAATGTTCTGTCTTTGTTCTCACCGACGGCAAAGATTACCGCATACTCCCCGTTGCCAAAGATTACAAACGAATAGGAGAAGGCGATACCGGACTCAATACCGGCGGCATGGGAGCCGTTTCACCCGTACCGTTCGCCGATGCCACGTTCATGAAAAAAGTGGAAGAGCGCATCGTAAAACCCACCATCGAAGGTTTGAAAAAAGAAAATATCACGTACAAGGGTTTCATATTCTTGGGATTGATCAACGTACAAGGAGAACCGATGGTGATCGAATACAACGTTCGTATGGGAGACCCCGAAACCGAAGTCGTCATGTTGCGTATTCAATCCGACTTGGTCGACCTGCTCGAAGGTGTGGCACAAGGAACGCTCCGGGAAAAAGAGTTGACAGAAGACCCACGGGCTGCCGTAACCGTTATGCTGGTATCGGGTGGCTATCCCGGTTCCTATGAAAAAGGCAAGGAAATCACAGGACTGGATTTAGTGACGGACAGCATTCCGTTCCATGCCGGAACGACATTCAAAAACGGAAAAATCGTAACCTCCGGCGGACGCGTCATCGCCCTCAGCTCATACGGTGCGACCAAAGAAGAGGCTTTGGCAAACTCTTTCAAAAGCGCCAAAGCCGTCTCTTTCGAAGGTAAATATTTTCGTTCCGACATAGGAGCCGACTTGTAAAACAATGAATCTGAAATCATTCATAAACAATAAATATACACTGGTTGGATCGATTGTTTTCTATCTGACCGGTGTATATCTCACGAGTCGGTTCGCAACATATCTCCCTTGCGAAGGGAGTCCCGGAATCTTGTTTCCGAGTGCCGAAAGATGGCTTTCCTCCTCCCTATCGAACCATTCGGTCAACAGCATCCTCATTCTATCCGGGGGTATTCTGCTGTTGCGTATCAACAACCTTTTCTCTCTTATTCAGAAACACACATTGCTTCCATTCCTATTTTTTCTGTTGTTGGAAGTCTGTTCCCCGTCCCTTTCGCTCTTATGCAACGGAAACATAATGGCTGTGGTTCTAACGACGATTTTGTTTTCTTTTTTCTCGGCTTATCAGCAAGAAAGGGCACAACCGGCATTTCTAATGATGGGAATCATCTCCCTATGTACCCTGTTCTGTCCCGAATTTGCTTATTACATACCCCTGTTCATCATCGGATTCGCGCAAATAAGGTATTTCACGCTGAAATCCCTGTTAGGAGCATTCATCGGATTCGCCACCCCGTTCTGGATATTGATCGGAATAGGAATCATGCCTTTCTCAGGATTGTCTGCATTGATTCCCGATTTTACGTTTCATATACCCGAAACACTCCCCTTTAACGACCCGCAATTCTGGACAATCGTTTTAACTGCGCTTTTAGGACTTTTCTCCGGTACGACGACACTATATACCACATTCAACGAGAAACGCCAAACAAGAGCTTATAACGGCTTTATAAACCTATTGTCGGTCTACTCCGCCATACTTCTGATTATAGATTATAGAAACTATACCCTCTATCTGCCTGTCCTAAATATGGCAGTTGCCATGCAAGCCGCATTTTTCTTCACGAACAATACGAAAAAATACGGAGTAGTGTTGTTCTATCTCATATTAACCCTTTACACAGGATTGTTCGTATGGAATTTATTGCCGGTCTGAGCGAGTGGGGATACTTCGGTCTTTTCATAGCGGCGTTTCTGGCCGGAAGCATAATTCCGTTCAGTTCCGAAGCCGTGCTGGGACTTCTTTTAATAGCCGGATACGATTCTTGGGGCTGTGTATTCTCTGCCACTTTGGGAAACTGGTTGGGAGGTGTCACTTGTTACTATATAGGCTACTTGGGAAAAACAGAGTGGATACACACCTATCTGAAAATACCGGAAGAAAAACTCTCGAAAATGCAACGCTTTCTGAAAGGGAAAGGCTCTCTTTTCGGATTCTTCGTCTTTATTCCGGTTATCGGCGACATCATGATCGTGGCTCTCGGACTACTCAGAGCCAATCCTCTCGGCACGTTACTCTCCATGATGGTAGGAAAATTCTCCCGGTACTACTTGGTGGTAATCGGTATCAACTATCTGAAAGAGTGGTTTCCCAATCTTTTTTAATCCTTAACCCAGTATTTATCGTCTTTCAATAATCTATCGACAGCCTTGCGAATAGATCGAAAAGCAAATTTTTCGGGTTCGATTTCTTCTCGCCGCAACCAGAAACATTCGGCAACATCGTCATGCGCTTTCAAATCGCTCATATCTTCATCGCTTCGGCAGAGAAAAAACAAATCCATCGTGTGTACGTCAAAACCCGAATAACGATAGACATTCGGGAAAGAACACAAATACTTCATCTGCTTCGGTTTCCAACCTATCTCTTCCGACAATTCCCGAACGACAGCCTCCTCTACCGTTTCTCCACATTCTGTAAACCCACCCGGTAAATCCAGCATGCCTTTGGACGGATCGAACGCCCTGCGACAAACTAAAATTCTCGATTGCCTATCCATAACGAATGCCGCTACCGATGCTTTTGGATTAAGATAATACACAAAGCCACAATCCTCGCAACGTTTGGAAGAAGCATCGTTCTCTTGGAAACGACGAGAACCGCAACGAGGGCAATATTCGAATAATCGAAGAGGATGCATATACTTTAATTAATTGACAACTAAAATTTTAGTAACTACTCCCGATTGTTTCGACGAACCACCGGAAGACGCGAAAACAAGATACACGCCGGTTTTCACCCGATTACCGCTACGATCCCTGCCGTCCCACGATATTTGTCCGCCATTGGAATAGCCTTGAAAAAACAAGTTACCCGCCGTATCGGTAATCTTCACCAAACTATTCTCCATCAATCCTGTCACCGATATCCAACCTTCATAATCGGGTCTCACCGGATTGGGAAAAGCGTATACATTACTATAATCGTCGGACGATTGTACAGCATCGGACCGATAAGCAGCCAAGCCGCTGGTCGTTCCTATATAAGCCACACCCGTTACCGGATCGACGATTACTTCGGTTACATGATTCGAAGGCAGTTTACTGTTCTCTGCCGTAAAGTGGTTCAAAATCTCCGACCCATCGGCACTTACCAAATACAATCCCGATTCTCGGGTTCCTATCCACTTACGATTGGCGCCATCTACGAATATGTCGGTAATATTGATATTCTGTAATAAATAATCGGCATTATCCGTCCCGTCGTTACGGGCTATTTTTATTCGAGTACAACGGAAACTGTCGCTAAAAACATGGTCTGGATTCGTAATCACGATAGGCCCGGACGAAGTTCCTATCCATATCTGACCGTTGTTATCCTCTTCTATGCAGGTGTAATAATTCGGAGTAAACGTTTTATTATCCTGATCCATAAACGAAACTATATTTTTCGTCCTGTCATCGGCTATCGTATTATATGTGCCCTTATCGTCAAAAGCGAATATAGAACCGGGCCAATCCCCATAAACGACCCATTTTGCCGTAGAATGATTCGGTATAAGCAGTTTGGCATATTTATTATTCTTTATTTCCGAATAACCGAATCGATACCAATCGCTCGCTTTCAATTCATCTGTATCGATAGATTGCTTGGCCTTAGGCAACATACTTACGCCCACATCGCCCGCATGTGCTATCCAAAGATTACCATCTCTATCAAAAACAATATTAGGCACAGCCATAGCCCAACCCTTAGAGAGCGGCGAATTCAACGACGTATAATGTCCTACACATTCTGTCCCCGAAATCTTATATATGCCTTCGAACCAAGTTCCTATATAAAAGGTGTTGGAATCATCGGGATCGAATGCCATATTATAACTCGAATATATTCTATTCCCTGTTTTACCATTTTCCAACGGCACTTCTCCCACATCGATTACAGACCAGTTTCCCTGATCCAATACGCTTATTTTTGTTTGCACGTACTGATCTTCGGTTCCTCTACGGGGACCCGAATTACTTACATAAAGTTTATGATCGTTAATAACGAGATTCCACGGGTCTGCCACATTCGATACATTGGGCAAAAACGGTTCCTTCAACATAACGAATTGATTATTCCCCATACTGAAATGACACAAACCGCTTTCTCCCAAAGCCCATATAGACATATCTTTTTCGTATGAAGAAGTCAACACATTCACCAAATAATCCGATTGATTTTGAAAATTGAAAATACCATCGAACTGTATAGCTCCATTCACTATATCCGGTTTACAGAAAGCGACATAAACATATCCTCTCAAAACAAACCCGTCATAATATTTATCTACATTCATCACTCCCATATTCAAGGTTCCCAATAGAGACAACCCGTTATTTATATCGAGGAAATGAAGATTGCCGCCCTTAGAATAAAACAAATATTTATCGTTGAAAGGCATAAGCGCATAAATAGTCGTTCCCGGTACATCGTCCAATAAAACCCACTTGGCGATATCGTACTTGATGGCATCGCTATTTATATAATAAAGACCATCATCGGCAACAAAAAACCAATACTTGTCGCAAACCCCTATCAGACTGATTTTTTTTCCGTAATTATAAGATTCGCTCACTTCATTTTTCTTATCGTTCAAAACAACGATACCAAAGTCGGTAGCCAAATAAATTCTATCACCGTAAAATTTTACATCGTTGATACCTTTTGCCGTAGTCAATATGGCATTCTTAATATCCGGTATATTAAACACTTTTCCATTATCGTGCAAAATATCTACGTTGGAGTTGGCATATACGATAACCAGATACTTTTTATCGTAATTATAATAAATATTAGCTATATCTATATCGTTCAATATATTGTTCTTACTGTAAGATTCCATCTCTTCCGTCTCCTTATCGAAACCAAAAAGACTTCTACCCGACACATAGTAAACCCTTTGAGGCGTATCTATGACCTTTACAGGAGTTCCTGTCGAAGTATAAATCTGCCAATCGCCCACGGCCAATTGAGCATAGGTCGCAACCGTAAACGACAATATAACGAAACCTATTAAACCCGATATTCTTTTCAACATATCAAACGATTATAGTGTATTAAAAAAATCCGATAACTTTTTTACCGCTCGTGCCCTATGGCTTATCTTGTTTTTTTCCTCTTCTCCCATCTCGGCAAATGTTTCTTCATATCCTTCCGGCACAAAAACCGAATCATAACCGAATCCCGACGAACCTCGGCGTTCACGGATTATCTTTCCGGATATTTCTCCGTAAAAAACATGCTCCTCGCTACCTGTTACCAAAGCTATACATGTAACAAAACTCGCTTTTCTGTTTTCTGCATCTCGAAGATTAGCCAATAATTTATCTATATTCTTCTCAGAATCGGAAGGTTCACCCGCATAACGGGCTGAATATACACCCGGTTCCCCGTTCAACGCCTCCACTTGCAGTCCCGTGTCGTCGGCAAAGCAATCGTATTCGTATTTATTCTTAACATACCGGGCTTTCAACAAAGCATTACCTTCGAAAGTATCGGCCGTTTCGGGTATATCGTCATGACAACCGATATCATTCAAACCGAGTATCTCTATCTTGTCACCGATAATCGCCGATATCTCTTCCAATTTATGTCTATTATTCGTGGCAAAAACCAGTTTCATAATATTAAATAATTATTTTTGTAAAAAATCCGAACAAACAAAATGAAATCTTATTCAAAATTTCAAAATTACCTTTCTCTACTCATGTTTATAACGATAAATATCTTGTTTTATTTTAAATACTTATCGAAGATATCTATCGCATGCGGAGCTATTACGAGCGTATTATATATACTTTTCATCATTTTCTTGTTCAAATACAAACCGACTTTCGGTCGCAAACTTGTCAATGTCGGTATAATCACTTTTATAATAGCTACTTCATCACTTCTTTTCTTTATTCCCAAAGAAATATTCACGGCCGACAGATGGATTATTATCGATCTTTTTTGGGACTCCGTTTCAAACGGTCTGTACCCTTATGCCGAAAAAACTTCTATCGGCAACTATCCGGGGGCAATGCCGTTCTATTTTCTTCTCTGCTATCCATTTTATTGCATACGAGAAATAGGATTCATAACCGTTATTTCCATTGCTTTGCTGGCATTCCATTTCAAACGTAAATCTGTTCAAAGTTATAGTTTATTTTTTATACTTTCGATTTCTTCTTTATGTATCTACTGGGAAATTTTTTCAAGAAGTACCATACTCATCAACGCCGTACTGTTCACCCTCTTTCTCCTTTATCTCGAACGATTCCGCACATTTTCCACCCGACAACTGATATGGAGCGCTGTCATAGGAGGGTTGCTGTTCTCTATTCGCAACGTGTTCGTGCTGCCGCTCATCGTATGGGGATTGTATCAACTCTTTCAAGAAAAAACATCTCCGAAGAAAATATTCCTGTGGGGCTTTGTTTTCCTATTGTCCTTCGCGATTACTTTCGTTCCTTTCATCTGGCTATATCCCGATGAGTTTTGGGAGATCAATCCGTTCTCCACACAATCATCTTTGGTATCTTTTCACTTCATAGTGCTCTTCGTACTGATAGCGATCGCAGGAAGTTTCTTTTGCAGAAACTACAACGACGTTAGATTTTTCAGCGTTCTGCTGTTATTCGGTATCGTGACAATCCATTTTATAGAAGCGGTTTGCCAATACAGTTTTACACAAGCTCTATTCCAATCGAAAGCAGATATATCTTATTACATTTTCTGCATACCCTATTTGTTGCAAATACTCGCCGATACAGATTATAAAAGACTTATGAATCCGCAAACATGAATACGGGAAAAAGGATATTGTGGATAGACTATGCCAAATCGATATGTATTTATTTGGTTCTGTTGGGGCATGCTCATGCTTCCCAACCTGTCACCGACTTTATCTATACTTTTCACATGCCTCTTTTCTTCTTTCTGTCCGGTTGTCTTTTTTCATTCGAGAAACACCCCAACTTTAAAGAGTTTGCCATAAAACGATTCAAAGGGCTCATGGTTCCCTATCTTTGGATAAACCTCATCACCTATCTGTTCTGGTTATTTGCAGGTCGTAATTTCGGCGAAGATGCGACAATATCCACTACTTGGTATTCCCCCATAATAGGCATTCTTTTAGGATATAGTAAACAGATGATACACAATACACCCATGTGGTTTTTCATTTGTCTCTATTTCTTGGAAATATTTTACTACCTCCTATTCAAACCGTTACAAAAGAAAAGCAAATCGATAAAGATTTCGGTATTGATCGTTATCGCCGTCATAGGATACATAAATTATGCTTACAATCCATACACATTACCCTTTTGCTTGGGAACCGCCATAGTAGGAATGGTTCTCTACGGAATAGGCAATTTAATCGTACACAACATACAAATAATAAAAATAAAATTACTTCATATAATACTCGTTTTCCTGACAATGGGAATTGTTATTTTCATAGCTCATGAAAACGGATATATAATAATGGCCACAAATAATTATAACAACTATATACTGTTTTTCATAGGAAGTTTCGCCGGTATATGTATGATAAATCTGTCGAGCAATTTTCTATCCTTAAAACCTGTTTTTCAAAATATCATAATCTATATATCCAAAAATACACTCATTATCAACAGTTTTCATTTGCTTACGTTCTCTTTCTTAAAAGGAATCATGGTATTTATCTTTCACATACCGGTAGAAACCTTATACGGCAAAATAGTTCCTAATATAGTTTTCGCTTTGGTGAGTCTTTTTTCGTGCCTACCTATCGCCTATATCATTAACAAACATTTCCCCTTTATAATAGGGAAAAAAAGAAGTCCCGAAGGGTAGATTTATGCTTTTATTTTGTCGAAACCTTCTCCATAAACTCCCACAACATTGGATTGGGAAATAAAAGCTTTCGGGTCTATGGACTTTATCAAGCGAAATATTTTAACCGACTCATTTCTTTTAGCCAATATCATCAATACTTTTTTGGGTTGTTTGGAATACCAGCCCATGCCGTCGATAACTGTCACGCCGCGACGTATATCGTTATTGACATGAGTAGCTATCTCTTCGTATTTATCCGACAGAACCAAAATTTGTACCGACTGACGTTTGCCATTGATAAGCATGTCCATCGTATAACTCATTACCCCCATCACTACATATCCGAAAATCATTTTTTCCACACTATGGAACAGAACGTAAGAGCAGGCAATAATTAAAAAATCGATGTACATCATCATTTTGGCAAACGAAATATTCTTGTATTTGTTTACGATAGCCGCTATAATATCGGTTCCTCCCGTACTTCCATTAGACACGAATACCAATCCAATACCCGAACCGCACAGAATACCGCCTATTATAGCCGACATAAAAGGTTGTTCGTCTACCAAAGCATCTTTTATGAACAAAGGAAGAATAGACAAGAATGAAGAACATACGATTACGCTGAAAATAGTTCGTATGCAGAATTGAAGACCCAACACCTTGATGGCAGCCAACAACAATAATACATTGATAACAAAATAGGATACCGATATAGGTATACCCGTACCGTAGTATATCAAGGCCGATATACCCGTTACACCTCCTGTCGTTATTTCGTTCGGTATCAGAAAACCTACCCAACCCAAAGCATACAACAGTAACCCGAATATGATAATCAAATAGTCTTTTATCGAATACCAGACACTATTAAAAGGCAAACGCATAATATGTAAAATATAAAATCCATGTTCGCTATGAATTTACGAACATGGATAAAGTTTATTAAATAACTATATTGACTATTTTATTAGGTACTACGATTATCTTCTTAGGTGTTTTTCCTTCGAGCCACCGCACCGAAGATTCATGATTAAGTACCATTTTCTCTATTTCTTCACGGGGAGTATCTGCCGGAATTTCCAAATTGTAACGTGCTTTTCCATTAAAAGAAATAGCATAAGTCACTACATCTTCTTTCAGATATTCCTCTTTCCATTCGGGCCACCGGGCATCGCATACAGTAGAATCGTAACCCAATTCATGCCACAACTCTTCACTGATATGAGGAGCAAAAGGAGCCAACAATATAATTACCTTTTCAAGTATCTGTTTGTTGTGCGATTTAAGAGAAGTCAACTCATTCACGCATATCATAAAAGCGCTTATAGAAGTATTATACGAAAAATTCTCTACGTCCCACGATATTTTCTTTATCAGTTTATGCAAAGACTTCAATTCCTCTTTCGTAGGCTCTTGATCTGTTTTATCAAGGTGATAAAACAGATTCCACAACTTTTTCAGAAAACGATGTACGCCGTCTATTCCGTTCGTATCCCACGGTTTGCTTTGTTCGATGGGACCGAGGAACATTTCGTACAACCGTAAAGTATCGGCTCCGTATTTTTCTACGATATCGTCGGGATTTACCACATTGAACATCGATTTGGACATTTTCTCTACCGCCCAACCGCATACATATCTGCCGTCATCTTCCAAAATAAACTCGGCCGAACCAAACTCAGGGCGCCAGTTTTTAAATGCTTCTATATCGAGTACATCGTTACTTACGATATTCACATCGACATGAATGGGAGTAGTATCGTAATCTTTCTTTTTATTCAAAGATACGAAAGTATTCGTATCTTTAATACGATATACAAAGTTGGAACGCCCCTGTATCATACCTTGATTTATCAGTTTCTTGAAAGGTTCGTCTTCACAAACCACTCCTTTATCGAAAAGGAACTTATTCCAGAAACGACTATAAATAAGATGACCGGTAGCATGTTCGGTTCCCCCTATATAGAGGTCTACATTACGCCAATACTCATCGCTTTTCTTCGATACCAGAGCTTTGTCGTTGTGCGGGTCCATATATCGCAAATAATAAGCCGAAGAACCTGCGAATCCCGGCATGGTACACAACTCCAACGGATAATGCTCTTCTGTTTCCCAGTTCTTAGCACGACCTAATGGAGGCTCACCTGTTTCGGTCGGTAGGAATTTATCCACTTCGGGAAGTTCCAAAGGTAGTTTACTTTCGTCAAGCATATAAGGCATACCCTCTTTATAGTAAACAGGAAAGGGTTCACCCCAATAACGCTGACGACTGAATATAGCATCGCGCAAACGATAGTTTACTTTTACCCTGCCTATACCCTTTTCCTTAATAAACTTTTTCGTGGCGGCAATGGCTTCCTTCACCTCCATACCGTTCAAATCCAATCCATTACCACAAGAATTTATCATTTTACCTTCTTTGGCATCGAAACTTTCCTCCGAAACATCGCACCCTTCTATCAGCGGTATGATGGGCAAGTCGAAATGTTTGGCGAAAGCGTAGTCCCGACTATCGTGTGCAGGTACGGCCATGATAGCTCCTGTCCCGTATCCGGCCAAGACATAATCGCTTATATAGATAGGTATATGTTTATTGTTCAACGGATTGACAGCGTATGCACCAGTAAACACACCGGTAACGCTCTTGTCCATAAGTCGCTCACGCTCGGTACGATGTTTTATGCTGTCCAAATATTTGTTTACAGCTTCCTGTTGATCGGGGGTGACTACTTGTTTTACATAATCGCTTTCGGGAGCCAATACCATAAAAGTAACCCCGAAAACCGTATCGGCACGCGTCGTAAATATGGTAAACTCCACATCGGAATCCACCACCTTAAACTGCATTTCGGCTCCCTCGGAACGACCTATCCAGTTCTTTTGGGTCTCTTTAAGAGAATCTGTCCAATCTATTTTATCCAGACCTTCCAACAAACGCTGAGCGTATGCCGATACCCGTAGACACCACTGACGCATCACTTTCTGTTCCACCGGATATCCCCCTCGTATGGAAACGCCCTCGCTCACCTCGTCGTTGGCAAGCACGGTTCCCAATTGCGGACACCAGTTTACCATCGTATCGCCCAAATAGGCAATGCGGTAATTCATCAATATTTCCTGTTGTTCTTTCTCCGATTTACCATTCCATTCTTCGGACGTAAAAGAAAGTTCTTCGCTACAAGCTGCATTCACACCTTCCGTACCTGTCGTTTCGAAAGTCTTTACAAGCTCTTCTATGGGACGAGCTTGTTGTTTGTCGTTGCAATAATAACTATTGAACATTTGTATGAACGCCCACTGAGTCCATTTATAATATTCGGGATCGCAAGTACGTATTTCGCGGCTCCAATCATAACAAAAGCCTATCTTGTCCAATTGCTCGCGATAACGATTTATGTTCTTTTCGGTCGTTATGGCCGGGTGTTGTCCCGTCTGTATGGCATACTGCTCGGCAGGAAGACCGTATGCATCATACCCCATAGGGTGAAGAACGTTAAACCCCTTCAATCTTTTATATCTGGAATAAATATCGGAAGCTATATATCCCAACGGGTGACCTACATGCAGACCTGCTCCCGAAGGATAGGGAAACATATCCAGTACGTAATATTTGGGTTTACTCTCATCTTCTTTTACTTGATAAATATGATGATCTTTCCAATACTTTTGCCACTTCTTTTCTATCTCTTTGAAATTATATTCCATGATAAACAATTATGAATGAAATTATTATTCTCTTTTTTAAATTCCCAATGAAGCCGATATGTCGAGCATACGCTGTATAGGTTCGATAGCTTTTTCGGCTATCTCTTTATCCACTATCATCTCGGGCAACTCGTATTTAAGCGTGTTATACAATTTTTTCATCGTATTCAATCGCATGAAATTACACTCGTTACAAGCACATGTACTATCGTTGGGAGGCGCAGGTATAAACTCTTTGTCGGGATTGTTTTTCTTCATTTCATGCAATATACCCGACTCGGTAGCTACTATGAAACGCTTGCAGTCCGATTGTGTCGCAAAGCGCAAAAGAGCAGCCGTGGAACCTACCTTGTCAGCTACTAACAATATATCTCTTTTACATTCCGGGTGAGCCAGTATCAACGCATCGGGATACTGTTTTTTCAAATCTACTATTTTTTCCAATGAAAATTGGGAATGCACGTGGCAAGCTCCGTCCCATAATAGCATACAAAGGTAAAAACTATTATTGAAATAATTCTTTAATTAGAGTAAAAAGGCGGCAAATCATAATTAATTTTCTGATACCCGCTGCATCCGCCCTATCAGTTCATCGCCCAGCGCCGTCTTCACCTCAATGTGTTTCAACACAGCCATTACAAACGGATTGCTTTCAAAGTCGCCGCGTACCTGCTCAAAATCAAGTTCCTTTTCCAAGCGTGAGCCGTCAGCTCCAAAGCCCGTCATGGAAGCCAGTGAAAATTCTTTCTTAGCATCCTCATACACCATGCGGTCGAGGCCAACTACTGCTTCTTTCCATTTTTCGACAATATGTATGACGTCTTCTGCCGTCATACCTTCCGGCTTGATACCATAGAACTCTTCCAACTTCTCATACGCCCAGGTCCATTCGTAGGTATAGTAGTTGCTGTGCATCTTCTCAAACTCGGCATTGATAGACTTCAAGCGATTGACTTTGCCGGACTCAATACCGTCTATCAGCGCATCTATCTCACTCTTTGGGGCTATCAATCCGGAAATATCCACCCATTCGCCGCTGCCAATGGCAGTATCGGGCTTCAAACGGGCACGTATTTCTTCATTGCTCCGGAAGTCAATGCCTTCCAAGCGCTTGATGACAGAGTTTCCGAGGAACTTATGAATGGCTATTTCATAGAAGCGGATACCTTTCACCAAAGCCGAGTTACGTATCTTCGCACTATGGAAAGAATAGATATCGGAAAGTTCGCCCGAAGCATGGCGCAGGTTCTGCAAAGTTTCCCGTCCCTTGAACATCTTCTGCACGGTATAGGGACTGAGTAAGTTGTAATTGATGAAATCCAGTTTGTTGGAATCCGTACGTCCATCACGCTTCGGCCACTTCTGTGCATCACGGATGGTTCCTACACTTCGCAGGTTGACACCCGGTACAAGATAAGTAGTATTGTTCTGCTCTATCAGATAGGAGAAAGGCAAGTTAGAAGTATCGGAATGATTCACATGGCGGCCCATTACCAATGAAAAAGCGCCTACACGGGCGGGCCAAAGAATATAGGAATCGGAAGTAGTTTTAGCACCACGTTCCAATGTTCCCTGATGGATAGGGCCTAACTTATACATGTGATTACTCTGGTTGGAACCCGAACCGGCATTCATGAATGAAAACATACCGGCAATCAGTAAAGTGGACTTATGATGCGTCACCGTGAACGGTCCGGCAAAGATAGCGCATGCCTCGCCATTCTCTCCCTGACAATTGCTGAAGAAAAGCGATTCGGACGCAGAATAATTATGTCCCAAACGACAGGCCTGGCCTATAAAGCAA
>OLRH01000659.1_pt1 | contig 17451 bp, 20 predicted proteins | sample 1672321 | NCBI WGS metagenome assembly OLRH01 (sample SAMEA3136671, study PRJEB25190) | human gut metagenome | reverse complement strand
CCAGTGACCCCCTGCTTGTAAGGCAGGTGCTCTAACCAGCTGAGCTATGCTCCCGGTTTAGCCGTTCCACTCGTAACGACAGGATTTATTATACCGAAAATATGCCCAGTTGTCAACACCAAAAATCATATTTTTCCAATTATTTTTTTGTCTCCAAACTATCAATGAGCTTCTGCAGCTCAGGGCCGTCAAACCTGTACACCGCATCGCAGAACTGACAGGTCATCTGGCAGGAGCCCTGCTCCCGGAGGATATTTTTCAGCTCCTCCGCGCCCAGGGAAATGAGGGCCCGCTCCACCCGCTCGCGGCTGCAATAGCACTTATATTCCACCGGATCGGACTCCAAAATCTTCACATCAAAGTCGGATAAAACCGTTTTCAGCAGATGCTCCGGATCCGGATCCTTGTCCAGCATGGCGGACACATTCCCCGCCGCCAGGACGCCGCCCTCCACCCTGGTGATGGTGTCCTCGTCGGCCCCGGGCATCAGCTGGATGAGATAGCCTCCGGCGGCCCGGACGCTCTGGTCCCGCTCAATGAGCACTCCCAGCCCGCAGGCTGTGGGAATCTGCTCTGACTCCACAAAATAGCTGGCAATATCCTCGGCAATCTCGCCGCCCAGCAGGTCCACGGTGCCCACATACGGCTCCTTCATGTTCAGGTCCTTGATAACGGTCATGGTGCCGCCCTCGGCGCCCACCGCCGTGCCCACGTCCAGCTTGCCGTCGGGCCGCAGGGGCAGGTCCACTTGGGGATTGGCCACATAACCCCGGACGTTGCCCGCCGGGTCAGACACGGCCAGAATGGTGCCCAGAGGGCCGGTGCCCTTAATTTGCAAGGTCAGGCTGGCGCCCTGGCCCTTTAAGGCGTTGCCCATCATGGCGCAGCCGGCCAAAGTACGGCCCAGGGCCGCCGTGGCCACGGGCAGGGTCTTGTGGATCTGCCGGGCGCGCTCAGTGAGATCGCGGCTGCTGATGGCCGCCGCCTGGACCATGCCATCGGAGGTGATGGCTCTGACAATTCTATCGCTCATAGCATGAAAATTCCTTTACTGTTAATATAATGTGCAGCGGGGCGTGGTTACCCCGCCCCGCAAAAAAATTACTCCCGCGTACAGCAGAAATAGATTCGCTGTTCGCCGTCCTTGGGCCGGCGCAGACGGCAGTCACCGTACACGCGGATGTTCCCGAACCCGGCCTCCCGAAGCCAGCCTGTCAGCTCCTCCGGGGCATAGTACCGCTGCCGGTGCAGCTCCGTATCCCGGCGGTAGCATCCGTCCGTTCCCTTGCGGAACAGATCCACCCAATACGTGCAGATGTTCCGCCGAAACTCCGTGCGCCACACGCAGTAGCTCTCCTCCGTCTCATCCAGAAACACCTGGCCGTCCAGGCTCTGAAACTTATCCAAAGTATTCACATCGAATATCAGCTCCCCGCCCGGGGCGATGAACAGATGCAGCCGCTGAAAGGTCCGCTGCACGTCGGCGGGGGAGGTGAGGTAGTTGAGGCTGTCCAGGCAGCAGATGGCCGCGTCCACAGTGCCGTACAGATCCAGCTTGGGCATGGACTGGTGCAGGAAGATGGGGGCGATGCCCGGCACACTGCCGCTTTTCATCATGGCAGCGGCCAGCATTTCCTCGGAGGCGTCCGCACCGATCATCTCATAGCCCCGGCCGGTGAGCAGCCAGGTCATGGTGCCGGTACCGCAAGCCAGGTCCAGCACTGTGTGTACCGGGATGCGGCTGCGGGTAAAGAGCTTTTCCAGGTAATCCGCCCGCTTTTCGTACTCCACATCCCCGGTGAGGGAGTCATAAGCCCCGGCCAGGCCCTGGTAAGCGTTCATTCCTCGGCGCTCTCCTTCATTTTCTCCAGAATACTCTCGTAGCCTCCGGCTCCGCCCAGCAGGGACCGATTCACCCGGCTGATGGTAGCGCTGGAGGCCCCGGTGCGCTCCAGAATGTCGTTGTAGATCATGCCCTCGTTGAGCAGCTTGGCCACCTCAAAGCGCTGCTCCATGGAGCGCATCTCCGAAATGGTGCACAGATCCTGGAAGAAGTTGTAGCACTCCTCCTCGGTTTCCAGCATCAAAATGGCCTTATACAGCAGGTCGCTCTTTTGCTTGGTGGCGATTTTTGATTTGGCAGGATGCAGCATGGCGTTTGCCCTCCTTTATAATTCTCTCTCATTTTACTATTTTAGTTCGTGAAAGTAAAGCGCCCCGACGAAAAAATTCGTAACAAATTTGTAAACTTTGTAAAATCACCCTTTACCTGGCGGCCCTTTTCCTGTAAAATAATTCAGGTGAAAATCCCCCGCAGGAATCGAGGCATCGCTATGAGTTTCTTCCAAAAACTGGGCAACGCGCTTTCCCGCTTTATGTACGGGCGCAACGGCTCCGACCAGCTGGGCTGGGCGTCGCTGGTGCTGCTGCTGGTGCTCAACACCGTGAACCTGTTTGTAAAATACAGCAGCGAGACGGTCCACACAATTCTATCCACGGTGGTTTTCCTGCTGATGGTGTGGATCCTGTTTCGCATGTTCTCCAGGAATCTGCCCAAGCGGCGCAGGGAGAATGCCTGGTTTCTCGCCAAGGTCGTGAACCCCATCAAGAATGGTCGGGCCCGCAGCGCAGACAAGGAGCATAAGTATTTCACCTGCCCAAACTGCCGCACTGTCTGCCGTGTACCCCGGGGTAAGGGTAAGATTATCATCACCTGCCCCAAGTGCGGGACCGCTATCCACGGAAAAAGCTGAAACCGGTATCCTTAACAAGGGCCTGTCGGCTCTCACCAAACAGGTGGGAGCCGTTTTTTTGCACTTTGCACTTGCAAACAGATGTTCTATCCTGTACAATAGAGAAAAAGATCAAAGAGGGGGGAGACCATGGCGGAAAAAGTATATGTGGCCATCGACTTAAAGTCGTTTTATGCCTCGGCGGAGTGCGTGGCCCGGGGGCTGGACCCTCTGCACACCAACCTGGTGGTGGCGGATGCCACCCGGACGGAAAAGACCATCTGCCTGGCTGTGTCCCCGTCCCTAAAGGGCTACGGTATCTCCGGCCGGGCTCGGCTGTTTGAGGTGGTGCAGAAGGTGGCCGCTGTGAATGAACAGCGCCAGCGGGCCTATCCGCAGCACAGGCTGTATGTCCGGGAGTACGATGACCGGCTTATCCGTTCGGATCCCTCCTTGGCCTTGGATTATATCGTGGCCCCGCCCCGCATGGCGTATTACATGGAAATTTCCACCAAAATATATCAGATTTACCTGCGCTATGTGGCCCCGGAGGACATCCATGTGTACTCCATTGACGAGGTGTTCATCGACGCCACCAATTACCTGCCTCTGTACGGCCTGAACGCCCGGGGCTTCGCCCGCAAGCTTATGGCTGCGGTTTTGCAGGAAACAGGCATCACCGCCACGGCGGGCGTTGGGCCCAACCTTTTTCTATGTAAGGTGGCCATGGATGTGGGGGCCAAGCATATAAAGCCGGATAAAAACGGCGCCCGGATTGCGGAGCTGGATGAACGGAGCTTCCGGGAGAAGCTGTGGTCCCACCGACCCCTGACGGATTTTTGGCGAGTGGGCAAGGGCTACGCCAAAAAGCTGGAGGCCAACGGCATGTACACCCTGGGGGATGTGGCCCGGCGATCGCTGACGGACGAGGACCTGCTCTACCGCCTTTTCGGTGTGAATGCGGAGCTGCTCATCGACCACGCCTGGGGGTGGGAGCCGGTGACTCTGGCGGATATCAAGGGCTATCGCCCGGAGAAAAGCTCCATGGGTGCGGGTCAGGTGCTCTCCTGCCCGTATCCGGCGGATAAGGCCCGTTTGGTAGTCCGGGAGATGGCAGACGCCTTGGCCCTGGACCTGGTGCAAAAGCGCGTGGTGGCCCGGCAGCTGGTACTCACCGTGGGCTACGACCGGGCGGGCCGCACCGATGGCTATACCGGCCCTCTGACCACCGATCCTTATGGCCGCAGCATCCCCAAGCCCGCCCACGGCACGGAGCATCTGCCCTGTCTCACCGCCTCCTCTCGCTATATCATCGACGCCGCCATGACTCTCTTTGACCGCATCGTGGATCCACGCCTGCCGGTGCGGCGGATGTACCTGGTGGCTGAGCAGGTGATAGCGGAGGAGCTGGTCCCCACCGCCCCTCAGCCGGAGCAGCTGGACCTGTTTACGGATTACCAAGCACGGGAAAAGCAGCAGGCGGCAGAGCAGGAGACTCTGGAACGAGAAAGGCAGCTGCAGCAGGCAGTGCTGCATATTAAAAATAAGTACGGGAAAAATGCCATTTTGAAGGGTATGAATTATGAAGAGGGAGCCACCGCTGCCCAGCGAAACCGGCAGATCGGCGGCCATAAGGCATGAGAAGGGAGGACCATATGGGCGCATATGATGATATTCTGCACCTGCCCCACCACCGCTCGGAAAAGCATCCGCCCATGTCCGTGCGGGACCGGGCGGCGCAGTTTTCCTCCTTCCGGGCCCTGTCGGGCTACGAGGACGCCATCGGCGAAACCGCCCGACTCACAGACCGCCGCATAGAGCGCGGCGAGGAGGAGCGGCACCGTCTGGACGCTATCTTACGGCAACTGGAGTGCCGCCTGGCCGAAAAGCCCACCGTCACTGTCACCTATTTCCGTCCCGATGACCGGAAGGCCGGCGGCGCGTATTTGCAGCATAGCGGCCCCCTTCATGCCATTGACCGGGTAAACTGCCGCCTGATCTTCGCTGACAAATCCGAGCTCCCTCTGGATGACATCTACGACATCATAGATACGCCCTGACCTCACACTCCTCCGCAGGGGACGATGCACACATCGTCCCGCCCCGCCGCACCAACAAACTACCCCGGCAAATGTAATCATTTGCCGGGGTAGTTCTATCAAATTCTCACACGCTCAATTGGTCATCCAGCACCAGCCCGGGATTGTGCTTGGTAAGGAAACCCAGGGACCACGCCCCGCAGTAGGCGATAAAGTAGCGGTCCTTGAAGTCCTGCAGCACCCGGGAGTCGGTGCACAGGGTCATATCCTGGTAGTCCCCTTCATAGCTCTTGATGCGGATCAGGTGGCTGTAGGGCAGGCCCTCCATCCGCAGCTCCACGCCGTATTCGCTGCGCATACGGTATTCAAACACGTCGAACTGCAGGGAGCCCACCACGCCCACTACAATGTCCTCATAGCCGCTGCCGGGGAACTTGAAGATCTGAATGGCGCCCTCCTGGGCGATCTGCTGCACGCCCTTGATGAACTGCTTGCGCTTCATGGTGTCCTTGGGAGATACGGAGCGGAACAGCTCCGGCTCAAAGGACGGGATACCGGAATAGCGGAACTTCTTCCCCGGCACGGTGATGGTGTCCCCGATGGAGAAGATACCCGGGTCGAACACGCCGATGATATCTCCGGCATAGGCCTCGTCTACGATCTCCCGCTCCGCGGCCATCATGGCCTGGGGTTGGGACAGCCGCATCTTCTTGCCCGATTGCACATGATAATACTCTGCATCCCGCTGAAATTTCCCGGAGCAGATGCGCATAAAGGCCAATCTATCCCGATGGGCCTTGTTCATGTTGGCCTGAATCTTGAACACAAAGGCGGAGAAATCCGGGGAGAAAGCGTCCACCACGCCTTCGTCACTCTTCCGGGATAGGGGCGGCGTGGTCATGCGCAAAAAGGACTCCAAAAACGGCTCCACACCGAAGTTCGTCAGGGCCGAGCCGAAGAACACGGGGGATAGCTTGCCGCACTGCACGGCCTCCAGGTCGAACTCCGCCCCAGCGCCCAGCAGCTCCACATCGTCCCGGAGGATACCCGTGAGCTTCTCGCCAATAAGCTCCGGCAGGGCGGGATCATCCAGCTCCGCCTCGGTGACGGCGGCTTTTTGGGCGTGGCCTGCGTCGGTGAAATGAAGGATGCGCTTTTTCTCTCGGTCGTACACCCCTTTAAACTCTCTGCCGCAGCCGATGGGCCAGTTCACGGGGTAGGTGGCAATGCCCAGCTCCCGTTCCACTTCCTCACACAGCTCCAGCGGATCCCGGGTCTCCCGGTCCATCTTGTTCACAAAGGTAAAAATGGGGATGTGCCGCAGGGCACAGACCTTGAAGAGCTTCCGGGTCTGGGGCTCCACGCCCTTGGCCCCGTCAATGACCATCACAGCGCTGTCAGCGGCCATAAGGGTGCGGTAGGTATCCTCGGAAAAGTCCTGATGGCCAGGGGTGTCCAGGATATTGATGCAGAAGCCATCGTGGCGGAACTGCATCACCGACGAGGTAACAGAGATACCGCGCTGCTTCTCAATCTCCATCCAGTCGGAGGTGGCGGCCCGGGCGCGCTTGCCCTTGACCTCACCGGCCTGGGCGATAGCCCCGCCGTAGAGCAGGAATTTCTCCGTCAATGTAGTTTTACCGGCGTCCGGGTGAGAAATGATGGCGAATGTCCGCCGCCGGGAAATTTCTTCTTTTAATGAGGCCATTGGCTCCTCCTCCTAAACAAAACGCAGAATCTTATTTATTATATACAAAAATCGGGGCAAAGTCTACAAATATCGAAAAAAATCTGCAAGAAAAAAGATGCTCTCCTGAAAGGAGAGCATCTTTCATGATTAAATCACAGCACCTTGCTCAGGAAGTCCTGCAGCCGGGGATCCTTGGGGCTGTCGAACAGCTCTGCGGGGCTGCCCTCCTCCAGGATCTTGCCCTCGGCCATGAACACCACCCGGTCGGCGACCTCCCGGGCGAAGCCCATTTCGTGGGTCACCACCGCCATGGTCATGCCCTCCTTGGCCAGGCTGCGCATCAGGTCCAGCACCTCGCCCACCATCTCCGGGTCCAGGGCGCTGGTAGGCTCGTCAAAGAGCATCACCTCCGGGTCCATAGCCAGGGCCCGCACAATGGCGATCCGCTGCTTTTGGCCGCCGGAGAGCATATTGGGATACTCGTTTGCCTTGTCCGCCAAGCCGATGCGCTCCAGCAGCTCCATAGCCTGCTTTTGCGCCTCCTCCGGGGACTTTTTCTTCAGCGCCAGGGGCGCCATGGTGATGTTCTGCAGCACCGTCTTGTGGGGAAAGAGGTTAAAATGCTGGAACACCATGCCCATCTTCTGCCGGTGCAGGTTGATGTCCACAGACTTATCCGCCAGGTTCACACCGTCAAAAAAGATCTGGCCGCTGGTGGGCTCCTCCAGCAGGTTCAGGGAGCGCAGCAGGGTGGACTTGCCGGATCCAGAGGGGCCGATGATAGCCACCACTTCCCCCTGTGCAATGTCCAGGCTGCAGTCGTTCAGCGCCTTCACGGTGCCATGGTTGTACTCCTTCACCAGGTGCTGTACGGAGATCAGCTTATTGCTTGTCGCCACGACGCATCCTCCTTTCAATGGCTTCGATGGCCTTGGAGGCCGGGTAGTTGATGCAGAAGTAGATCAGTGCCGCAATGGTATAGGGTGCCAGCGTAATGTAGGTTCCGGTGGCTACGGTCTTAGACACGAACATCAGCTCCGCCATGCCCAGCATGGAGCAGATGGAGCTCTCCTTCACCATGGTCACCACCTCGTTGGCCAGGGCAGGCAGCACATTCTTGATAGCCTGGGGCAGCACCACCAGGCGCATGCTCTGCCAGGAGGACAGGCCCAGAGACCGGGCGGCCTCCGTCTGTCCTTTGTCCACGGCCAGGATGCCCGCCCGGAAAATTTCAGCCACATAGGCCGAGCTGTTCAGCGCCAGGGCTACCACGCCCGGGATGAAACGGCTCAGATCCACAAACCCCCAAATAGTGATCCGGGGAATGGAGATCGCAGTGAACAGGCCAAAGTAGATAATGGAAAGCTGTACCAGCAGGGGAGTGGAGCGGAATACAGCAATGTATGCGCCGGAAACGCACTGAATGACCTTTTTTTTACTCAGCCTCATTAAGGCCAGCAGCAGGGCGGGGATCACCGCCAGTGCCACGGATACTACAGCCAGCAGCAGGGTATAAGCCATGCCCTGCAGGAAGTACCCGGTATATGCAGGAAGGAAAGAGAAGTTGAAAAAGCTGGTGCTGCTCATATCTTTGAACAGATTAGTCCACCACATAATCGGTCAGTCCTTTCTTCAGTGGGATTCAAATACAGTGCGAAAGTGCAAAGCCGCGTTATGCGGCTTTGCACCACGCATTATGATGTAGGTTAAAGGAGAGAGGGGTTATTCTGAAAACTCAGGAGGGATTCTCAGGGGTGACTTCCTGCCACACATCCTTCAGAGCATCAGCGGCACTGATGAAGCTCTCCAGCTTGTTCTCCTCGTTCATCTTGGCGATGGCTGCGTTGATGGCGGGCAGCAGACCCTTGGGGTCGCCCTTGGCCACGGCTACACAGTAGGGCTGAGCGGCACCCAGCTCGGAGGAGGCGTCAGCAATAACCAAGTCCTTGTTGGTTTCGGCGTACTGCTTTGCCACAGCGCCGTCTACCAGGATGGCATCCACCTTGCCGTTTACCAGCTCGTTGACCATATCGGTCACCAGAGCCAGGGGCACGGCGTTGGCACCAGTGAGCTGCTCATTGACGATGTCCAGCTTGGTGGTGCCGGTCTGGGCAGCCACGGACTTGCCGGAGAAGTCAGCCAGGGTCTTGTAGGAAGCGGCGTCGGAAGCCTTCACCAGGATAGCCGGAGGCAGGTCGGTGTAGTAGGGATCGGAGAAGTCGGCGCTTTTCAGTCTGTCACCGTCTGCTTCCATAGCGGCGATGACAATGTCGAAGTCACCCTTGACCAGGGAGGGCAGCAGGTAGTCGAAGGACATGTTTTCCACCTTCAGCTCCTTGCCCATGCTCTCGGCAATGTACTGACCCACGGAGACATCAATGCCGCCGTACTGCATAGTGCCGTCCTTGCCCTTGTACATGAACTCAAAGGGGGCGTAGTCGGCGGAGGTGCCCATTATCAGGGTCTTGCTGTCATTGCTGTTGTTGTCGTTGTTGTCGGTGGCTTTTTTGCCGCAGGCTGCCAGGCTCGCGATCATCAGCAGGGCCAGGAGCAGGGATACAAACTTTTTCATCTTCATTTTTCCTTTCTATTTTTTGAAATGGCTCTATAGGATCCACTGTGTGGTATATAGATAGAGTTTGCTGCGGAGGTGTTCCCCCCTTGACAATGCATACTATACGCCTTCTCTGCATAAATGTCAACACTTTTTTGCATAAAAATCCACGCATTTCTCCTGTTTTGTGAAAACTGACCGTTGAAAACGGCGCAAATATCAAGAGAACACAGCGGAATACACAAAGTATATTCTGTATATACGAATAATTATGCATTTATACAACCTAAAAAGAGGGCGCCCCCTGATGGGACGCCCTCTCAGCGTATCAAAAAGCCTCGCAGAGTTTGCCGCCCGCAGGCGGCAAAGAAGTTCAATCATTTTCTCTCGCGACCTGTGCGTGAGAGAAAATACCGCTCAGGCTGCCAGTGTGCAATTCCGGCGTTTCACGCCGGAATTATGCGCGCAGCAGACTGCAATCCTTTTGTCGGAAAAACCAAAGTTTTTTCCGACAGCTTTAAGAGGGCGCCCCCTGATGGGACGCCCTCTCAGCGCGAACCGGTATGTACCTTAATTGGCCAAGATCCGGCCTGCACCGTAGTAGCAGGCGGACCAATAGCTGGTGTACAGGGAGGCCACCACCACGCCGTAGTCGCTGGCATGGATAAACTGGCCGCCGCCGATATAAATGCCCACATGGCCGATGCCCTCATAGAAGAACACCAGGTCGCCGGGCTGCAGCTCGGAGCGGGAAATGGGCTGGCTGGCGTAGTATTGGGATACACAGCCGTGTCCCAGGGAAATGCCGTAGTAGCCGAACAGCTGCATGGTCAGGCCCGAGCAATCTGTGCCGGAGCGGCTGGCACCGCCGTAGACATAGGGTGTGCCCAGGAAAGAGTAGGCATAATCCACAATGGCACTGCGCAGAGAGCTGCCGCCGGGCACTACGCCGGAGCCGAAGGTGGCAGCATAGGAGGTCTTGGCCAAGGCATCGATCTCCGCCTGGGTACGCACGGCGTCGGTGTCGTCATATTCGGCGTAATCCACCGGTGTGCAGGCGTCTGCAGAAACATAGCCGGAAAAATCGCTGAAGGACACATAGTACCAGCTGCCGGATTCGTCAATATCCTTGAGCTTTGCGACCTTGTCGCCCTCGATCACATTGCCGCTGGCGGTCACGCCGGCATCGGAGTAAACGGTGGTATCGCTATTGAGCATCACGCCGTCATACTGTGCCAGCAGGGCCAGGTTGTCAGCCACCTGCTCCCGGGCGGCCTGCTGGGCCTGGAGCTCAGCTTCCATTTCATCCAGCGCCATGAATTGCAGCTGCGTGACGGATGCATCCTGGCCGCCTGCAGGCAGGTCGGCGGAATACAGCCGTTGGGTGCTGGTCCGGGCGGAGTCAAAGCCGGTCTGCAGGCCGGCTGTTTCCAAATAGGCTACAGCCTGCCGGTAATCCTCCGCAGTGGGATGCGTGATAGATGTGCTGTCTGCGTAGGCGATGGATACCGTAGAGATAAAAACGGACAGGGCCAGGCAGATGCAGCAGAGCTTTCTGGACATAGAAAACTCCCTTCTTCCTTTTAGGATTCTGGGTTGCTGGGTTTAACAAAAAGTAGTATAACATAAGTTTATCAAAAAAGCTACATAAAAATTACAAAATAATAACAAAATTTTCAAATGGTTAAAAATCAATAAAAATCCCCACCCAAATTTGCCGCATCTCCCAAAAAATTAGGGCGGGATGCCCGCATCCCGCCCTATTTTTCAGTTATATTTTTTGCGATGCATCACTGGCATGGGCTGCTATTCTCCTCCAGCTTCTCCTGCAGCCATGCCTTCAACTGCTCCACGCCCTCATCGTCCCAGGAAAAATCCTTTTCCTGCACATCCTTGGCCACCTCATAGCAGAAATGGGTGTATACGGCGGCGTGGATCAGATTGTTCTCCTTGTCGTTGGCGAACCGATACCGAAACTCCCCGATGCTGCCGGTATAGACAAAGGCCCGTTTGAACCACCGGGGCGTTAAAACCTCAAAATACGGATGCATGCTTGTCCTCCTAATCTGCCATTTCGTCTGCCGATGTAGAGCTTTGCCGCTCTGCGGTAAAAATATGTGTGCAGCAGACTCTATCCCTTTTAGCGGAAAAACCGAAAGATTTTTCATCATCAAGTATAGCACGCCCCTGCCGCCACGGCAATAAAAAAAGATTCACAACCGACATAATGTATGCTATAATCGGGAAAACCAAGAAAAGAATTCCGAAAGGGGTAGAGAGTATGGAAAACGAAGTAAAGCGGATCGGCATCCTCACCAGCGGCGGCGATGCTCCGGGCATGAACGCCTGTATTCGCGCCGTGGTCCGCGCGGCCTTGGGCCGGGGCATTGAGTGCGTGGGGATCCGCCGAGGCTGGAGCGGCCTTATCAACGGGGACATCATGACGATGGACAACGCCAGTGTCAGCCGCATCATCAACCGCGGCGGCACCATGCTCTATACCGCCCGCAGCGAGGAGTTCCGCACGGAGGAGGGCCAGCAAAAGGCGGTGAACACCTGCAAGCTCCTGGGGCTGGACGGCATCGTGGCTATCGGCGGCGACGGTACCTTCCGGGGTGCTCAGGAGCTAAGCAAGCATGGCATCGCCGTGGTGGGCATTCCCGGCACCATTGATGAGGATATTGTCTGCACCGAGTATACCATCGGCTTTGATACCGCAGCCAATACCGCCGTGGAGTGTATCGACCGCCTGCGGGACACTATGCAGTCCCATGAGCGCTGTGCTGTGGTGGAGGTTATGGGCCGTCGGGCCGGGTACCTGGCTCTGTATGTGGCCATGGCCGTGGGCGCCACGGCGGTGCTTGTGCCGGAGGTGCCATATGATTTTGACACCCAGGTGGTGGAGAAGATCCGCCGGGCCCGCCTGGCCGGCAAGACAAATTTCATGATCGTGGTGGCCGAGGGCGCAGCCAGCGGAATGGCTGTGGGCGAGCAGATCAGAAAGGAATTGGGCCTGGATCCCCGGGTCACCATTCTGGGTCATATTCAGCGGGGCGGCAGCCCCACGGCCCACGACCGGGTCATGGCCACTCGCATGGGCGTGGAGGCGGTGCGCGTCCTGGCCGAGGGCCGTACCAGCCGCGTCATCTGCTATCGGAGCGGACGTATCGTGGATTTGGATATAGACGAAGGCCTGTCTATGCAAAAGACCCTGGACCCGGAGGAGCTGGCCGTCATGGAGACCATGACCGGCCTGTAACGCCAGGAAATAAAACAACAGGGAAGAGCGCGGAGTAAAAAGCTCCGCGCTCTCTGTGTTCCATAAAAGCCGATGCCTCGGGCGCCCAATTGCACACACTTTCTTGCCCCTGCGTAGAGGTCAACGCTCCCATCGGCCCGCCGCACTGCACTTCGTACAACCTGTCATTGCGAGGGCGCAAAGCGCCCGTGGCAAACCGCATCTCCCGTCTCCCAAATAAAAATGACCCCCGGTGGAAAAGCTCCGCCGGGGGCCATTTTTTGTATCTTATTCAATGGACACAATGTAATAGTACACCGGCTGCCCACCGGCCAGCACACTGACCTCTGCGTCGGGACAGGTGTCGGTAAAGACGGCCTCAGCCTTCCGGGCGTCCTCCTCCGTCACATCCTCGCCGTAGAAGATGGTCACAAACTCCGCATCCCGTGCCTTGGCGTCCTCCGCCAGCTTCGAAAGCAGCGGCTCGATGCTCCGGTCGGTGCCGAAGAGCTTCCCGTCCTCCAGGGCCAGGTAGTCCCCCTCGTTGATGGCAAAGCCGTCAAAGTCGGAATTCCGGGCGGCATAGGTCACCTGGGCGGTGGTCACCGTCTGTGCAGCCTGGACCATGGCGTCGGCAATAGCCTGGGGATCGTCCCCTTCCAGGTCACCGTTCATCATGGCGGTGATGCCCTGGGGCACTGTGGCCGTGGGCACCACAATGACCTGCTTTTCCGTTAGCCCCACGCACTGCTGGGCGGCCATGATAATGTTCTTGTTGTTGGGCAGGATGAACACCACCTTGCTGGGCGTCCGGTTTACCTCCTGCAAAATGGCCTCCGTGGAGGGATTCATGGTCTGTCCGCCGGACACGATTCGGTCCACGCCCAGATCCCGGAAGGCGGTAGCCAGCCCTTCCCCGGCACACACGGCCAAAAAGCCGTACCGCTTCTCCGCCGGAGCGTTGGCAGGCTCCTCCATGCTCTCCAGCTCCTGCTCCACCTGGTCCAGGTCGTCGGTGCTTTGAGCCTTGCGCCCGGCGGCCACGGCTTCATACTGGGTGCGCATATTCTCAATTTTTGCCAGCTCCAAGGTGCCGTATTTTTGCGCCTCGGTCAGGGCTGCACCGGGGATGTCCGTGTGTACATGGACCTTGAACGCATCATCGTCCTCGCCGATGACCAGGCAATCGCCGATGGTGCTGAGATAAGCCCGCAGGGGCTCAATGGAGGTATTTTCCCATTTGCGCACAATGAACACCGTGTCGAAGGTGAAGGTGATCTCCTCCTCGCTGAGGGCGGAGAAATCGGCCTTGCTCTCGGCCTTTTCCTCGCTCACATCCGGAATCTCTTCACCCCGCAGGGCCCGCAGCATACCGTCCAGTATTACCAGATACCCCTTTCCGCCGGCGTCCACCACCCCGGCCTTTTTCAGCACCGGGTTCATTTCAATGGTCTCGTCCAGGGTCTCCAAACCCTTGCGGATGGCCTCCTGCAGGACATATTCCACGCTGTTGCACTCTTCGGCGGCCTCGGCGGCCCGGTCGGCGGCCAGACGGGAGACTGTCAGCACCGTGCCCTCTGCGGGCTTCATCACAGCGCTGTAGGCGGTGGCCACGCCCTCCTTCAGAGCGCCGGCCAGCTGCACACCATCGGCCTCCTCATCGCCCTTGAGATACTTGGACACACCCCGAAACAGCAGGGAGAGGATAACGCCGGAGTTTCCTCTCGCGCCTCGCAGCAGAGCGGAGGCGGTGATGGACGCGGCGTCAGACACGGTGACGGGCTGATTTTTCTTCAGCTCGTTGGCGGCGGTTTGGATGGTCAGGCTCATGTTGGTGCCGGTGTCGCCGTCCGGCACGGGGAATACGTTCAGGTCGTTGATGGCTTCTCGTTCCAGAGTGATGCAGGCAGCGCCAAAAAGAACCATCTGCTTGAATGCGCTGCCGCTGATTCTATCTGTCATTTAGCTTCTCCTTCTACCCGGCTCACATAGTGATGGAGTCCACGCATACGTTTACGCTGCGGACCTCCACGCCGGTGTTTTTGCTCACCACATACTTGACCTCTCCCATAATGGAGCGGCAGACCGTGGCGATATTCACCCCGTTTTCCACAATGATATGCAGCTCAATGGAAACGGTGTTGTCTTCATTATAAATAACCTTTACGCCTTTGCTCATAGCCTCCGGGCGCAGCAGGTGGACGATGCCGTCGGTCATGCTGCGGTAGGCCATGCCCTTCACACCGAAGCAGTTGGTGGCGGCGGCGCCGGTGATGGTGGTAAAGACGGCGTTGCTGATGCCGATCTCACCCTGTTCCGTAAGGACTTTAACCATAAACAGACTTCCTTTCTGTGCAGGCTTATAAACATCTATGATAGCATCTCATTATAATATAGAAATCGGAAAAGCACAAGCCCTATTTTTTTAGCCCGGGGCACAGCTTTAACCAAAATCCGCTGCGTGGAATAATTCCCCTTTACTTTTACTATAAAAAAGAATATACTATATCCAACGGATAATTCGGAAAGGCGGTGTTTTCTATGGATGAGTTTACCCGCAAATTTAACACGTCAGAGGACCGAGAGGTGCAGACGCGCTATATTCTCTCCGCGGTATACGATGCGCTGAAGGAAAAGGGCTATGATCCCATTAATCAGATCGTGGGGTACATCCTCTCTGAGGACCCTACCTACATCACGAACCATAACGGCGCTCGGACGCTGATTTGCAAGTTGGACCGGGATGAGATGCTGCAGGCCTTGGTAAAGAATTATCTGGATCTGTAACCGCTATGAGCCGGGCTGCGCTAACCCGCGGCCCGGCTTTCCATATGGATATTTGACAGACGATTCTCCGTGTGTTATGATAAGCAATATGTTATGGGAAAAGGAGTTGCTGAACTATGGCTGATGTAAAAAAGGGCGAGGGCCTTGTTTATAGAAATCATCCGCTGCGCCGGGTGGACAACCTGATCTATTATGGCAGCATGGCGGATAAATACATTGTAATGCTGCAGATTTTGGAGACCAAGAAGGAGAAGGACATGGATGTGGCTACCCGGGTCTCCGTACAGCTTCAGCTCACTGCGCCGGACCTCAAGAGCCGGGACCGGGTGGTAAAAAAGACCGAAAAGGATAGCCTGTATGCCGCCATGGATGTGGGCGCTATTTGGCTGGAGCGGGCGCTGGCCGGGAAATAAGCTTCGTAAAATACACCAAAGGATCGGGGATATTCCATAGGGCCATTTCGTGAAAGTCCCCGAATAAGTTGATACCGGATCCCTCTCAGGGAGGCTGTGCTTTGCCGCAGCCTCCCTGAAGCTTTCTGTAAAGCGGGAATACGGCAAAACTCATAGACCTATTGTATCTCTCATACTGGGGGCAATATAGATGTTGACATTTCAACATCTATGTGATACAATCCACTTGTTGAAGCTTCAACATCTATAAAGACAGGAGGCAGCCATGCAGGAACGATTTGAGATGTTTACGGTTTTGATCAATCGGATCAGCCGCGATATCCGAAGGATAAAGAATCAGGAGATGGCCGCCTATCATTTGAGAAGCGCCCATGTCTCCTGCCTGTACTACATTTATTCGATGGGTGGCGTGACCTCGGCGGAGCTGTGCGAGCATTGCGAGGAGGATAAGGCGACCATTTCCCGGGCCCTGGACTATTTGGAGGCCAATGGGTTTATTCTGCGCCCCTGCAAGGGGGCCAAGCGGTATAAAAGCCCCCTGCAGCTGACGGAGAAGGGCCGGGAGGCCGGCAAACGGATTGCAGACAGGATCCGGGGGATCCTGGATACTGTCAGCTATACTCTCACAGAAGATGAGAGGGCGGCATTTTACCGTAGCCTTTCAGCTATCAGCAGAAGTCTGGATACCATCGCCCAAAGCAGAGAAGAATAAGGAGCATGACGAAATTGAAGACCAGGATTATCATTGATTCCACCGCAGATATGACCCCCGAGATCAAATCGCGGGTATATACGGTGCCCCTCACCGTTCATTTCGGCCGGGAGGAGTACATCGACGGAGTGACCATCGACCATAAGACATTTTATGAAAAGCTAATTGAAAGCGATGTGCTGCCCACCACCAGTCAGGCGACCCCGAGCGCCTTTGCGCAGGAGTATGAAAGGGCGAGGCAGGCGGGGGAGGCCGCTGTTGTCATTACCCTTGCGTCCAAGTTTTCCGGCACATATCAAAGCGCCGTGATCGCGGCAGCGGATTACGAAAACGTCTATGTCGTGGATGGCGCAAGCGCAGCCATGGGTACAGGCATTCTGGTGGAGCTTGCGTTCCGGCTTTTGGACGGGGGAATGTCCGCAAAGGAGATTGCGGAGACTTTGGAGACGGAGAAGAAGAAAATCGTTGTTGTGGCGCTGGTAGATACGCTGGAATATCTCAAGCGGGGCGGGCGCATCTCCGCCACCACCGCCGTGGTGGGCTCCATGCTCCAGATCAAGCCTGTGCTCCACGTGGACGACGAGGGGCACCTCATCAACATCGGCAAGGCCAGGGGCCGGCAGTCCTCCCTGAAGGCCCTGGTAGACAAGATGGAAAAGACCGTCACCGAGGCGGGGAAACAGACCGTCTTCATCAGCCACGGCGACTGCCTGGAGGACGCGGAGGCCGTGGCCCAGATGGTCCGGGAGCGCTTCGGCACCCAGGACATCCGCATCAACTATGTGGGCCCCGTCATCGGCGCCCACTCCGGCCCCGGCACCCTGGCTCTGTTTTATCTGGGCACTCAGCGCTGAGCCAACTTCTATTTTCATCACAAAGGAGCGTCTCCATGGACGAGATCAAATGGCTGGAAGTGGCCGTCAACACCACCCCGGACCGCCTGGACGAGGTGACCGCCAAGCTGACCGCCGCGGGCATGACCGGGCTGGTCATCGAGGATGAGGGGGAGTTCCAGCAGTTTCTGGAGCAGAACCGGCAGTACTGGGACTATGTGGACCAGGAGCTGATGGACCGGATGCGGGGCGTCACCCGGGTGAAGTTCTACGTCACCGACGACGGGGCCGGCCGGGTCCAGCTGGAGCAGTACACACGTGGCCTGGACGCGGAGTACACCGTCACCCCCCTGACGGACAACGATTGGGCGTACAGCTGGCAGAAGTACTATAAACCTCTGGAGGTCGGCCGGCGCCTCTATGTGGTACCCGAGTGGATGCGGGATGAGCCCG
>OLRH01000653.1_pt1 | contig 17556 bp, 21 predicted proteins | sample 1672321 | NCBI WGS metagenome assembly OLRH01 (sample SAMEA3136671, study PRJEB25190) | human gut metagenome | reverse complement strand
GTGGTTTTGGGATAATGTCTTAGAGCCGAATGATATCAAGGGCATTAAGACGAGCGACGGAGCGGTCGCGTTTTCCCCTGACATTATCAAGCGGAACCTTGCGGCAGAGGTGGCGTTCGACCAGATCTATTCCCTCAAGGGCACAGAGAATGCGCAGGAGATCGCGGCGCTCAAACGCGAGAATGAGACCTTGCGCGAGCGCGTGGACTACTGGAAGAGCCAGACGCGCCGCAGCGACGGCGTGCGTACCGACAGCAAGAGCGTGGAAAAGGCGGCGAAGGAGCTGACGCGCCGCTACGGGGCGGAGATCGAGGGCAGCGAGATCGCGGGCGACCTTGCGAGCCTCTATAACTACATTGCACGCGGCGGCGACGAGACCGGCGAGTTGACCTACACCGAGGCGAGAAGCCGCGCGGACGCCATTGCCCAGCGCATCGCGGAGAGCGCCATCGCAAAAGATGACGAAGTCTACCGCACCTATGGTGAGCTGCGTAAGTATCTCAAGGATACGAAGATCACGCTTTCTGCCGAGGACGCGGCGGCAATTACGGATTACGCCGACTTCCGACGGGGGCTTTTCGGCAAGGTAAATCTCGGCAAGGGCGAGCACACGAACATCGATCAGGTCTATTCCGAGCTGGCGGAAAACTATCCCGAGTTTTTCAGCGAGACGCGCGAGAACAACGTGAGCGACCAGATCGTACGCATCGCGGACGTGGCAAATGAGCTCTACAACGTGAGCGAGTATAACCCGTTTGAGGGCTATATGGGTCAGGCGGTCAGCGCCATTTCGAATGACATTATGGAGCGATTCTTTGACCTGCCGCAGGCGAAAAAAACCTTTGCCGACGTGCAGGCGGAGAAGCTGGACGCGGCGAAAGCGGCAGGACGCAAGGCCGCGGCGGACGCAAAGCTCGCTGGGGAAAAGAAGCTCGAACGGCAGACGGAGAAGCTGCGCCACACGCAGGAAGCCTTGCAGAAAGCTCGCGCACAGCATGCGGAGAAGCTGGACGCGCTGCGAAACCGCTACCGCGAAAAGGACGCGACGCGGCGCGAGAAGCAGGCGAACCGCGAGCTGCGCGCAAAGATCACGCGGCACGCAAAAGACCTGTCGAAGAAGCTGCTGCGCCCCACAGATAAGAAACATATCCCCGAAGAGATGCGCTCAAGCGTCGCGGCGGTGCTCAACAGCATCAATCAGGAAAGCGCCTACACCGTGGACGAGAGCGGCAAGCGCGTTTATGACGGCAGCGGAACGCCGACGCAGCGCACCGAGGCATTCCGCGCATTGCAGGGTCAGTATAAGGCCATCTTGAAGAACGACGAGGGCGGCGATATGGTCATCGACCCGTCGCTGCTCGGCATGGACGGCTCGGACGGTCTTCTTGAACAGGTCATCAGCATGAAAGACAAGCGCCTTTCCGAGCTGACGCGCGAGGAATTGGGGACGCTCTGGAAAACGATCCGCGCGGTGGAGAAATCCGTGTCCACGGCAGGCAAGGTGCTCTCCAAGAGCAAATTCGAGACGACCACGCAGATGGCGGACAGCTTCAAAAACGACCTGCGCACGCGCCGGAAGAAGCTCGGCAACAATACAAGCATCAGCCTTGAGACCCCATACACATTCTTTGCCCACTACGGCGAGACCGGCAAGAGCATCTACCGCATGCTGCGAGACGCACAGGATCACCAGGAGGTCATGGCGCGCGACGTGGCGGGCAAGGTGCAGCAGGTACTCGGCGACGAGCTGAGCGAAGCAGGCTTCAAGGATATTGCTGGAAAGGCTATCCACGGCGACCTGAAAGGCGCGCTGCGCGACGCGCGCGGCAGCGCCATCGGCAAGTGGGAGGCGGAGACGCACGACATCACCGTTGCCAACGGCGGCAAACTGACGCTGACGACACCGCAGATCATGGAGCTATACCTTTTGAGCAAGCGAAAGCAAGCACTCGGGTATCTGCTCGGCGGCGGCGTGTATCAGCCGGAGATCAAGAGCGCGGAGACCGGCAGGACGAAGGTACCGCGCGGCACGATGCAGATTTTCCTCACCGATGGGGACATCGAGCGCATCACGGGCATGCTGACGGACGAGCAGAAGCGCGTGGCGGACGGCTTGCAAAGCCTGACGGCAACGACGCTTGCAAACTACGGCAACGAGGCGAGCATGAAGGCCTACGGCTACCGAAAGTTCACCGAGCGGAATTACTGGCCCATTAAGTCTGCACGCGAAGGGGTGCACAGCAACCTTGAAAAGGACAGCGGCAACGTGCGCTCCATCAAAAACATCGGCATGGCGCAGCAGGTGCAGCAGAACGCGAACAACGCCGTGGAGCTGCACAGCGCATTCGACACCTTTGCCGAGCACGCCTCCGACATGATCGACTATGCGGCGTGGCTTACGACGATGGAAGACCTGAATCGTTTCTACAACTACCAGTACCGAAACGACGCAGGGCTCAAGACCGGCGTAAACGTCAAGGGCCTGCTCGATGAGAAGGGCGGCAAAGGCTCGCAGCAGTACTGGCAAAAGCTGATGGGCGACATTCAAAACGGCATCGGCACGAAAGACTTTGAACCGATCACGGGCAAGATGGGCAAATTTGTCGGCAAATTCAAGGGCGCTGCGGTCGGCGCGAATATCCGCGTTGTGGTCCAGCAGCCAACGGCCTTCTTCCGCGCGGCGGCGGCTCTTGATCCGAAGGACATGGCAAAGGGCATGACAGGCGGCGTGACGAAGGGGAACGGCTGGAAAAAGGCAATGCAATATTCCCCGACTGCCATGCGCAAGGACGTGGGAAGCTTCGACATTTCGTCCCCGTACACGCTGCAGGAACGTTTCTACGGCAAGGAGGGCGTAACGAACAAGCTGAACGACCTCGCGGGCGCCGCGGCAGGCAAGGCAGACGCGGTGACGTGGGGGAAACTCTGGAACGCCTGCGAATGGCAGGTGAAACGCGAAAAGCCCGATGTGCGCGCAGGCAGCAATGAATTCTATCATGCAGTCAACGAGGCATTCACCGACATGATCGACCAGACGCAGGTTGTGGACGGAATCTTGCAGCGCAGCAACATCATGCGCGGCAAGAGCACCCTCTCGCAGCAGGCGACGGCTTTCATGGGCGAGCCCATCATGAGCCTGAACGTGCTGATGCGCAGTTATGACAACTTCCGCTATGAGGAGAACCCGGCGAAGCGCAGCAAGGCTTTGAAGACGCTTGGGCGCGCGGCGACGGCGCTGGTCGTTACGAACGTGGTGAATGCGCTGGCACAGAGCATCGTCGACGGCCTGCGCGACGACGACCGCGACAAGGATTATTGGGAGAAGTTCCTTTCTGCTTTCACGGGCGCCGAGGGCAACGAGGAAAGCACGTGGAAAGTCATTCAGAACGTCGTACTGAACGGCAACATCGGTGACAACATGAATCCCATCGGTCAGATCCCGTTTGCAAAGGACATTCTCTCCCTTGCGCAGGGCTACGATGTGTCCCGCCCGGATATGGAAGTATTTGCCGATATGCTCAAGGCCGGACAGACATTCGTTGACAGCGCCGGCGGCAATGGCAAAAAAACGCGCAAGGAAGCGGCGCTCGGCCTCATCGCGGCGGCGAGCAAGATGTTCGGGCTTCCGGTCGCGAACATCAAGCGCGACCTGATGGCGACGCTGCGCACCATCGCGCAGGCGAGCGGCAGCCTCGGCTTCCAGTACGAGGTGGAGAAGTTCAGCTACAATCTCGCCAACAGCGGCAACAGAAGCCGGTTTATCGGCATTCTCTACGACGCGCTCGAGCAGGGAGACTATGCAACGTATGAGCACGTGCGGCGCGAGCTGATGGAGCAGATGGGGCTGAACGGAGAGAGCATTCAAAGCTCGCTCAAGGAACGGTACAAGAAACGCCTTGAGGCGGACGGCGGCTACACTCTGCCGAAAAAGGCACTCGACATTCTCGGCGTGCGCGGGAAGTATGCGGAAAGCGAAGAGAAAGAAGCAAAATTCAGCGCAAAGGATCTCGACGCGGGCGCATATAGCCGCTATGAAGCGCAGAGAACCGACACCTACCGCAAAGCGGAGGAAAAGGCGACGGGCAGCGGGGCTTTTCAGATGCTCTCCGACGAGGGGAAGGATAAGGCGCTCAGCTACGCTAACACCTACGCCGAAGAAACCGCACTTGCCTCGACTGCCAACGGGCGCTATACCATCACGACAAAGTGGGTGCAGGAAGCGCAGGAAGCGCAGCAGAAGCACCGGATCGACCCCGGCACGTTTGCGGCGTGCAGGGCGGCAGCGAGCGAATGCAAGACGCTGAAAGACCGCGACGGCAAGGCAATCGACAAGAGCCGCGGCATGCAGATCATGGAGATGCTGTTCCGCTCGGGGCTGAACGAGCAGCAGCGCAAGGCCATGTATGAATACCTGGGTGTTCCCGAGAACATGCGGCACTGGAACCGCGCGCGCGTGGACGAACAACTCAAGATCGCCCGCAGAAAAGCGGCATGAAAGGTCAAAAGAGCAGGCGGGTGGATTAAAGTTGAAAAGGCGGTGTGGCATGTCGAAAATAGGGAGACCTCCCAAATATGCAACGGCAGAACAGATGCAGATCGTCATTGACCGATACTTTGAAGATTGCAAGGGCGAGCCAATCATCGGGGACGATGGGCGACCTATTCTCGATAAATACGGGCAGCCGTTTATTATCAATCAGCGCCCGCCGACAGTGACGGGGCTGGCGCTGGCGCTGGGGTTTACGAGCCGTCAAGCGTTGCTGGACTATCAGGCGAAGAAAGGATTCGTTGACACGGTGACGCGCGCGAAGTCTCGTATCGAGGCTTACGCCGAAGAGCGGCTCTTCGACCGAGACGGTCAGAGGGGCGCGGAATTCAGCCTGAAATACAATTTCCGATGGGTCGACGAGAAGAAGGACGACAGCAAAGAGAGCGTGTGCGGTGTTGCAGAGCTGCCCGCGGTGCTGCCGCCTCCGCCGGGGGTAGGGGAGACAGTAGGGTAACAAAGAGCAGCGCTGCTTGGCCATCATAACCCAAAAGGCGCCTGCTTCCGATTAAAAGAAGCAGGCGTCTTTACATATTATCAAAGAGAGCTATTCGTGGATGGGTACTCCTGTCCGCCAATCGAGACCTTTCATTTGGCAGTACTCGCCATAGGTCAGATCGCTCCCCTTCACAGGAAGATCGGTGATTTTCGGCATAACGGCTTCACGCAGCGCGTCAAAGGCCGCGTCGTGTTCGCATTCCGGCAGCGCGGCGATCCGTTCTACCTCTTTTCGCAAAAACTCCTTTTTCTGCGCGTCTGGCATGACCAAATATTCTTCTCGCTGTTTGTCATTCATCTTTTTATCCTCCGTTCAAGTTATTTCACTTATTATTGTTCATAGGGGGTTATTACGCGAAGCTAAATGCAGAGCATGATGAGAAGCGCCGCGAACAAAAGTATATCCGTGAAGAAAATGCAAAAATGGAACACCATGCTATTGTCAACAAATGAATATCCTTTGCATCGATGCTCTTCGCTGGCGGTTCTCTTCTGCTGGGGATATTGACAGCACTCAAGCTCATTTAACCTGTCTCTCATTTTGTGCAGTTTGATTTGCCCGATAACGGCCCACACGCTAAAGAACATGGATAATGCCGTGCAAATGCAAAATAAAATCTTCATTTTTTTGCACCTTTCAGCAGTTCGATGACCGCTCTCCGCTTTTCTTCATCCTGAATGGCTTCGAGGAATGCGCGGTCTTCCACCGTGGTAGGGGCTAAGAAGGCACGAATTACGTCAATAGCTACATCCGCGGCGGTTTTCGGGTCCTTTGAGCCTTTAATCATGTGCAGCAGCCTTTTTTCGTTGGTACTAATATCAAATTTTTCCGTATGCATCATTAAGCCTCCTCCTTCGGAGAGGAAGATTTGATCGAGCAGTTACCTTTGCGCAGCCATTCACGGCGAATGAAGGTGATCGTATTTTCGACGATTTGATAGTTGTCCCGGTCAGCCTGGATTTCGGCGTTGTGCTGTAAGATGCGGCCTAAACGAATTGCTCGCTTCATATCGCCGCGGCTGGCGGTACAAGGCATAACGGCTCCGACCATCGTACAGATGACAGCCTCCATATAAAGACGTTTGTAGCCGCTGGATCGGTGAATTATGGAAATGATCTCATCTGTTGTATTCATAATTTCTCCTTGTTTTCTTGATGGGCGGCCGGTATAATGGATCTACCGACCGCCGCTATGGTGGTTGGTGGTTAGGGCTCTCTGCGCTTTGCTTTGGACGGCTTGGGCGCAGGGGGCTTTTCTATTGCTTCAATCAGGAACATAAGCCAGTTTGCGAGTTGAATTGCTCCGGCGATAGCTACGATGGTCTCCATCATGCAACGCAGAAGCGGCGCGCGGTGGTGGTTTTGGTGAACTGCTGCGCCAGATCGGGAAGAGCCTTTTTCAATGCGTTGGTGTCCAAGCGAGAAGAAGTCACGGCCTTATAGGTTACCTTCCAATCTGTGCCATTGATGGTGTCCATGCCCTCGGTGTCCATGTGGGCCTTGATGCTGTCCTGAATGGCCTCCATTTCCGCGGCCAGCTCGTCGGCCATGCGGCGAAGCTCGCGCAGCTCCTTGATCTTGCTGTCCATTTCATTGATGCTCATTGTTTTATCCTCCTTAAGTTGTGGGTGAGATCGGCGGCTGGTGGCTCTGAGTATCTATCCCTTTGGGAGTTTCTATCAATCTTCTCCGTTCCAGCTCTTACGGTGTCGCGTCGGCTATCGACCTTCGCTCGATCTCTTGGTTCTTGCTATGCTTCTATTATACACTATTAACAGTACTAATCAATAGACGAGATAAACAATATTAACAGTACATAATTGTGCAATGCGGTACTGTTAATAGTATTTGTGAAGTGATATAATACTGTCAACTGGAAAGGGGGGATAGAATGGCGGTAACGGAATCGAGGAAAAAAGCAAATGCGAAATGGGATGCGGAAAATATGACGACGCTGGGCTGCCGCGTAAAGAAAGACCAGGCGGAAAGATTTAAGGCGTATTGCGCAGAGATCGGGAAGACATCGAACGCAGTTTTGCGAGATTATGTTCTCGACTGCATTGGAGAAAAGCAGAATGCAGAGTGATTTTCGGAATTACTTTACACGATAACGCGCGGGAAGAAATCAGGCCGGAATGCTTTGATTGTTGAGCCCACGCAGAAGCCCACAGCGAGAGCGTGAACGGCTTTATCAACCGAGCCATAGACACGAAGCCATAGAGCGCGACGGAAGCGCTCCTGCGGCGTCTGAGGGGCAAAGAGAGGGATAATAGAAGAGCGGAGGGCGATTCCTCCGCTCTTGCTGCATATATTGTGAGGATGTCTTAAAGGTCGGATTTGAAATCCGAGCCTTTCGGTTTAAGGGTCTCATTTCAAATGAGACCCTTGCGGCCGTCCAGATCAGGCGGACACTGCGTCGATTTGAAATCCGAGCAGTGAAGCTCGTTTCGATTTGAGATCGAGGCGAGCTGTTGTTGATAGGCGAACAAACCCTTGCTTTTATTATTTTCCAAAATTTCAGGATTTAATTGAAGAACTTCACATAATGGACACCTTTGTGCAATATTTTGTACCGCTGCGCATACTATTGAACACAATAGACAATAATCTAATTTGTTTACAAGTTCTTGTTGATTTTTGACGTTTGCGGATGGTATTATGAATGTACTCAAAAAGGTACCACCCGCCATGTGATGGGAGGTGGACTGTGTCAGAAAGGAGCTTTATTAAGATGGCTGTAATGTCCAGAAAAGTTAATCTTGGTTTTGAAGTTGCTCCTGAGAAAAAAGAAAAGTTCTTAAAAGCGTCTTCTGAATCCAATGCCTTTGAGCGTGCAATGGCTCGAGCAGCAAAGAATATTCCTAATTTTGGCAAGACTACTGTCAAGAGGAAGTAAAATAAATGGATGAGATCAAGATTGACTTGAATAACTGTTGTATGGAAGTCGTTTCGGAGGAATCGGCTTCCATATTTTCTGGTTTTACCAGCGGAAGCCCAGAGATTGACAGATATTTTCGAGAGGATGCAGCGTCGGATCCGCGGAATGTTTGCTACGCTTTTTGCAATCAAGAAAATGGTGATGTTATCGGTTTGGCGGCGCTGTGCTGTTCGGGGATCAATTTGGATGATGCAAAATTGGTCGAACTCATTCCTTCCATAAAGATAGACTATTTTGCTGTTTCCGAAAAGTATCAGGATATTGAACTTTCTGGCTCTGATGATCCGGAAGAGCGCTATTTTGTCAGTGATGCGTTTTTGAGCTTTCTAATTAAGGAAATAAGAGAAATCACAGAATCGTACCTCGGCGCAACACACATTGTGCTTTACTCTGTGCCAGATGCGGTTCACTTTTATAAGCGCAATTTATTCGGCGATTTTGAGGAGTTTATGAAGCCGGAACAGTACCGTTACTTAGATGGGTGCAAGCCAATGTATATGGCGCTATAAGCATCTGTTTTTCCCCTAAGTTTTCCCCTTACAGCTTTTACATCGTTTTACAGCATTTTACACTGAAATCAGAAAAGCCTTGAAAATACAAGACTTTTCTGACACGGCTTTACAGCATTTTACACGCCTCTGCGAATTCAAGTCCCGCCTCGCGCACCATCGTTTATCCTTGAAAACCTTTTGTTTTCAAGGATTTTTTCTTTTCTGCGATTCTTTGACCCTTATTTATACCCTTTACGGCTTGGTCACATTGTGGATGTATTGGTCCATTCTGTTTGCGTTTTCATGCTTCATGCTGCTTGTGGCATGGGTATATACATCAAGTGTGAATGCCGCCGTTTGGTGTCCAAGGTTTTCCTGTAGAGTTTTGATGTCATCGCCGGACTTTAGACTGTTAACGGCGTAGGTGTGGCGAAGATCATGGAACCTTGTCGCATCAAGGTGAAGGCGGCGCATGACTTTTTTGAATGCAAGATAGACCGTTTGATTGCAGAGGTAACGGCCTGTTTCTGTGGTGAATACAAGATTGTCTGAGTTCTCCAAGCCATCTTTCAACCGTGCTGCCCATCGCTGCTGCCGGATCTGCTGTTTTTTAAGTGCATCCATCACACCGTCTGCCGCTTCGATGAGGCGGGGACGGTCGTTTTTTAGACTGCTGAAGCAATACTCGCAAGTGCCTTTTTTCTTGCCGTGCTGTTTGTTTATCAGCAGTGTGTGTTTTTCAAAATTCACACAGTCCCAAGTCAAACCAAGCACTTCTCCTTGCCGCAGCCCCGTGAAAACGGTGACGAAGTACACTAGCTCGTAGGTATCTCCGCGAATCTCCTTAAGAAACGCGCATAATTCATTATCTTCCAGAGGCTTTATCTGTTTTTTCTCAATGCGCGGCAGCGTGACAGCTGTGAGGGGATTATTGCGGATGTAACCCATTTTCTGAGCTTGTTCCAGAGCACGGTGTAATACTCCATACTCCCGAAGTGCGGCCCATTCGTCATCGGTGAAACGCTGTTGATTCCCACGCGGATCATAGGCCGGGTCTACCTCCGAAAGCCCCAGCAGATAGTCTGCTGAGATGCGATACAAGCGGCAAATGGCCACCAGTGCGTCGTGGGAAGGGGAGCTTTTCTCCTGCTCCCAGCTGCGAACGGTAGTCACTGAGACGTTGAGTTTTTTCGCTAATACCGCCTGTGTATCGTCGTGTTCCTTCCGAATTTCCAATTGACTGGAGAGTATGAATGCAAAAGCCAATATTAAATGAGCAAACGGTGAGGACGGCATAAATCGGGAAAGGCCCGTTGGCTGCATTGCTTTTCATTTCCAAAATAGTTATAATTAAACTAAATGCTATATGAGGGAGGATGGACGTTAAAATGAAAGATGAGCAGAAAACTTCAAAAATAATTTTGGATACCAATTTGATGTACTACTTATGCGGGTTATCCACACCTCCCTGTAACAACTATGTAAGCAGAATGAAATTAAACTAATAGAAATCAGATATGATGAGCCTATAAATGCAAAATACCTTTAAGAGAGAATTAGCAAAAAGTTTTGAAAACTAGTTGCCTAATGATGACTGTGCAGTTAAAGCGAAACAAAGGAGGATGCTTCTATGCGTTGTCCAACCTGTGGCGAGACTGTTATGATACACGGCGGTTACTGGGAGTGCGGCTGGTGCGGTGACTGTGGGACTCTGCGGAGATGCCAACAGCCGATACCGGAGAAAATTGAGGAAGAGCTTCCCAAACTGACGCCGGAGAGCCTTGCGGCGACAGCTGATCCTGATACGGCATTGCTGCTGCGAAAATTTTCCGAGTACCTTAGTGCGTGGGACATGGATGAGCTTTCAGCTATGGGTGCATCGGAGATCATTGAGCGAGCCTACGACGAGAAGCAAGAGACGGGCATCGCTATGTGGGGGACACTGCTGCGCACGGCAGGGAGTAGATTAAAATCTCCGCGGGAGGCAGAATGGCTGCTGCACACCTGCTGCCCCTACGGTGAGGATGATTTTTGTGAAACTCTTTTAGACGAGCTGGCAAGGAATGAAAAACTGGTTTGCTGCATTTTTCAAAGCGCCTATGTCGGTGCGGAGCAATATCACTTGATAGATGCCGCGGCGGAGTCGGGAAGACCAGAACTCATGGCGCGATTTATGGCGGCGTTGGGAGGAAACCACTTTCCGAGAAAAAAGTGGGAAGTCCCTTATCAAGAGTTTGAGGAACTGTGTGTAGCGCGCAGCCGAGAGACAGTATCGGAACAGGAGAACACTGAGAAGATTTCCGATGCTGAGAAAACGGACATGCCGCAAGCTGTCTCGGCGGAGCGGAAAAAGCTCAGCGGCGGAGTGATCATTGCTTTTGCTGTGCTTGTGATGCTTTGCGTCGGGATATTTGCCAGCCTCCGTTGGAACAGCACCGTTCAAAGTCATGACGAGCCGGCGCCGCCGGCGACGAATAGCACGGATTTGAAAACCCAAAATAGCGGAGTTAATGAGGAAAAAGTCAAAGAAGTAGACGCGCAACAAACGGAAAAAGAACGGTATTCTGGTAAACTGCCTGTTGAGGGAATGCCGGTGCGCTGCCTAAAATACACTACACTGGGTGTTCCGGACAAGAGGCTTGACTGTAAGAACTTTGACAAGCTGGAGCTGGGGCAAAAATACTTTAATGTCTACTGGTACGATGAAAACGGCGAGATCATCGCCGCCGGTATGTGTGCTCAGTGGAAAAACGACAGCGAATTTATGCTGAAGTCCTTCTCACAGTATTACCCCAGACAGAAAGGTGAGACACAGACTACCGATTCAGGAAATTCTTCCGATACCGGTCCCGGCAGTGGTTCCAGTCTGCGGGAAGACTACGATGATCCTGAAGATCTATATGAAGACGGGGACTATGAAGACCTCGACGAGGCCTGGGACGAATGGGAGGAAGGGTGGTAAACACCCTTCCTCCGGCGTATTATTACTTTATTTGTTTATGATATCGCGTAATACGACTTCTTCTGCTGCGCTGCGGATATTGTTCATTGCGCCGACCCACGCCATTTGATCCTCTTCCTTCAACTGCTCTGAGATACCTTGCGCCTGTGCCATCTGCTCAATTAGCAGCCGCAGCATCTCGTTTGCTTCACGGTCGATCTCGTTGAGGTGATGCGTCAGCTCACCGTGGGTTTTCAAATTGATATAAGTCACTCGGCGATGCTCTTTCAGATACTTGAGCCGCATCCGGCCAAAGCGTCCGTAAGTCGGTCCTTCCCAGGATACCAACAGATCCGGCAGGTAGTACTCTCCATACTTGCTGTATGTAATTTCCATTATGTGATCGTCCTTTCGTGAGCCTGAATTTGACCCTTATTTTGACCCTTTAGCGGGTCATCTTCTATAAAACAATCGGACTGACTGATACAGATTGTTTTACATTTCAGACTATTTAACACGTAATTGTATGAGAAAAGTTGCTAAAAACACTTGTGCTGATATTCAAGTCCCGGTCCTGTCAAGATTTATGCGCAAATTTGTTTGCAGGCTCCGGCTGAATGAAGTCAGCCGGCAATAGAGGCGTCGTCCAGAGCCGCCTCCAGGTGCTTCATGTTCATGTATTTCTTGTTGCCCCACTGGGTACCTGCCACATGGCGCAGCCTCGCGCAGACCAGCATCAGGGCGGAGTTGCCGTCTGGGAATGTCCCCACCACCTGCGTCCGTCGGCGGATCTCACGGTTCAGCCGCTCGATCACGTTGTTGGTACGGATGCGGGTCCAGTGTTCGCTGGGAAAATCGCAGTATGAGTGATTTCCGGTTTCAGCCATGGCCGGGAACCATTGATATTACTACTCTTTTGGAGTTTTGCTCATGGCTGTGTGCTATGATGTGGAGGAGGTGATGGATCATGAAAAAATTGACGGGTATCGTGTGTCTGCTGGCATTGATGCTGACGCTGACTGCCTGCGCCGGGGCGGGGGATTGGAAATATGAGGACCTGCCGGGCGACTATGCCGTGTGGCGGATCAATAGCCAAGAGATCCCGCTGGTCTGTGTGGATGACGATGGTCTGACTGCCGAGCCGGTGGTGGAGGGCTATGTATACGCCGTGGCCTGGGACGAGAGTACCATCTATGTCCAGCAGCGTGCGGAGAAAGACAAGGGCGACATGGCCTATTACGCGGTGGCGCTGGATTCCGGCGCGGTCAGCGGCCCTTATACAGAGACGGAGTTTGCCGCGGCCTGCGCGGAGCAGGGCGTGGACGCGGCCAATATTGGTTGGCAGGCGCAGAAAGACTGGAACAAGGTCTATGACAGGTAAGGGGTGCGGCAGATGAAAACAAGGAAGCAAACGAGTTTATCGTTTACTGGCTGCCGTTGATGAAAGGGAATCCTTACAATCTCATTGCATTTCAGTCCGACAGCTATACGCAAACGGCGCAGCTATCCATTGAGCCAGTACCCGATACGCTGCTGCGGGTATTTATGGCGTGGAAACCGCTTGAGAGCGCCGTGGATATTTCTACACAGAACCTCACCGCCCCGGTGCGCACCGGCTTCACGGCAGTGGAGTGGGGCGGCTGTCAAGTTAGGTGACCGTTGGAGTTAAAGAACGTCAAACTTCATTCTCAGGAGGACTGCTATGAACACAAAAACAAAGCAAGGCGAGCTTGGCATCGTATCCATCCTGACGATTGTATTCATTGTTCTGAAGCTGTCAGGCGTGATTAAGTGGCACTGGATATGGGTGCTTTCGCCAATCTGGATTTCCGCATTGACTGCTGTTGTCCTCTTTGCCGGTATTCTGATTGGCGGAAGGCTGAAAAATGGCAAGTGGTAATATGCTGTCAGGAATTTCAAACTCCCTTTAGGAACTAAAGGACGCACGTCCATACTCTCCTATCGGGAGTATCGCACGTCCTGCGGAGCTTCATTCTCCGCCAGCAGAAGAAAACTGCCAGACCGAGAATGCTTCGTCACTTCGTTCCGTTAAGGGAACTGCACTCCCTCGTGGACTTGCCGTCCGCAAACAGTATAAAATGCTGTTCGCCGCCAGCAAGTTTAAAAACGAAAACTGGATTTTTGTAGGAGGTGATTATATGAAAAAATGGATAGCAGCAACCCTCTGTCTTGCGCTCGTATTCCTATTAGTCAGTTGTGGAAATCCGAAAAGCGGTGATTGCCCTGCGACTATAATGGTAAATGGGACAAATTACTATTCGACCGGGAATGCTGTTCCTGTTGAGGTGGATGAAAGTGCCATTCAATACACTACCTCTTATGCAGAGGATGGTGTTCCGAAAAAGGATGGAGAAGCAAATTTCAACAGAGACACTGGAAATCCTTATGCCATTCTTGAAGGTGGTATGGTAGTTGTGCTCATTGATAATGAATGGATAGAGTTCAAATCAAAGTAACCTACTACCCCACAACCGAATACCGAACATCAGACCGTTGGCTCGCGCCCTGTGCGTACAGTCAGAGGTCTTTTTTTTACCCAAAATCAAGAAAGGAGCGACCACCCATGACGAAGAAGAAAACGCCGCAGACCATCGAGGAATGCAACGCCGAGATAGAGAAACTTCCTGTAGAGTGGAACAGTTCTTCGAGAAGCATAATAAAGGGATGTGCCTATGCCTTGAGGAAGGTCGGAAATGTCGCTTTGCGTTGAAGTAAGACTAATATGCAGTGGATAAGCCTTCAGAAAGGCTAACCTCAAGTTTAAGAAAACGCAGCAGAAAGAGGAATCAAGGCGCATTTATTCCATGAATATTTCTGGAAATGCGCCTTGTTAATTTTCCTGAAGGAAAACTATAAATATACACGAAACTGAAAACCTATCTTGATTGCAAGATTGTTAGTTGATATAATAATCATATACCGATTTAGAGGAGGACCTTCAGATGGATAACGATACACTTCCCCAATATATACAGATTGCGCTTTCCATTGCCAGGCGGATTGCGGGAGGGGATGTTCCGGAGGGAGCGAAGATTTCCGGGCGATCCAAGCTGTCCTCTGAGTACAATGTCTCACCGGAAACGATTCGGAAAGCCGTTCGGCTGCTTGGAGACATGCGTGTCGTGGATGTGCGGGAGCAAAGCGGCGTATATGTGCTTTCCGCAGACAATGCCAAGCGTTATCTGCATGATTTTGAGCCAAAGTTGGATGTGTTCAATAAGCGACGGCATCTCACAGAGCTACTGGAGCAGCAGAGCCACATCTCACACCAACTTGCCGATTTGTGCCGCAGTATTCTTGACTATGCCGTGCTTCCTGTTCAGGCGGACGATACCCTGCCAAACTATATTTTCCGCATTCCAGAGGGATGGAATGGCAACGGAAGGAATCTCGGCGAGTTGCATTTCTGGCAGGCGACAGGTGCGACAATCGTAGCTATCCGGCGCGGTACCTCCCGCATCGTATCTCCCGGCCCGTATGCAGAGCTGTATGGCGGCGATGAAATTATTTTCGTCGGTTCCGACGAAGCCCGGGAAGCGGTCTCCCGCTTCTTTTTCAACACCGAATAATACCCGGCGCCAGTGCCGGGCAAGAAAGGAAGTTTTATATGATCCATAATCAGTTGCATACGGTCGATCTTGTAATCATCGGCGCATATCTTATCGCGATGGTCATGGTAGGTCTCGTTGTCGTCAGAAAGGTCAAAAATATGGACGACTATTACCTTGGCGGACGCTCCTTCGGCCCTCTGGTGCTCATGGCGACCGTCTGCGCCACTATCATCGGCGGCAGCGGCCTGATGGGTCGCGCCGGCGTTGCCTATTCCAGTGGCTTCAAAGCCATTATGACGGCACTACCCTATCTTCTTGGGATGTTCGTGTTTTCCGCCTTTGCCGGACGCATCTCCGCTGTGGGTACGACCTTTGCCGTTACCTCCATTCCTGATCTTTTTGAACGTCGGTTCGGAAAAGCCGCCAAGGTCATTCTCGGCGCGATGATTGCCTTCACCATGATGGGCACCGTCGCGTCTCAGGTCACGGCAACGGCGACAATCATCAATATGCTCGGCGGAGAGATCGGCATTTCCTACGAGATGGGCGCTTTCATTGCGTGCGCGGTATTCATCATTTACACTGCCACCTCAGGACTGTTCGGCGTGATCTACACGGATGTGTTCCAGTTCATCATGCTGATTCTGTTTGTCTATATCCTGATTCCCGGCGCATCGCTCCTGAAACTCGGCGGACCGGCCGCCTTTTTCCGCAATCTCGCGCCGGAGCTGGCAACTCCCTATGTCGATGGCAATATCATCGGAGACATTATTACATATTTTGTGTTTACGCTGGCGGGTGCGGAAATGTGGCAGCGCGCCTTTGCTGCAAAGAGTCAGAAGGCGGCAAAGAAGGGCCTGTTCCTCGGCACCTTCGTGTACGGTCTCACCATCCCTCTCGTCTGGTTTATGGGAGTGGTCGCGCATCAGCTTGTCAGCGGAGATAAGATTGCCATGTACGGCACTACCGATGCCGTCGTTCCGGCTCTTGCCATTGAGATTCTGCCGATTGGGCTTACGGGGCTTGCTCTTGCAGGCATCCTTTCGGTTATCATGTCCACGGCGGACAGCTATCTGATCGTGTCCGTGCAGAGCTGTGTGCATGATGTTTACAAATCATTCAAGCCGGATGTCCCGGAGAAAAAGGAATTGATTCTGACCCGCGTCTTTGCGGTCATCATGCCGCTGGGCGCATTGCTTATCGCGCTATATATCAAAAACGCCTATAATATTCTCATGTTTGCATGGAGCTTTTACGCTGCGGCAGCCGGACTTCCTGCGTTTGCCGCACTCTATTGGAAGAAAGCTACCACGGCAGGGATCCTCTCCGGAATGGTTGTGGGCTTTACGGTCTGCATCGGCTGGAAACTGGCGGGGCAGCCCCTTGGTCTCGGTGCAACGGTTCCTGGAGCACTTGCCTGTGCTGCGGCGCTGGTCATTGTAAGTCTTGCCACCTATAAGCGTTCACCGACGCCGTTCTTGAATCCGCATGCCGAAGCGGTCAAGTGATTTTCTGTTTACGAAAATCACTTTGGCATCAGGAGATGTGAATGAATTGAGGGCAACGGGAGACTTTCCGTTGCCCTCTGCTTTTTTGGAAAGGACAAAAGGTCTCACGAAATGGCAGACTAAATGGCAGGGTTTGCGCCGATGACACGAAAAAGACGCTGTGGTATAATCGTATCGTCCCCCAATGGGTCGTGAAACCCGGCATGAATGCCGAATACTGCCCAAAGGAGTGCTGAGTATGAAATATTGTCCCTATTGCGGTGCCGATTTTGCAGATGGCGCCGCTTCTTTCTGCATGGAGTGCGGGAAGAGTCTGCCGACTGCGGAAGGTGGTCAGAAAAAGCCAAAAGAGAAACCCGTAAAGTCACAAAAGAGTATGGAAAAGAAGCGTAAGCACCTGTCTCCAAAGCCACGGAAAAAGCATGAAAAGCCTGTCGGTGAACACGTGGGAGGAGCTTTTCATCCAAAGGAAGATGGATATGACGGCTACTATGACGATGTTCTGCCTTCAGATGCAGGAAAACTGAAAGAGGGGCCTGACATGGAATTGGTGAAGAAGGTTTCCGCCGTGGCGGGAGTCATGCTGCTGATTGTTATTCTGTGCGTTGTCGCAATGTATTTGTTGTGAGTGCTGTAATTCGCGCCGCCTTGCCGTGTAATATGGGAAAAGGACAGACAAGGAGTGAGCAAAATGAAATATATATCCAAAGGTATGGTAATCAGAGCCTCCACAGAGGATCTTCTGTTCGTGACCCGCTGCGGCGTAGATTTTCAGCTGACCGGGGAACAGGCTGCGCTCTGGCTTAACGGCAGATTTGGGTTTGCAAAAAACCGCGAGAATGTGTCGGAGGTAAAAGCCCTGCAGCAGCTTAAACGTCAGGGGCTTGTTGAAATTACAGAAGGTGATGAGCCCGTTTTTGAGTATCGTGCATTGACGCAGTGCGTTCTGACGCCTGCGAAGCCGCAAGGAGTTCGTGCGATTCTAAGCGCACGCCAAAGAGAACTGCTGCTATGGCTGACAGAAGCCGGACTTCGGCTCACCACGGCAGAACTGGTATTCCT
>OLRH01000652.1_pt1 | contig 17564 bp, 16 predicted proteins | sample 1672321 | NCBI WGS metagenome assembly OLRH01 (sample SAMEA3136671, study PRJEB25190) | human gut metagenome | reverse complement strand
CAAAAGGTCTTTGATAACGGCCTGCCACAAGAATTCTCTTGAACGAAGGAAAGGTCTTGTCTCCTTCTCCCAACGCATTACTGAACACCACTGATTATATACCCTTGGCAGATCACGATATGACTGAATATCATTCTTGTAGAAATCGCAGAACAGAGTCTCTGATGTAGGTCTAACACACATACGCTCTGTAAGAGGATTGAGTCCACCATATGTAACCCATGCTACCTCCGGTGCAAATCCCTCAACGTGATCCTTCTCCTTCTCAAGAAGGCTCTCTGGAATAAGCATAGGCATGTACACATTCTCCACTCCTGTAGCCTTGAATCTCTCATCAAGCTGCTTCTGTATAAGCTCCCAGATTGCATATCCTGCGGGCTTGATAGCCATACATCCCTTCACGTTGGTATACGCGATAAGTCCTGCCTTGAGGACAACGTCTGTATACCACTGTGCAAAATCTTCATCCATGGAAGTAATAGCTTCAACCATCTTCTTATCGTTTGCCATGATCTTATATCTCCTTTTATTTAAAACATTCTATATCTGCTGCTGCAATTTCAAAGCAGCAACTCAATTAATTAGAATTGTCACTATAATTCATTCATATGAATTTCCAAATTGCATACACTCTTTAATCTACAAAATTTCAGGGCGGATGTCAACACGAAACGTGTCGGCATCCGCCCTTGAAATGTTACACATATCTTCAGTACTAAACTTCATATGTTTTTTTGCACTTACTATTATTTTCTATCATTTTTTAACCATATATCGGCGATAAAAAAACCATCCTTTTCATAAAAATCTCTCATACCATCATATTTATTTGTAGACTGCCAATTACAACACATCTTTTCCCTTTATATATTGCCATCCAGCAATAATTGAAAACAGAAGCATAATAATTAAAATCAATATTCCATATTTAGGCGATACTCCCATCTCATCCATATATCTACTACGTATCCACATGGTAAAATTTCCAGGCAGAAAGCATGTTGTATAATATGCCGATAATATGTACATTCCACAAACTCCTGCAAAACTGACAACAGAAGATATTATAAAGCTCAAAAACATCTGTATCAGACTTATCGCTATGGTTGCTGTTATAGGAAGAATAAATACAGCCATATATATGTGTACTAATGAACTGTCTGCAGCCATCTGCCCATACCAGGACAAAGTTGCTTCATGAGTAATTTTCAGACTCATTTCTGCGTCATTTGCCCATGCAGAAATCCCTATCCCCGCATATACTGACACATAATATAAAAGTACCAACAGGATGCACCATAGACATTTACTTATCCACCATGATCCTCTTGTTTTTGCTACCACAAACAAGACTTTACCATTTTGTTTAAAATCAGAAGCGGCGTAATACGCCGTAAAATATGCTATCCCCATCTGAAATATAAACCAGTACATAGGCATCTCAAAGAAATCCTTTGGGTCAAATACATACACAGGCATTCCATACATAGCATACATAACGTAGTCTAAAAATGTTCCTTTGGAATTTACTATGCCCTGTTCAAGCAGTAGATTCAGTGATGTATGGCTCATCCCTCCTCTGACATATCCGAATATCACAGCCAGAATAACTATATACCATCTTCTGCATATCCCCTGCCGTATGTCTCTTGAAACAAACCGCATTGTTTTCATGAAGAAATCTCCTCCATTCCCACTACAGTACCATTCTTTATTTCATATATAATATCACTAAGATACTCCAACTCCTCTCTGTCATGGCAGGCAGTAATTATTATTTTTCCTTTATCTCTAAGCTCCAATAAAGTATCTTTTACCTTTTCAATAGTTTCCTCATCCAGCGCATTTATAGGTTCATCGAGTATGATTACATCAGGCTCTCCCATTATAGCGTTTGCTATTCCAAGTTTCTGCTTCATACCAAGAGAATATTTTTTGTATGTACGGGTATCATCCGGATCAAGTCCTACACTATTCATTGCTTTTATTATATTCTGATTATTTATATCTCCCGAAAGTCTTGCAAGCAGCAGCAGATTTTTGTATCCCGTGTAATTGGGTAAAAATGATGGATTTTCTATTAAAGCCCCAATGCTTCTCGGAACACGTATATCATGATTAAGACTTTCTCCATTTATAATTATATTTCCACCATCAGGTATTATGAGTCCGCACAACGCCCTCATAAGCATCGTCTTACCGCTTCCATTTTTTCCCTTTAATCCATATATTTTTCCCGGCTGCATATCCAGATTTATATTATGCAGCACAACTGTTTTCTTTATCTTTTTGTATAGATTCTTAATAATTACTTCACTCAAAGCACATCCCTCCTGCTTGAACTTAACCACATAAGAATCAGACACACAGTAATAATAGCCACATACAGCAGAAGCATATGATACCACCTTATTAAACCACCACTCTGAACTGGATTTAGCATCTGCGTCAGCGATAACACACCGCCATATTTTGTTGACATCACTTCGCCGCTTACAACATACAAAACAAACGGCATTACTATCGTAGAAAAACTGCTGTCTGTCCATCTGCACACACAGACAGACATAATGCCAAACAAACCGCCAAACAGCCCATCTATCAGAGTGAACAACAGGCTATATAACACTGGATGGGTTCCATACAATTCTGGAAACATCTGACTGTCAACAACTCCAGCAACTAAAAAAGATAGTCTTTCTGGTTTATTGTCAGGATATAATCCGGCTGCCAGGAATAAATTTAAAAGCAGCGGCGTAACCACGGAAACAAATGCAGAAGCAAATACCGTAAGAAGCTTTGCTGTCATATATCTAATTCTCGATATCTTTACAAGTATGTTTTTTTCATACCCCGAAGTTATATCTGTAAAATACGAACCCGCATATGGCATACAGGCAAAAACAGGAAGAAGTATGTAATATATCAGATTATAGGCAAACTGATAGTTTGTTCCTATCCATGCCTGCGTGAGACTTGTATTTCCATCAGTTCTGTACATACTGTGAAATAAAATAAGATCCAGTATTCCTATCATACTCCCAATTCCAACACTGATATATAACCACTTATTCTGAAACGCTCTGCTCAGTTCAAATCTAAGTACATTCACATCACTCCACCCCCTGTATATCCAGATGTATCATTTTCTTTTCCGGATTTAATGACAAAACGTAATAAAAATCCCTATCTTTCATATCATCCCATGTACTCTGTTTAAACGACACAGGAAGCATTACTGTAGAAAACCATAAAAGGCATTTTTCACCCATTTTGAGTCTCTGTGTCGATAAAACATTCATCTGCTGACCTATACCCGGATCTATGGCACTGGCCCATGTATCAGACTGAAATCCACAATCCAGCATATCCAGCACATCATCCCAGTTTTTATCTTCATCGGAGATATTAGACACTTCCAGACAAGTACAAATTATTCTTCCGTCTGTTATATATGGGATATCTATGCCATACATACGTTCAAATGTTCTCTGTGAATATATATGAGACTCTTCCTCTCTTATCTTTAAATCGTCATATATCATTTCTGTTTTTTGCTCCAGCACTATCTCCTGCTTTTTCTGGGTTTTATTGATGCTGTATATCTTTCCTGTCCAGAAAGCTGCAAAGCAAGCAAGAATCAATAATCCACAGCCTTTAAGTCTGTGGATTATTGATCTCATGTATATTTTATTTCTGATAATCCTGCTCTCCTTCATTATCCTCATAATCTACTGTAAGTCCTACACGGCTTTCGTTCTGAACTACATTTACCTCCTGTCCATCCCTTGCATCAAGCATTATGAGCTGAAGAGGATATCCTGAACCATATGCATAGGCATCGGTCTCATCACTTCCCCAATCTGAACTCTCTGCGAACACATACACCGGTATGATCTCGTATGTACCTTCTCCTGTTTTTGTTCTGAAATATGTAAGGCGTACGTCATCAAAGGTTACTGTCAAATATCCTTCATATCCTTCAAAGTGCTTAGGTATAGCTTCCTGGAGACTTTCAAGAGCCTCATCCCAGGATATGAGATTTGTGACTTCATGCAGTCCATCATCGGATTTCATAGGATATGTACAGCTAAATCTGGTTATCCCCTTGTCATCGATTCCCACATAATATGTGGTTAGCTCCGAATTGTAATATGCATCAACTCCGTTTCCGTCCTCATTTTTTGCTCTTAATGTATCTATTGCCGCCGTTCCCGGCTGATATACCAGCTGTCCATTTATTGCTGAAACATAATTCATTTCATATCCATACTTATCCGTTACTATCACATTATGATCTGCATCACTGCCTTCCCTGCACACATCTGCAACTGATATCTCTTTCATGTCCCACAGATTCCACTTATCAAGGTAATCCAGTGCTTTTTGTCTGGCTTCCTCCACAGTTATTCCGCATTTATTCTCTACTTCATCCAGAGATTCTCTGTTCTTCTTTTCTTCATCACTAAGCAGTTCACTCACACCATCATCCATTGGTTCCAGCGCCTCATACGAGATATTCTCAACCTGCTGCTCCTGCAGCTCCTGTGGTATCTCTCTGTACAGCTCCCACATCTGAATACCTCCTCCGCCTGCATTGTCATAGCTTATGAAGTGAATCTTAAAAATTCTTCCATCAATTCTTCCTATAAAGTCATCAGCAGAAAGATCAAGTTCATCATCAGTTCTCTTAAGTATTATATCCACATAGGACTCTGTCATCGCCGCATCTGATGGGGCATTATGAACACCTGTATCCTTATCCAGTATTGCTCTCAGTATCTTCTCCTTGTCTTCCTCATCGAATCCTACCAGAGTATACTCCTTAGTATACAACCTGTCTGTATCCGGAACCTTTATATCTGAGGCATCTACAACAATCTTCTTGAGCTGTGTTCCATCTACTGCCAGCTCCTCATGTGCACTCTCCGGAATCTCCAGCTTCTGAGCAATTATACTTCTTGCAACACTCTGCTCTGTTGTCACTGCATCACTTTCGGTCTCCGTCATCTCTCCCGTGGAGTCATATTCTTTGACGCTGTTCCCCTCAAAATCGGACACATTGTAATCCACTTTCTTGGTGTCATTGCAGCCGGCAAGTACCAGTATGGAAGCTACCGCCAGAGCACATATACCTGTATATCTTTTTCTCATATCCGCTGTACCCCTCTGCCAATTTTATTACACAGTCATGGAGTAATCCGTATGATACGAATTACTCCACAACACAATTATTATCTTTTAGCTATTATTCTTTCGGGAAAATTGTATAATTTCTTGTTGAATCAGGGCTCCACCAGCCGGATGTAACAGTAGACGAAACTGCCGTTCTCGCCATTCTTAAACACACAAAATTATCCCCGCTTTCTTTCGCCCAGTTTGTTATTGACCCCTCTGTTCCTATTGGTATCTTTACAACATTAGATCTTTCTGACGCTTCATCACCCTTGTACTTTTTTCCCATTACTCTTGTATATATAACTCTTCCTTTAGTTGGATATACATACACCTTTGTTTTATTATTTTTTACTCTCCATTCGGAAAGGCTAGTACCTTTAACACTATTATCGTGAGAAAATTCTTTGTTTACTGTGTTTGGAATAGGATCTGTACTGTTGGCACTTGCAGATACTGCTGCACCTGTAATTCCTGAAATTGCTAATGCCCCTGATACTGCTAATACTGCTATTGTTTTTTTCATTTTCTTTATCATTTGCTATCCCCTTTCAAAAAACTCTAGTTCTTCCTTTTGTTTTTAAGCAATTCTATACTCTCTGGTTCTTTAGGTTGATACCATAGTGATCTACAACATAATGGAGTTACCGCCGCCACCATTACGGCTATAGAACAAAGTTTAGTTCCATAACTCACTATTAACTTTTCAATCACTTTCTTCATAAATTTATATCCCTCCATTCAATTAATTATAGTAATATTAAATTTATCATTTCTTTTTTGCTATATTGCTTTTTATCTACGAATGGTCAAATTTTGTCTCCGAATGATCATTCATCAATAGTTATTTCTATTTCGTCACATTATATCTTTTTTTCACTGAAATACTTTTATAATTATATAAATACTATAAGCATAGTACATTTACCCTAATTACTGTTTATATTGAAGGAGTTTTTATGATAATTTCCGAAAAGCTTTGTAAAAAAATAACTACAACTCTAGTTGAGAACAATCTCATCGACCCTTATTTATATGATGCCTATTACTATTGCTTTGATTTTTTATTAGATATTTTATTATTTGCATCTATTATTATCTTTATAGGTATTTTATCTCATAATTTTCTACTTTCTATAATATATCTTATTATTCTGATACCTCTAAAATCAATTGCAGGTGGTGCACATGCAACTACCCCTTTTTTCTGTGGCATTTTATCATATACAATAACTTTCATTTGCATATTCTTAAGCAAAATTTTACCATTTATTCCTATAATAAATCTTATTATAAGTTTTATAATCTGTATAATAATTTGTATTCTTGCGCCTATTGAACCACAGAACAAGAAATATACAATAGAAAACAGAATAAAAGCTAAAAAAATATGCATTATCTTGTCAATCTTTATATATTTGTTCTTACTAATTATGCTAATATTAAAAAAATCTTGCTTTGCCAATCTGACTATGATGTGTATTATTATTACAGTTATTAATCAGATTATAGGATTGCATCAAAGAAATGGAGGGACTAACAATGACTCTGAATATTGCCATATGCGATGATGACACTGAGATTTTAGACACTTTGGAGCATATGCTGCTTATGTACTCATTTAAAAATGATATAGAACTTTCTGTGGATATCTATACATGCGGCAATGAGCTGATTAACAGATACAACTCTTCCAATACCACCGACTATCAGCTTTTGTTGCTCGACATTGAAATGCCTGAAATTGATGGCATAAAGACCGCAGATATTATCAAACATTCCAAAGATTATGATGTGCTTATAGTTTTTATAAGCAATTATCCCGAATATATGATGGACAGTTTTTCTGTTCATCCATTTCACTTTATAAAAAAACCTATCTCATATAATGATCTTGAGCATCTGATGAAGGATATAACTGAGCATTTCGATCACAGCGTTTCCCTTATAACAATTGTGAGTGGCTCTGATCAGGAATATACACTGCGTACAAATAATATTTATTTTATCAAATGTATTGATTCAAGAAATAGACGAATCTCATTTCATTTGAAAGATTCTATACTGGAAACCAGTGGAATACTGTCTCACTGGAAAACACAGTTGGAAAATCACTCCTTTTTTCTATGTTCCAGAGACACTCTGGTCAATCTCAACCATATACACTATATAAACGGACTTGATATAATCATGGAAAATGGAGAAATCATCACTATAAGTAAACGTAACAGGAAAATATTAATGGACAAATTTCTAAATAAAGTGATTGCCCTGCACAACAAGTAACGGAGAAGCACTATGCAATATATACTCAATTTTATAACATACATCTTTGACGCTTTTATTCTTTCCTCATACCTAATAATCACCTTGAAAAACTTTAAGGAAAAATATCATATTTCATATATTCTGACTCTGATTACTTCAGAAGCAATTATATATATCAATGAGTCATTTCTCACCTACAATGATCTGTCATACTTTTTTTCGGGAATCATAACCAATATCATTAGTATCGTAACCACATTTGTTCTGTGTTATTTTTTTTCATGTTCTTTAAGAGCAAAGCTACTTGTGACTCTGATATTTCAGGTTCTGGCAACCATTGGAGAGTGGATTTTTACCACCATTGTTACCTTCATTCACCCTGAACTGCTCGATATAAGTGACACTGCTCTGCTTTATAGTGTCATGAACACAGGTTCCAAAGTAGTTTTATTTATTCTGTGTCTTATAGTTCGTCTATTGATCCGCTCTGATACAGAACGTGTATCCACCAGATATAATATACTGACTTTCACTACACCTATGGTCACATATATCATTTATCTGTGTACACCTACATATTTAATGACAGACTCAAGTGCATCCGTTTTTTGTGAGATTCTCCTTATTTGTTTGATTGTGCTTAATATTGTCAATTATATCCTTATTCAGAAAACTCAGGAGGCAGCACTTGCCAATTATGAAAATGTTCAATTACAGAGACAATTGGATTTTCAGAAGGATAAATATGAACAGCTCTGTGAATCATATCGTCAGAACAGAAGAATCATCCATGACATTAAAAAGCATTACTTTCTTATTCAGAAATATATCAATGATGGTCAATACACAGAACTTGCCAATTACACTGACACTGCCATATCAGATATTGAGAATACATATGTAAGATATAACACCGGAAGTCTTGTCATAGATTCTTTTATCACAAACTATTCTAATCTTGCAGCCACCAACAATATAGCTTTTCATGCAGAACTCAACGTTGATTACAATAGGATACCCACTACCGACTATGATCTATGTATTGTCCTTGGTAACATACTCGACAATTGTCTTAATGCCTGCTACAAATGCAGCTGCAAGGATGCCTATATTTATATTTCGATTGAAACAACTGACAATGACAAATTTGTAGTTCACTGTGAAAACCGAACACTTCCTGATGATACTGATTATGGAGAGCATACACCAGATCACGGAATCGGTCTTAAAAATGTTCAAAACATCATAGAAAAATATTATGGTTTCCTTGTATGCAATCATACCGGTGACATATTCTATACAGACATCATGATTCCTATTATTGATGAAAAAAAGAGAATTTATGGTTAAAATCAAGGCGGATGTCAACACGAAACGTGTCGGCATCCGCCCATTATAACTTGCTATTTGGCGTATATTACAATCAGATTTCATCTAGATCCAGTATCGCAAATGCGCCGCCCTCCGGCTCATGCTTGAACACCATATGCTCACCTGTGGTCGGATGGTCGAATTCCAATCTTGATGCGTGAAGTCCTATCTCTTTATATTTCTTCTTCGTCTTCTGAAACTTTGGATTGTACTTTGTGTCACCCCATATGCCGCATTTTCTCTTTGCAAACTGTGCTCTGATCTGGTGGTGTCTTCCTGTTATAAGCTCCACAAGTACATAAGAGAGCACTCCTTCGTCCGTGTCCATGACATCCAATACCTCATACTCCAGCTCTGAATACTTTGCTCCCGGTGTATCCTTCTCCACAACCTTTGTCACGTTGTCCTTCGTATCGTGGAGCAGATAGTCCTTCAGCACACCCTGGTCATTTGGAAGTTCTCCTGTGAGTATCGCCTGATAATACTTCATCATGACACCATCCTCACTCTGCTTTGAGAGAGCTGCTGCCGCCTCCGGAGTCTTTGCAAATACCATAACGCCTCCAACAGGTCTGTCCAGTCTGTGTATAGGAACAAGATATGGCTCTTCTTTTCTGTTCTCTCTCTCATATATTCTAAGCTTAAGCATGCTCACCATGCTCTCGGAATTGGTCTTGTCCGGCTGTGTCGGCACACCACATGGCTTTACGGCCACGATTATATCTTTATCATCATGTAAAATGTTTAACTTCATCTGTTTACTCCTCATTCGCCGTCTGGGGCTTATTATAAATGTGATAAGAAAGCCTTACGATTACTTCGCCACTTCGTGGCTCTCGTAATCGCACATTCATTCACATCCTAAACCTGTAACCGACGCCCCATACAGTCTCTATGTATTGAGGATTTGAGGTATCGAACTCGATCTTCTCTCTTATCTTCTTGATATGTACAGTAACCGTTGCTATATCACCTATGCTATCCATATTCCAGATCTTGCTGAACAGCTCATCCTTGGAGAATACCTTGTTCGGGTTGCTGGCAAGGAAACACAGAATATCAAATTCCTTATTGGTAAATACTTTTTCTTCATTGTCAACATACACTCTTCTGTCAGTCTTATCGATCTTAAGACCTCTGATCTCAATGACATCATTCTTAAGAGCCGTTGAACCTACCAGTCTCTCATATCTCGATATATGAGCTTTGACTCTTGCAACCAGTTCACTAGGGCTGAACGGCTTGGTCACATAGTCATCAACACCAAGACCAAGGCCTCTGATCTTGTCAATATCATTCTTCTTTGCCGTTACCATGATGATAGGTATGTCCTTCTTCTCTCTTATCTGACGGCATATCTCGAATCCATCCATCTCAGGAAGCATGAGATCCAGAATTATCAGACTATATTCTTCATTAAGTGCTTTCTCAAGCCCCTTTAGTCCATTTGTCTCTATCTCTACTTCAAAATCATTAAGCTCCAGATAGTCTCTCTCAAGCTCCGCTATGCTGAGTTCATCTTCTATTATCAATATCTTGCTCATCAGTATCTCTCCTTTTCTTTAGTGGGTTTATGATCTGTAATGTATTTTTTCTCTGACCGTCCTTTTTCTGGTTATCTTTTTGGCTATCCTCTGGCAACTCCAATTCTCCCTCAGACATATCCGCATCCTCTGCCTTAGGGATGTATTTCTTAAGGGTAAACACTATTGTGGTTCCCTTTCCAACCTGACTTGTGGCATATATGTTGCCACCGTGTTCCTCCACGATCTTCTTGCAGATGGCAAGTCCAAGTCCGCTGCCGCCCCTTGATTGTCTTGCACTGTCCGCTCTGTACATCCTGTCAAAAATATGAGGCAGGCTCTCTGTATCGATTCCCCGTCCATTGTCATTGATAGCAACCTTAACCTCAGCGTCATTGTCATATATGCTTATATCAACCTGACCGTATTCCTTATCCATATATTTTATGGAATTTGTAACGATATTGTTGATAACTCTCTTGAGCTGATCAGGATCCACAATGACCATGACATCATCCTCACAGTAATTTCTGTATGTCAGAGTCATGTTCTTAGACATCAGAGTAGCGTGAACTTCCTCCATACAATCATTGAAATAATCCTTCACCGACACTCTGTGGAACTCATATGGAATCGCGTTGTTGTTGATGTTGGTATAAAGCGACAGTTCATTTATCAGGCTGTCCATCTCATTTGCTTTGCTGTATATCATCTTGAGATATCTGTCACGTTTTTCCGGTGTATCAGCCACACCATCCATTATTCCCTCAACATAACCCTTTATAGTAGTTATAGGTGTTCTGAGGTCATGAGATATATTGCTTATGAGCTGTCTGTTCTCCTCCTCATACTGCATCTTGGCCTTTGCAAAATCACTCATTCTCTGCCGCATATTCTCAAATGATTCACAGAGCTCACCTATCTCATCTTCCCTGTTTCGTCCTATATCAATCTCATCTTCCAGATTGCCGGACCCCATCTTCTCCGCGGCCTCCTTGAGTTTTACAAGAGGATTTACAAACTGCTGATATATGAGTAATGCCACAAGTCCACTCAATATGAACATGATGATGACCACAAGGATTATATATCCCATCATCGTACCACGAAATCTATCCATGTAATTTCCATAGTAAGTAAGCATGTATATATCTACACTGCTGCCCTGGTATACATATGATATCTGATTACACAGATACATCGATGGCTGTGTCATCAGATACTCCTGTACCTTTATCTGATTTTCACCGCCTACATCTTCTGAAGCTGAGTCATCTTCTACGGTACTTATATTTGTACTGTTATCATTGAACTGCAGCTGACTCTTCAAAGCATCAGAAAATGAATCCACGCCAACAAATTTATAATCATCGTCAACTTTTATCAATACATTCGTATTGTTAGCCGATGTCTTGTTATTGAGATCCTCTGCATTTGATTTATCAAGATAATAACCGGGATCAGTCTTTACCATGTTAATGACATCTTCCCTGGCTGATGATATTGACTTATATACGTCATTCAACGGATCATTCTGCGAGTACAACAACTGAAGCGAATGATTCTTGCCATATGCACCTGTTATAAAATATTTTCCTATAATACATGTTCCTATGACCATAGACACTATCGTTGTAAGCCACACCACTATGATCATAATCTTTACTTTTTTTGTAATGTTCATATTCTATCAACTCCCATGGATACTATAACATGAAATACCCATGACAGTGTATGAAGTTTTTATAAACAACAAAATATCTATTTCTATTTTTCTATTTTCTATTTTTCTTGAAAAATCTGTGCTTCTTTGCCATCACTTCTGAAGCCGCAATCTCCTGTCTTGTCTGCTGAAGTTCTCTTATAGTCGTGTCTAGTCTTCTATAACGTGCCTCCTCCTGTTCTTCCTTTTCTTGTATGAGCATATCAAGCTGTTTCACCACATCCTCCGTCACTGCTCCTGACACCGACTGGGTTATCATTTTTATATTGTCTTTTATGGAATTACTCACGATCTTATCCATGATATTTTGAAACTGAGCCATCTTAAAATCAACTATTCTTGCATCAGAATCCTCTTCGCCATCAACCGCATTCCTGCTGTTGCTGCAATCGACCCTTATTGTATCAATAGACTTTATATTGATCAGTTTATCTTCGTTTATAACTCTATCTATTTCCTCTGTTTTGTCATCCACCTGATCTTTTTTCAAATCAATATCTTCTTCCAGCATCTCATACATCCTGTGAACCATATCCTTTATGGCTTTAAGCTGGATTCCCTTATCCTTGAGAATTTTTACCCTCTGAAGTATCTTTACATCTCTGTCGTCATAGCATCTGTGCCCCATGTCATTTCTTTTTATATTGATATCAAGTTCCTCTTCCCAATATCTGAGTACATGAGTTTCAACCTCAACCATAGATGCTGCTTCGCTTATACTATAACTTTTTTCCGCCATTATTTTTTCCGCCATCTTTTTCCTCCTTCACACTGAACATCAGCATTTTTATCTCCCAATTGGATTCTTTTTATGTGTCCAGCCCGTCCTGATTTCAATTCTAATGGCTTTAATTCCTGTCCTCAATCCGATTCGCATTCTATTTTCTTTCACAAATATGCACTTTTATATATTTTTTGACACAAATATATGTCAATCTACGATAAACGCAAAATTCCTCAGACCAGCCACCATTTATGTGACTATGTCTGAGGAATCATGATAGTTAATTGTTTATTTTTGTTATGAGAAACTGTCCATCTTCCATAAGCTTAAAATGAACATTTTTATAATTTGTTCCAATGATAAACTCGCTTCCATCATCAGATTTTCTCATGTCGTCCACTGCATTTTTTTCATTTAAAGCTTTAAGTAAAATATCAGTAAACAAATCATCCTTGTTGAGGTTTTTCAATTCAGTTGTATTTGCAACTGAATGTCCGTTTCCAAGTTCCTGTGGATAATACATCATCCCTTCAAGCGATTCAATATCTTTATCGTTAAATACCTTTATTATTTTCTCAGCAAACTTTACGCTTTCACCGGCAATCTGTTTCTGGACATCATCTCTCTGATCATATCTGTTCTCAAATGTCACATGATTCAGTATCTCCTTGACTACATCGTCTGTTGCGGTGACATACACATACAAAGAATAGTTTATCTGATCATCACTCCAGAATATAATTCTTCCTGGATTGAGTGTATACAGGGATGCCCTGTATCCTTCCACAGATGTTGCTATCAGATCACCATTACTTGTGTCTTCTATGCCAGCCAGTTCATACTGACTATATTTACACGAACCTCTAAGTTCAACCCTGACTCCATTATAACGGAAGCTGACTATAGCCACATCTCCGGATATCTTATACTTGACATCTGTTATACCCACATCGTCCTTTCCTACATCTATGTAGACTCCTATATGGGTAAATTCATCCGCAGACTCAACCTCGCCGTTTATTTTATTTGTCTGATCATCACTGCTTTTATTATCCTTGTCTTTTTCTCCACACCCTGAGAAAAGACACAATGCTCCGGCAGCAAGAATAAATATTGCTATGACATATACCAATTTACTTAAATTAGCTTTACATTTCATACATTTACCACGCTATTCCCTTATGACATCCAAGCTCTTTACATTTATACGCCATGGTAGGATCTGTCGGATCCCACGAATGACTATAATCAAGCTGAACTGATGATGGCTTAGGAAATGGACCGTCATCATTACTCTCAAATATAGTTACCTTAGTTCCAAGTTCACAGTTATCATATATCCACTTTGCATCTCCGGCTTTAAGTCTTATACATCCATGTGAACATGTGGTTCCAAGCTGGTTATAAGCGCTCACACTGAGTGTTGTAGGATCCTGAGATCCATAATATACAGAATGGAACAAAATGTCTCCTGTTATAAGTGTATCCCACTGTCCATAACAAGGTCCCATGAGTGTCCACCATCTGCCCTTCATTGGAGTGTAGAAGGTTCCAACAGGTGTGGAATCTCCACCAGAACATACAAATGCTTTGACCGGAATTATAAATCCGTTATCGCCATCTTTTGCATATACAGTGACAACATTTGTAGTCTTGTTTACCTTTATCTCATATGAATCCTGCTTGCCTAAAACAGAATCCACATCTGTAAGTCTCTTTCCATCTTTGCCAAAGTAGAACTTATATCCATTCGCATATGCCCACTTATTTCTGTACATACATCCATTTTCATCATTGAAATAATATATTCCACTGTAGAAAACCTTATATCCTGTCATGAGACTTCCATCTTCTGACATGCAATACTTATTACCGGCATCTGAAGTATACCATCCGGCTCTTTTTACCATCTTTCCGCTCTTATCAAAGAAATAAAGCTTTCCATTTATCTTTGAAATACCCTTAGAAAGATATCCCTTTGCTGAAAAGTTGTATGTTTCTCCATTTACTTTTCTTGTTCCTGTGTACGCCTTACCGTCATTTCCGAAATAGTAAATTCTACCTGATCTCGTTACAAATCTGTTTCTCACCATGATTCCATTTGAACCAAAGTAATAATAATACTTACCTATCTTTCTAAGACCAGTAAGGGCTTTGCCATTTGTTCCAAAGTAGTAAACAGACTTGCCTACCTTTCTAAGTCCGGTTACTGCCTTGCCATTCGTGCCGAAGTAATAAATTGACTTGCCTACTTTTCTAAGTCCGGTTACTGCCTTGCCGTTTGTGCCGAAGTAATAAATGGACTTGCCTACTTTTCTAAGTCCGGTTACTGCCTTGCCATTCGTGCCGAAATAGTAAATAGACTTGCCTACCTTCTTTAATCCGGTCTGCATTATTCCATTTGCACCAAAATAATAATATGATCTGCCTATCTTTCTGAGACCGGTAACTGCCTTCCCGCTTTCTCCGAAATAATATCTTCTGCCTTTTACAGTCTTCCAGGTATTTTTTACAATTCTGCAATTACTGTCAAAGCAGAACAAATATCCGCTTATTCTATGGAAACCTGTCACAGCTCGTCCATTTGATCCAAAATAATATCTACCATACTTTGTCTGATACCAGACATTTTTATTCATGGCTCCATCAGGATTAAAGTAATAGTAATAATTTCCTATCTTCTTTGTTCCACTTACAGCTTTGTAATTTGAGCCAAAATAATATGTCTTTCCATTCACCGTTCTGGAAGAATTCTTGACAAGAGCTCCTGCAGCTCCTGCATAATACTTGTTTCCCGATACAGCAAAGAGTCCACCTGTTTTTATCTTATAATTAGATGCTGCATAATAACGGCGACCATTGTATGTAAAGAAGGTATTCTTAACAGCATATCCATTGCTGTTGAAATACATGTTGTTGGCTATTTTATTTGTTTCTGCCACTCCTGTTTTTTTAGAGAAATACATATATCCGCTCTTCAGTTTCTTAAGTCCGCTCTGAAGCACATTATTCTCTAATCCAAAATAGTATTTATTTGAACCTATAACAGTCAAGCCAACAGCTGCCTTCTTGTCTTTAAGAAAATAGTATTTTCTGCCGTTTACTGTTTTCCATCCGCTTATCGCAGCACATGGAAAAGTTTTTGATGGGCCATCAAAGTAATATAGAGTTCCCTGCACTCTCTTAAGTCCACTGAATGCAGCACCATCAGTTCCAAGATAGTATATATTATCGTATGTCTTACTTCCGGATTTTTCCTTTATCTTAAGAAGTACATCTTTCTGTAAGGTTCCATTTTCATAATAGAGTCTCTTTCCATTTACAGTATGCCAGCCGTTTTTTTCAACCGGCTTTTCTGGCTGGGTTGGACTGGCAACTTCTTCATCATTATTTTCCGACGCATACACTTTATATCCTGTTGCGCTTGTACTACTTTTCAGACTTCCAATATCTACAGGACAAACTGACATAAGTACCGCTGCCGCTGTGACAAGAGCAATCTCTCTTATTTTTCTCATACATTCTCTCCTCTTATTTTCTAATTATCTATTTTTTCGTTATCTTTTTTGCATCTTTTTTTGCATAAAAATCAACTTATATTTTTACAAATCTATGTAGTCTTCAGAATGTGGTTTCCGGAATATAGTTTTCGGAATGTAGTTTATTCCGCCAGATATTTCTGATACATTCTTCTAGTCTGCTGCCTACGCACCCCTATGCATATTCCGCATTCCATCATTGTCGTTATCAGTGCCGAACCTCCCGAACTTATAAATGGAAGAGAGACTCCCGTATTTGGAAACATATTTGTAGCTACACATACATTTATGATTATCTGACAAATAAAATGTACCATAGTTCCTATTACTAGAACACTTCCAAATACATTTGATGACTCTTTAACGATCACATAAAACTGATATATAAGATATCCGTACATAAGGAACAAAAGTACTGCACCAACCAGTCCCAGCTCCTCACACACAATTGCAAATATCATATCGTTCTGTGCCTCTGGGATCTTTTCCAGTTTCTGTGTTCCTGCTCCAAGACCTTTTCCAAGTAATGAACCGCTTCCTATTGCATAGAGAGACTGCTTAACCTGATATCCCGAATCAAGCTCATACTTGTCTGTGAAAAGCCATCCAAGTATTCTCTCAAATCTGAAATCATCATTCTTAGCAAGCTCCTCAGGGGTTGGAAGATGTGTTCTGACATACAATACCAATACAACAGCGGCGATAAGTACTATACCCATGACCAGAGCATGCAATTTCCAATTCTTGCTAGTTATAAATGTGCAAAGAAAACATATTCCAAGAATTACAAGGCATGAACTCAGGTTATTTGATATCTTGTACAAAAGTATAGCCTGTGCTCCAACTAACCCCCATAATATAAATATGGTTTTAAGCTTTTCCATCTCACGCCACATACTACTTATATATGAAGCAATAAATATGATCATACATGTCTTTACTATATCTGCAACCTGGAACTGTGGAACTCCTGGAAATTTAAGCCATCTTGTAGCACCATTTACTTCCACTCCCCAAGACTTATTGAGAAGACACAACGTAAGTATTATCGATATTCCATATGCCACCCAGGCAAGCTTCTTATATACACTATATGGTACAAACGCAGCCAAACATATAAAAAATATACCTACAAGTATATAAGCAACATGCTCTTTAAAATTAGCCGAAACTTCCTGAACCTTAGCCCGCACTGGCAGCGCGCGCTCTGCTGGCTGATGAGCTGCTGGCGGTACTCGCGC
>OLRH01000637.1_pt1 | contig 17812 bp, 19 predicted proteins | sample 1672321 | NCBI WGS metagenome assembly OLRH01 (sample SAMEA3136671, study PRJEB25190) | human gut metagenome | reverse complement strand
GTTATCGGGCGGCGGGCTGAGGGCAGCCCGCCCTACGGGTGGGTTACAAGAGGTGCGGTGGGGCGGTGATACACGCGCGTGCCACCCTACAAGAACTTTTGTAGGGCAGGGCCCGTGTGCCCTGCCGTGGGTGCGGGAAAGGAATCCCCCAGTCTCGGCTTTGCCGTGCCAGCCCCCTTTAGGCAAGGGGCCTTGGGGACGGGGGTGCGGATTGCCACAACCAGTGACACCGGTCACTGGTTTCGCAATGACATGGGTTTTTGCAAGAGGTGCAGTTTTGTCCGCAGAAAATATCACGACAGTATATAGTTTACCACAAGAAGTTTTTTCTGTAAACGCCTCCTTCGCTCTTTTCTTTTGTTTTTTGTCGTGCTATAATAAACTGATTGCAGGCAAAGAGGGTGAGAAGCATGGTCTATCGGACGGAGAGTGCGGCGCAGACGGAGGCCTTAGGCCGGGAATTAGGTGCGAGGCTGCGTCCGGGCAGTGTAGTGGCCTTTCGGGGCGGCCTGGGCATGGGCAAGACCGCTTTTACCCGGGGTCTGGCCCAGGGCCTGGGCTGCACAGGCCGGGTCACAAGCCCTACCTTTACCATAGTCAACGAATACCGGGGGAATATTCCCCTGTTTCACTTCGATATGTACCGGCTGGACAGCTCCGATGCCCTCTTTGACATCGGCTGGGAGGACTATCTGGACCGGGGCGGCGTGTGCGCTGTAGAATGGAGCGAGAACGTAGCCGATGCCATGCCTGACGGCACGGTGTATGTGACCATCCAGCGCTCTCCGGAGGGCGAAAACACCCGAAAGATTACCATTACAGGAGGCGACGCACTGTGAAAACCCTGGCGCTGGAGACCTCGGCCAAGAGCGTGTCCGTGGCCGTGACGGAGGACGGCAGGGTGCTGGCCTCCTCCTACCAAAATATCGGTCTGACCCACAGTGTGACATTGATGCCGCTGCTGGATGGGATGCTGCAAAACGCAGGGCTGGCTCTTTCAGACATGGATCTTTTAGCCGTGGCGGCAGGGCCGGGCAGCTTTACAGGCCTGCGCATCGGCGTTTCGGCTCTGAAGGGCCTGGCCTGGGCAGAGGATAAGCCCTGCTGCGGCGTGTCCACCCTGGAGGCCATGGCCCAGAACGGGCAGCTGTTTGAGGGGACCGTCATCTGTGCCATGGACGCCCGGCGCAGCCAGGTTTATAACGCCCTGTTCCGCTGTGAGGGCGGCCAATTGACCCGCCTGTGCCCGGATCGGGCCATCGGCCTGGAGGAACTGGCGCAGGAGCTGAAGGAGGACGAAAATCCCAAGCTGGCCGTGGGCGACGGCGCCCACCTGTGCCGGGACTACCTCAATAGCCACGGTATCCCCTGTCGCCTGGCGCCGGAGAATGGACTATACCAATCCGCTGTGGGGGTGGCCCTGGTGGCAGAGGACATGGCCCGCCGGGGCGAGACCGTCAGCGGCCGGGATCTGGCGCCCACCTATCTGCGCCTTTCTCAGGCGGAGCGGGAGAGGCTTGAAAAGGGCTTGAAGATCACATTGGATTGACAGGGCCCATCATTTCGTTTTTAATTTTTTTATATACGGAGGATACTTCTATGAGCACAAAATTCCCCACCCTGCACATTGTAAACCACCCCCTGGTGCAGCACAAGCTGTCAGTGATGCGCGACAAGAACACCAGCGTAAAGGATTTCCGCACCCTGGTGGGTGAGATCGCCATGCTGCTGACCTATGAGGCCACCCGGGATCTGCCCATGACCACTAAGACCATTGAGACCCCCCTGTGCTCTTATGAAGCTCCCGTGCTGGCCGGCAAAAAAATGGCCATCGTGCCCATTCTGCGGGCGGGCCTTGGCTTTGAGGACGGTATTCTGACACTGGTGCCCTCCGCCCGTGTGGCCCACATCGGCATGTACCGGGACGAGGAGACTCTGGTGCCTCACTTCTACTTTTTGAAGTACCCCAAGGATATTGCGGACCGGGATGTGCTCATCGTTGACCCCATGCTGGCCACCGGCGGCAGCGCTGACATGGCCATCACCAAAATGAAGGAGCTGGGCTGCAAGAGCATCAAGCTCATGATTCTGGTAGCCGCTCCCGAGGGCGTACAGTACATCTATGACCGCCACCCCGACGTGGAGATTTACTGCGCCGCTCTGGACGATCATCTGGACAAGAACGGCTACATCGTCCCCGGCCTGGGTGACGCCGGCGACCGTATCTTCGGCACCAAGTGATCCCGGCGAAGGGGCTGGCTGCAGTGCGTATATTTTTGTGTGCTACGCAATAATTCCATGCCGGCAGCCTGAAAGATAATTCTTCCCTGCTCCTGTGGGTGCGAAAAATGCTTCCCATTCTTCGCACCCACAGGCGGCAACTCCCATAAAGCTATCACAAAAGGGCGAGAAGCTGTGCTTCCCGCCCTTTTGCCTGTTTTGTTAGGATTTTACGGCTTTTTCTGCTGCTTGCACCAGATGTTCATGATCATGCGCACCGGCAGCAGCTTTACCAGGCGCACCTGCATCCGCACGGGAAATCCCAGGATGGACACGGTCTTACCCTTGCGCAGATCCCTCATAGCTTTTTCCACCACATCCTCGGATTCATACCACCGGTCGAAGAAGGAGACTGTGCTGTCATGAACGGCCCGGTCCATGAACTCCGTTTTCACCCACCCGGGGCATACGCACAGCACCTGGATATCCCGCCCCTTCAGCTCCCGGCCCAGGGCCCGGGAGAAGCTGAGCACATAGGCCTTGCTGGCGCCGTACACGCTCATATAGGGCACCGGCTGCCAGGCGGAGTTGGAGCCCAGGTTGATGATCTTGCTGCCCGGATGCATGTAAGGCAGGCTCATGTGGCACATGGCGGTGAGGGCCCGGTCGTTCAGCTCCACAATGCCCAGCTGAGAGGCCATGTCCATCTCCGCAAAGGGAGTGAACTTGCCGTACCCGGCGGCGTTTACCAGGGCCACGATCTCCGGCTGCTCCCGCTCCAGGGCCTCCTGATAGCGGCGGAAGGCTTCATCCCGGGACAGGTCCATGGCAAAGGGGACAATGGTTGCGTGCACCTGCTCCTGCAGGGCCAGAAGCCTGTCCTCCCGCCGGGCGATGACCCAGATCTCCTGGGGACTGAATTCCCGATCCACGGCCCGCACAAAGTCCCGGCCCATACCGGAGGATGCTCCGGTAACCACAGCGATTTTTTTCATAGTATAGGATCCTCCTGACAGCATAATTTGTCGGTGCTAAGGTGTAATCAGTGCATGGGGCAGCCGTGGCTCTGCAAGCCCGCCCGCTCCCGGCGCAGGGCCCGCTCATAGATCATCTCCCCGGCTATAGACACGGCAATCTCTGCCGGAGTCACGGCCTTGATGGCCACACCCACGGGGGCGTGGATGGATGAGATGGCCTCCTGGCTGATGCCGGCAGCCCGTAGCCGCTGGTTTACCGAGGCCGTCTTGGTCCGAGAGCCGATAACGCCCACATAGGCAGTGGGCTGCCGCAGAATCTGCTCCTGCACGGTGAAGTCGTGGGTATGGCCGTTGGTCATAACCACCGCATAGTCCTCCGGCTCCACCGTGATATAGCGGCTGATGGAAGCAAAGTCTCCACAGATAAGCCGCTCCGCATCCGGAAACCGTTCCGCCGTCACCAGATCAGCCCGGTCGTCAAACACCGTCACCCGGAAGCCGATGGATTTGAGTACCGGGCATAGGGCCAGCGAGCAGTGCCCCGCCCCGAAGAGAATGGCCCGCTCCCCCACGGCAATGGGCAGGGCAAATACCTCCGCCGCCTGCGGCCGCTCCCTTGTGAGATATCCCTTCGCCCCGGACAGGGGCAGCGCCAGGTAGCCCGGCTGATATTTGGCGATGCAATCCAGAAGCGTGGCGGCCAGGACGTGCCACAGCCGGTCCTCTGCGGGAATGTAGGTGAACAGCACCCGCACATCGCCGCCGCAGACCATGCCGATGTCGTCCGTGTCGCTGCGGTGGAGCTTGTAGTCCCGGATGTCGCCGTGACCGGCTTTCAGAAGCTCCCGGGCGTGAAGGATGGAAAGATTTTCCACATTGCCGCCGCCGATGGTGCCCGCCTGGGGCCCCTGGGCATCCACCAGCATCTGTGCGCCGGCACCCCGGGGAGCGGAGCCGGATTCCCAAACGATGGTCACCAAAACGGTATCACGGCCATTTTCCATTTCATACAGCAATTTTGCAAAGACCGTCTGCATGCAGATCACCCCTTTTGCTTGTGCATAGCTGACACTTATTCTACACTGTTTTCGGAAAAGAAACAACACAATTTGTTCGGCCATGCCGAATTAGTGCTCCATCGAGCGGACTTTTTTTGTTGCGCGGAAGCCAGGGGTATGATAGGATGGATAAAGAAGGAGTGAACGCCGTAGTTATGGAACGAATCAGCTTTCAAAAACCGGATCTGCACATGCACTCCGTATATTCCGACGGGACGGACACCCCGGAGATCCTGCTGCAAAACGTCCGCGCCGCCGGGCTGGACCTGTTCGCCCTCACCGACCATGACACCGCCGAGGGAGGTGCCGCCGTAAGGGCTCTGCTGCGGCCCGGGGACCCGGCATTTATCGGCGGGGTGGAGTTCTCCTGCCGGGATGGGCGGGGCAAGTACCATGTGCTGGGCTACGGCTTCGACGCGGACCGGCCTGCCATCCGGGAGACGGTGGCCTATGCCCACCACAGCCGCATCCTGAAAATGCAAAATCGCTTCGGCTATCTGCGGCAGCAGTATGGGTTTACCTTTACGCCGGAGGAGCAGGCAGAGCTCATGGGACTAAAAAACCCCGGCAAGCCGCACTTTGCAGCCATGATGTTAAAAAAGGGGTATGTGAAAACCAAAAATGAGGGATTCGAGGTGTTTGCAAACTATCGGGACACGGAGCCGGCCCTCCCGCCGGAGGACGCCATAAGTGCCATTCTCCGCTCCGGGGGCATCCCGGTGCTGGCCCACGGCATCCTGGCCGACGGATCGGGGGCGCTGACGGAGGAGCAGATCACGGCCCGGGTGGAACGGTTCCGGGCGGCCGGGCTCCTGGGGCTGGAGTGCTATTACTCCGCCTTTACGCCCCGGCAGAGGGAGATTATGCTAAACCTGGCGGAGAAGTTTTCTTTACTGGTCACCGCCGGCAGTGACTATCACGGCACCAACAAGGCCGTGCATCTTGGACAGACCGGCGGGCCCGATCCCCGGCGTCTGCAGGGCTTTTACGACGCCATTGCGGACCGCCTTTGAAGTGCAAGAGCAGAGCTCTGTTTCCGGATCACCGGGAACGGGGCTCTGCTGCACTTGGAGCTATATTTTGGTGGAAATGAAGGGATTCACAAAGGCTGAGAAGTGTGGTATACTTGCTATGATTTTTGATTTGGCATGCGCAAGGAGGAAATACTATGATCCAATGCTTTGATAAGGGCGTTTTTCTGAATAAGGGTCAGCTGTCCGCGACCGCCGCACTTTCGGCGGAGCAGGCCCGGGAAAACACCATGGCCTGGCAGATCCTGCAGGCCCACAATATTAGCGGCGATCCGGAGCGGCTGCAGGTGCGCTTTGACGCCATGGTGTCTCACGACATCACCTATGTGGGTATCATCCAGCAGGCGAAGGCCTCGGGTATGAAGGAATTTCCCCTCCCCTATGCCCTGACCAACTGCCACAACAGCCTGTGCGCCGTGGGTGGCACCATCAACGAGGATGACCATATGTTCGGCCTGTCCGCCGCCAAAAGGTATGGCGGCATCTATGTGCCCGCCAACCAGAGCGTCATCCACTCCTACGCCCGGGAGGAGCTGGCCGGGTGCGGCAAGATGATCCTGGGCTCCGACTCCCACACCCGCTACGGCGCCCTGGGCACCATGGCCGTGGGCGAGGGCGGCCCGGAGCTTGCCAAGCAGCTCTTGAGGAACACCTGGGATGTACCCATGCCCAAGGTGGTGCTGGTGTATCTCACCGGAAAGCCCAAAAAGGGCGTGGGCCCCCACGATGTGGCCATCGCCCTGGTGAAGGCCACCTTTGAGACGGGATTTGTGAACAACTGCGTGCTGGAGTTCTGCGGCCCGGGCATCAAAGATCTGCCCATTGACTACCGCAACGGCATTGACGTGATGACCACCGAGACCACCTGCCTCTCCTCCATCTGGGAGACGGATGAGGTGACGGAGAGCTTCTTCCGAACCCATGGCCGCCCTGAGGACTATAAGCCCCTGCACCCGGGAGAGGTTGCCTGGTATGACAAGTACATTACCATCGAGCTGGACAAGGTGGAGCCTATGATCGCCCTGCCCTTCCACCCCTCCAATGCCTATACTATCAAAGAGTTTTTGGCAAACGCCGAGGAGATCCTCAAGGGCGTGGAGGCCGACGCCCGGCGGCGCTTCCCCAAGGCGGATCCCCACCTGACGGATAAGATCCACGACGGCGGCGTGTGGGCCGACCAGGGCGTCATCGCCGGCTGCGCAGGAGGTCTATTTGACAATATTGCAGAGGCGGCGGACATCCTCCGGGGCAAGTTTACCGGGTCCGGGGCCTTCAGCTTCGATGTGTACCCCACCTCGGTGCCGGTTTCCCTGGAGCTGATGAAGCTCGGCGCCACGGCGGACCTGCTGGAGTCCGGGGCCATTATCAAGCCCAGCTTCTGCGGCCCCTGCTTCGGTGCGGGAGATGTACCCGCCAACAACGGCCTGTCTCTGCGCCACACCACCCGGAACTTCCCCAACCGGGAGGGCAGCAAGCCCGGAGAGGGGCAGTTTGCCGGCGTGTGCCTGATGGATGCCCGGTCCATTGCCGCCACCGCCGCAAACGGCGGCCGCATCACTCCGGCCACGGACCTGGACTACACCCCCGTACACCATGAGTATCACTTCGATGACACGGTATATAAAAACCGCGTATACTATGGCTTCGGCAAGGCGGACCCCTCTGTGGAGCTGCAGATGGGCCCCAACATCACCGACTGGCCCAAGATGTACCAGCTGAGCGAGAATCTGCTGGTGGAGCTGGCAGCGGTGATTCACGACCCGGTGACCACCACCGACGAGCTGATTCCCTCCGGAGAGACCTCCTCCTACCGCAGCAATCCCCTGCGTCTGGCCGAGTTCACCCTCAGCCGCCGGGTGCCGGAGTATGTGGAGCGGTCTAAGGCTGTGGCACAGCAGGAAAAGGCCCGGCGGGAGGGCGCCGTCAGCGACCGCCTGCGCCAGGTGCTTTCCCGGGTGGGTGATGCCGACCAGCTGGCAGGAAGCACCCAGTTCGGCTCTGCCGTGTTTGCCAACAAGCCCGGCGACGGCTCCGCCCGGGAGCAGGCAGCCTCCTGCCAAAAGGTGCTGGGCGGCTTTGCCAATATCTGCTATCAGTTTGCCACCAAGCGCTACCGCAGCAACTGCATCAACTGGGGCATCCTGCCCTTCACCGTGGATGAGGGCACGCCCTTCGATTATGAAAGCGGCGACTGCGTGTTCGTGCCCCACATCCGCCAGGCGGTGGAGCAGGGCCGGGAGGACATCCCCGCCAAGGTTATCTGTCAAGACGGCAGTGTACACGACCTTCTGCTGCATGTAAAGGGCCTGACGGCGGACGAAAAGGAAATCTTGCTGCGCGGCTGCCTGATGAACTACTATGCCGCCCGGAATAAGGAGTGAGACCATGGAGAAAATCAAAATGACCACCCCCCTGGTGGAGATGGACGGCGATGAGATGACCCGCATCCTGTGGGGGATGATCAAAGAGCAGCTGATTCTGCCCTTTGTGGACCTGAAGACCGAGTACTATGACCTGGGCCTGCTGCACCGGAACGAGACGGAGGACCGGGTGACGGTAGAGGCGGCCAATGCCACCCGCCGCCTGGGTGTGGCGGTGAAATGCGCCACCATCACCCCCAACAAGCAGCGCATGGAGGAGTACCCGCAGCTGACCCAAATGTGGAAGAGCCCCAACGGCACCATCCGCTCCATCCTGGACGGCACGGTGTTCCGCGCCCCCATCCTCATTGACTCCATTCACCCTGTGGTGAAGAACTGGAAAAAGCCTATCACCATCGCCCGGCACGCCTATGGGGATGTGTATAAGAGCGTGGATCTGTACACCACCGAGCCCGGTGAGTGTACCATGACCTTTAAGGGCCGGAGCGGCGCGGAGCAGACCGTTTCCGTCCAAAAGGTAGACGGCCCCGCCGTCTGGCAGGGCCAGCACAACAAGGAGTCGAGCATCCGCTCCTTTGCCCGGGCCTGCTTCCAGTACGCCATCGACACCCGGCAGGACCTGTGGTTTTCCACCAAGGACACCATCGCCAAGGTCTATGACGGCGAGTTCAAGCGGGTGTTTGAGGAGGAATTTGAAAGCTACAAGGCGGACTTCGAGAAGCTGGGCATCACCTACTTTTACACCCTCATCGATGACGCTGTGGCCCGGGTCATCCGCTCTGAGGGCGGGTTCATCTGGGCCTGCAAGAACTACGACGGCGACGTGATGAGCGACATGGTCTCCACCGCCTTCGGAAGCCTTGCCATGATGACCTCCGTGCTGGTGGCCCCGGACGGCACCACGGAATATGAGGCCGCCCACGGCACTGTCACCAAGCACTACTACAAGTATCTGAAGGGGGAAAAGACCTCCACCAACCCCATGGCCACCATCTTTGCCTGGACCGGCGCATTGCGTAAGCGGGGCCAGCTGGACGGGCTTAATGACCTGGAGAATTTCGCCGGGCAGCTGGAGGGGGCCTGCTTTGACACCCTGAACCGGGGCACTATGACCAAGGATCTGGTGGGCCTGGTGGATGAGGGCGCGCCTGCCCACGCCGTCACCAGCGAGGAGTTTATTGCCGCCATCCGGGAGAACCTGGAAAAGCGTCTGTAAAACAGAAAGGGCTTGCCATCTTTTGTTTGAGAGATGGCAAGCCTTTTGAGATTGCCGGAAAGCTCTGCGGTTTTTCCGGGCAAAAGGTCTATTCACTTTACATTGGGAACCACGCCCAGGATCACCATGGGTTCGGCGCCGGTATTCACCACGCTGTGGCTATGGCCCGGGGGACAGTAGTGGGTCATACCGGGGCGGACGGCCACGGCTTCGCCGTCGTCGGTGCATACGCCCTCCCCGGAGAGAAAGTGCATCACCTCAAAGCTATCCTCATGGACGTGATGGCCGATGGTGCTGCCTGCGGGCAGGGTCAGAATCAGGATTTTCCCCTGCTCGTCTTCAAACCTGCGCACCAGGGCCTGGCCCTGGCCGCCCTTGAAATGGGACACGGCCACTTCGGGGATAGACGAAAAATCTAAAAACATAGCAAATTCTCCTTTGCAGTATTTTTGACCAGTATAACAGAGGAAGGGCCGTTTGGCAACGGCTGTGGCGGAAGAGAAAGGAAGGACCGACCATGAAGGACAGAAACACCGAGATTCGGGAAGCCATTGAGGCCGGGAACCGGGCGCTGGACGCCTTGGATGAGGCCATGGGCCATCTGAAGACCGCCCGGGGCCTGGGCGTGTGGGACATGCTGGGAGGCGGCTTTCTCAGCAGCCTGCTGAAGCACTCCAAAATGGACGATGCTCAGCAGGCCATGCAGTACGCCCAGCAGGAGCTGCAGGATTTCAGCCGGGAGCTGGCGGATGTGCAGATGTATGTGGATATCCAGGTGAATTTTGACGGGCTGACACGCTTCGTGGACATGTTCTGCGACAGCTTTTTCGTGGACTGGATGGTACAGGATCAGATCGTCCGAGCCCAGGAGAACGTGGCCGAGGCCCGCAGCCGGGTGTGGGAGGCGGTGCAGCAGCTGCGGTTTTTGATTGGGGCGTAAGATAACAAAATGATAAAAACACATCCGCCTATAGGCGGATGTGTTTTTTAGGGCATGAGTTAACCGAACAGGTAGCTGTACTTGTCACGGAGGGTGACGATCAGCTTCTCCAGGTCGGCGGGCAGGTCGTTGGACTTGGACAGGTCGTAGTCCTTAGGCGCGCCGAAGGTGCGCACGCGAACCATGTCGCCGCCCAGGAACAGCACACCGGCGTTCTTGGAGTCCACCATATCCTCCGCGGTCTGGAACAGGGTGAACTTGTCGTGGCAGGGCTCGGAGGCGTAGGGGCAGAACTGGGTGCAGTTGCCGCACTCGTTGCACATCTTGTCCACATGGACGATCTGGTGGCTGCCGTCGGCCATGGCGATAGCGACATTGGCCCGGTTGGGGCAGGAGTCCACGCAGTTTTCGCAGACGGTATGGCACTGCAGGCAGCGCTTGCCCTCGCAGCAGGCGTCCTTGCTCATGAGCAGGGTGCCCTTCTTGGCGATGGCATCGGCCTTGGTCACATAGGCCGCAGCGGGGATCTCATAGGTGTGAGCCGCGCCGATGACTTCCTCTGCAAACCGGGCAGCGTCGGCAATGCCCTCGACCACGGTAGCGGGGCCCCGGGTGGCATCACCGGCGGCGTACACGCCGGCCACATTGGTCTTAAAGGCGGGACGGCCCTTCTTATCCAGCTCAATACCGTTGGCGCTCATAAGAGCATCGTCCACCTGCTCACCCACAGCGGAGATGACCAGGTCGCAGGGCACGGTGAAGAATTCGCCGGTGCCCACAGGGCTGCGGCGGCCGGAGGCATCAGCCTCGCCCAGCTTCATCTGCTCGCACTTGAGCACGCCGTCCGCTTGGGCCACGGGGGCGGCCAGCTCGGCGAAGGCTACGCCATCTTGAAGGGCCAGGGCCAGCTCATGCTCGTCGGCAGGCATATACTTCTTGGTGCGGCGATACACCAGGGTCACGTTCTTGGCGCCGCTGCGCTTGGCGAGACGGGCCGCATCCATGGCGGTATTGCCGCCGCCCACCACCACCACATTGCCGCCTACGGCGATGTTGCCGGCCTTTACGCCCTTCATCCACTGGATGGCACCGGCCACGTCGCCGGGGATATCCAGCTTGCCGGGCTTCCACGCGCCTACAGCGAAGAGGATATGGGTGTAGCCCATCTTCTTCAGCTCGTCCACAGAGGGGGCGGGAGCGCCGCACTTGACCTCCACATCGTACTTCTGCATCAGGGCAATGTCCTTCTCGATGGTCTCGTTGGCGATGCGGAAGGAAGGAATCACATGCCGGGGCACACCGCCGAGGCAAGCCTCGCGCTCAAAGATAGTGGCCTCGATACCGGCCCGGCCCAGGAAATAGGCCGCGGCGATACCGGTGGGGCCGCCGCCGATAATTGCGGCCTTCTTGCCGGAAACCTTAGCAGGCTTCTTGATGGAGGCCATGAGAGCATCGTAGCCATGGTAGGCCGCCACCAGCTTGGTGTCACGGATCTGCACGGACTCCTCATAGAAGTTGCGGGTACATTTATTCTGGCAGCGGTGTGCGCAGATGGTGCCTGTGAGGAAGGGCAGAGGGTTCTTCTCAGTGATAAGCTTCAGGGCCGGGCCGTACAACTCCTTGCGGCACAGCTCCACATACTCAGGAATGTCCTGCTCGATGGGGCAGCCGCCCTTGCAGGGGGCAGTGAAGCAGTCCATCCAGGGCACATTCTTCTCGCTCTTGCGCTTGGGCAGGGGCTTGATGGGCTTGACATGGTGATAGTCTGTGTGAGAAGCGGCGGACATCTCACAAATGGCCTCGGTGCAGGTGCCGTCAAATGCCTTGTAGGGCATGGGCTCCACCTTTTCCACCATCTGCAGCAGGCGGTTGTATCCGCCGGGCTTGAGGATGGTGGTGGCCACGGTGATGGGCCAGATACCGGCGGCAAAGAGCTTGTCGCAGTTGAAGTATTCTGCGCCGCCGGCGAAGGAAATGCGCATCTTTCCCTTGAACTGGCGGGAAATCCGATGGCACATCTCAATGGTCAGGGGGAACAGGCTGCGGCCGGACATATACATCTCGTCATTGGGCAGCTCGCCCCGGGTGGTGTCCACAGGGAAGGTGTTGGAGAGCTTCAGACCAAACTCCAGGCCGTTTTTATCGGCCAGTGCCTGCAGGCGCTCAAACATAGGCACGGCGTCGGCCCACTGGAGATCCTCCCGGAAGTGGTGGTCGTCAAACACGATATAGTCATAGCCCATACCGTCCAGAATGGTCCGGGCGGTCTCATAGCCCAGGATGGTGGGGTTGCACTTCACGAAGGTGTGCAGATGCTTTTCGGAGATGAGGTAGGAGGCAATGCGCTCGATCTCATCCGGGGGGCAGCCGTGGAGGGTGGACACGGTGACGCTGCGGGAGACACGGGGGGAGATGGCGTCAATGTAGTCGCTCTCCTGGGGGAACAGCTCCTTGAGCACTGCCTTGCACTCGCCGAAAATGGCGGTCTTGGTGGCGTCCATCATGCCGTTGAGGTAGGTGTCCACCTTCTCGCCCTTGATGCCCTCCAGGTCATAGCCCACGGACATATTGAACACGAAGCCGTTGGGGTCGCCCAGGCCGTAGACCTTGGAGAGGACCTTCAGGGCGCACCAGGCCTTAATGTATTCGTCCATAGCCTGGGGCACAGTCAGCTCCGTGGACCACTCCTGGTTGTAGCCCTCGTCATTGGCCAGGATGCAGGGGCGGGGCACGCAGGCGGCCAGGTCGGCGCCGTCCATCTTCTGCACGGTCTTGACCTCAAAGAAGCGGGCCCCGGCGAAGTAGGCGGCGATGATGTTCTGAGCCAGCTGGCTGTTGGGACCGGCGGCGGGCCCGAAGGGAGTCTCGATGCGCTCACCGAAAATGGGCAGGCTCTTGCCGCTGGCCTTATAGGCCTTGTGCACGCCGAAGATCTCGCCGCTCATGGCGTACTCGGTGACCACCCAGTTCATAAGAGACTTAAAAGGAATGGGATACATTTTTTCAGACATAGGGCTTCCTCCTATATTTATTCAGAATAATACTCGTCCTCCGTCCACCGGACGGGGTTTTCATCCATATATTGCCAAATGCGGAGATAATCCGCCTCGTTGCGGATCACATGGTCGTAATAGCCCCGCTGCCAAATGGGAAAACCGGCCTTTTTGTTTGTAAGCCGTTTCCATGCGGAGAGAAACGCCGGCAATCGCGCGTTCGTAGGGGCCGGCGTCCTCGACGGCCCGCGCTCCCCACAAATGGAAAGAATGAAATGCACATGGTTGGGCATGATGACATAATGATTGATGGTTATCTCATCATAAAAGGCGTCCATTTCCAGCAGAGTGTCCCGAACCATTGCACCACATTTCGATAGCCGTACATACGGGGCGTCGAGGACGCCGCCCCCTACGGAATGGCCCAAGATGTGCTGCTTATCCCTGGTACACACGGTTATATAATAGGACCCGTTGGCACTATAATCGTACCCTGTCAGCCGGCCCTTTTTCCGCTTCGGCTGCGCCTCCAAGGAATCAATACACCCGGTGATTCAAATCTCCCCAAAGCTTCTTGGCGGCCTCCAGGATATGGGCGTTCTCGGCCTCCTCATCGATACCCACCAGCACGCGATCCTGCATAAGGACCTTGCCGTTTGCGATGGTGGTCTGGCACTGGCGGCCGGTCATGCCGAAGATCATGTGGCCGTCAATATTCTCGTCGGAGAAGGGGGTGAAGGGCTTGTAGTCCATGACGATGATGTCAGCGGCGGCGCCGGATTTCAGCACGCCCAGGGTGGCGGGGAAATACTTCTCGCCGATCTTGGCGTTGTTTTTGAACAGCATATCCGTGACCTCGCACCAGCCCACGTTGGGCAGGCAGTTCTGGCTGCGCTGGGAGCACAGGGCCACCTTCAGGGACTCCAGCATGTCGTTGGTATAGGCGTCGGTGCCCATGCCCAGGAGGATGCCGCGCTTGTGCAGCTGGAGCACCGGGCAGATGCCGATGGCGTTGCCCATATTGCTCTCGGGGTTATTCACCACCATGGTGCCGGTCTCCTTGATGATCTCCATTTCGGCGGTGTTTACATGGATGCAGTGGCCCAGGATGGTCTTTTCTCCCAGAATGCCGTGGTCCTGCAGGCGCTGCACGGGGCGGCGGCCATAGTTCTGCAGGGAGTCATACACATCATTCATGCCCTCGGACACATGGATGTGATAGCCTGTGCGGCCATTGTTGGCCGCCACCATGCGGTCAAAGGTCTTGTCGGAGATGGTAAACAGGGCGTGTCCGCCGAACATGGCGGCCAGCATGGGGTCCTTGCTCCTCTCGCACTCGGTGATGAAGTCGGCATTCTCCTGAATGGCCTGGAGGCACTTTTCCTCGCCGTCCCGGTCGGAGACCTCGTAGCACAGGCAGGAGCGCAGGCCCAGACGCTTCGACTCCTGGGCGATGGTGTGCAGGGTGCCGGGGATCTCGCCGTAGGAGGCATGGTGGTCAAAGATGGTGGTGACGCCCTGCTTAATGGAGTCCATGTAGAGGGCGGTGGCGCTGGCGCGGGTGCCGTCCATCATCAGGTGGCGGTCGATAGCCCACCAGGTGCCGTCCAGCACCTCGTAGAAATTGGTGGGGTTGTTGCCTACAATGGACAGGCCCCTTGCCAATGCGGAGTAGATGTGGGTGTGGGCGTTGATGAAGGCGGGCATGATGACGCCGCCCTTGGCATCGATGATCTGGGCGTCCGCATACTTGGCGCGCAGGGCGCTTTCCTCGCCCACCTCCACGATCCGGCTGCCCTCGTAGGCCACAGCGCCGTGCTCATAGTACCCCTTTCCATCGGGGTCACGGGTAATGAGTCTGCCATTGGTGACTAAATACATTCTTTTTTCCTCCTTGCTGTTTTCTCGCTGTTACGGTTTTGAGTCAAGACCTTTCTCCCTATATTCGACACTGCCGCATATAATGAAAAATGTTCCAAACCCTCCCGAGAGGATCTGAAACACTCAAGCGCAGCGCCGAGTGATAGTTGCAGCCCGTGCGCGAAGCACTTCCTTACAGCTACCAATTCTGATTGCTTTTTCTATTTTACACGAATACTGCGCAAAACGCAACAGAAAATTATACAATTTTATCTATTGTTGATTTACAATCTCATTGCAAAGGTTTTTAAAACCTTAAAATTAACGAAATGAGGTATTTCAACATGAAAATCAAAGTCTGTGGTAAGGCACACCTGGAAGGTGTTGCGAAGAAAACCGGTCGGCCCTACAACTTCAATCAGATTCACTATCTCGGCAAGGCCCGTGGTGTTATCGGTGAAGCGGCTCTGACCATCGCCCTGGACCCTGACATTTATCCCATCGAAATGATTGAAGTCGGCAAGGAGTACAACGTTGACTTCGATAATCGCGGCTATGTGTTCGACTTCTCCCCCGCAAAGTGATGGACAAGCCAGCCTTTTCTTTCCCATTTCTCCGAGTGCCTCCATAGCCACGGGGCGGCGCAGCCGCCCTGTGGAGCAGGGGGTCAGTATTACCCCCCTGCACTTCTGTAGCGTGTAGCACATTGCAAAAGAAATAACAATCTATGGAGGTTGGTTTTTGTGCCACAATCTCGGAAATGGCTTATCACCATCAACAATCCCATTGAGCATGATTTTGACCATGCCCGTATCAAGGCCGCTGTGCTCGACTTGCCCGCTCTCGTCTATTGGTGTATGTGCGATGAACAGGGGGATGAATGTGAAACTCTTCATACTCATGTTTATTTCGTCTGCTCTGCGCCTTTGCGTCATACTTCTGTTGATGCTCGTTTCCCCTCGTTCCACCGTGACATTGCCCGTGGTAAATCCTCGGAAAACCGGGCCTATGTTCTCAAGGACGGCCCGAAGTTCAACAAGCAGCCGGACGGCTCTTACTCCTACAAGGACACCGGCGGCCACCTTCATGAAGGTATCAACTTTTCCGACACCTTTGAAGAAGGTGGCGAGATGCCCGTGGAGCATCAAGGCAAATCCCGTGACGCTGATAAAATCGTTGAGCTTATAAAATCCGGTGCTACCAATGAGGACATTGTGGATGCTGTTGCAAGCGCTTACCGTGACTTGGAAAAGGTGGAGCGTGTCCGCTCTATGTATCGTGATGCGCAGTTTAAGGATTCCTGGCGTGACCTGGAAGTTACCTACATATTCGGCAAGACTGGCGGCGGCAAGACCCGCTCTGTCATGGACAAGTTTGGCTATGCCAACTGCTACCGTGTCACGGACTACAAGCACCCCTTTGACACCTATGACGGCCAGGATGTTATCATCTTTGAGGAGTTCCGTTCCGGATTAAAGCACGGTGATATGCTTAACTACCTGGACGGTTATCCGCTGCTTCTTCCGTGCCGCTATTTCAATCGGCAAGCCTGTTTCACTAAGGTTTTCATAATCACCAATATTCCCCCGGAGGAACAGTATGTGAACATTGACCGTGAGACCCGGCAAGCCTTTTTCCGTAGAATCCACATTGTCCGTGAATTTGAGGATTCCGGGCGTGTGACCGACTACCTCGGCGTTCATGCCTATGTTCATCGGCACGATTGGGCGGAGCAAGCTGCCCGTGAGCCTGTACAAGTTATGCTCGATATGACCGCCCGCTAAAGGGCGGTTATATCGGACAAGTCCTTTGAATCTACACTTTCAAAATGTGAGGTCAGCTATGTCATTCAATCCCTTTGATAAGTTCAAATACTGCGTTATCGCTGGCTTTGCCTATGCCCTTGGCCGCTTCCTATTCCAAACGCTGAAAGGCGTGTTCTGATTCTGCGGGGTGGTGTAATGGTAACATGACGGCATTGTCAGCCGTTGCTGCAAGTTCGATTCTTGCCCCTGCACCCATTTTAAAAGAGGTGATTTCATGTATTTGAAGCTTCTCGGCTATTTCCTGTATTTCCTCCTTGTCTCGGCGGCTTTGTTCATTCTCCTGGCTGCTGCTGCGTTCTTTATTTCCTGTGCCATGGAGCGTGTAAAGCCCCTCTATGCGTTGAAACTTCTTTTCGGAAAGGCTGATTGACTATGATTAAATTCCTCATCTACGCCGCTATTGTGCTGGTGTTCTTGTTCGTCCTCACCCTCGTTGGGTCTGCTATGCTGTGGGTGATCCTCAAACTTCTGCGTTCTCTGTTCCCGCAAAAGTTCCAGCCCTGCAAGGCTCGGAAAAAGGACGAAAAATAATCCCCAGCACCTGGCCGGGGAGTGAATACTATTTGATTTGATCTAACTCTTTGCAAAACCGCTCAGCGGCTGCCTGAATTTTATTTAGCTGCTTCATTTCCTCTTTGCTGATTTTTCCATCATCTTTCGTTGCTGCCATTTTGCAAGATTGATTAAACACTTTTACCATGGATTTCATATTGAAGATTTGCGCTTCGATGTAAGAATTCATGTTTACCTCATTTCTGTTTGTAAGGACGGTGTTTTATGTTTCGTAAGTTCATTATAACAGTTATTTGTTGTTTGTCAATTTTTGCTTTAAGTGCTGTGCCGTCTTATGCTGCTGGTTTTGGTGGCGGTCAGCGTGGTGGTGGCTTTGGTAGTGGTGGTGTTTCCAACAATACTATTTCTACTTATCTTTCCTATGACGCATTGTCTGATTTGTGCGTTGAGGTTAACTATAATTTGCAGCATAATGTTTATTCCTCCGATGGCTTTCCCTCATCCGGTAAATATGCGGCTACAATTGTTTCTCGCTCTGATGGCTATTACATAGGCGTTTATAAGGCTGGCTCTTATACTTGGTTTCGGAATCCCTCTGGTGGTTTTTATATTTGTAAGTATGATGTTGATTCCTTGCTTTCCAGTATTTTTTCTAAGGTTTCCTCCATCTCCTCCACCGTCTCCACCATCAGCAGCAACATTTCCTCCATCTCCTCCACCGTCTCCACCATCAGCAGCAACATTTCCTCCATCTCCTCCACCGTCTCCACCATCAGCAGCAACATTTCCTCCATCTC
>OLRH01000634.1_pt1 | contig 17841 bp, 9 predicted proteins | sample 1672321 | NCBI WGS metagenome assembly OLRH01 (sample SAMEA3136671, study PRJEB25190) | human gut metagenome | reverse complement strand
CACTGGCTTTCCCTGGTAACACAAATTCTGAATACGTTTTCCCATCGGTGCCTCTGGGTGGATCTCCCACGTAACACCTGCAAAGTAATCATAATTATAATGCTCGACCTTCGGAGAAAGGAAGCTCTTTGCTACTACTACTTTGCCATTTTCGTCGATCTCGAAATATTCTGCGGCACGTTCCATAGCTGCTCTTAACTTCTCTCCTGTGATACGGCATACTACAAGAGTATTGGGGAATGGATATGTGGCAATTATATCTCTTGTTGTTACACAAGCATTAAAGCCCACAATATCATTTGCAAGTCCAACTATGGACAGCTGTGCCCCAGATACATCAAGCTGTATGCGATTAATCAAATCGGCAATACCACTTCCCTCTAATGCCATTTTCACCTTGTCCTCTGGGTAAAGCGGTCTGCTTATTTTATTCCTGAAAGTCCTCGTTGGCTGATTCAAAAAGGAAATGAGCGTCAGGCCATGATTGCATTGGAACGGATAGGCAATCGAGAATATGCATTGGCTGAGTGTGCCGGTTATCGCGAATCGGATGCAGAAGCGAAGAAACATGGTAAGGGAGCGGTCAAACAGCTATTTTCGAAAAAAATGCGTCTTGTGCTATCCATAGGGTTGGTTATTGCTGTGTTTCAGCAATGGTGCGGAATCAATGTCATATTTAACTATGCACAAGAGATATTTCAAGCGGCAGGTTATGGTGTATCCGATATTTTGATGAATATCGTTGTTACAGGCATCGCCAATCTTATATTTACATTCGTGGCTATTTTTACGGTAGAGAAGCTCGGTCGTAAAAAATTGGTACTGATAGGCTCTGGCGGTTTATTATTTATTTATAGCATTCTGGCATGGTGTTATTTCGTTCATGCAAGCGGTATATTCATGATTATACTGGTTGTGTGTGCGATAGGATTGTATGCTATGTCATTAGGTCCTATTGCATGGGTGTTGCTTTCAGAGATATTTCCCAATGCCGTGCGTGGGGTTGCTATGGCGGTTTGTACAGGCGCGTTGTGGGTAGCCAGTTTCTTATTGACCTACACCTTTCCATTCCTCAATTCGGGATTAGGAACAGGGGGAACATTCCTGCTTTACACCTTTATTTGCCTATTGGGATTCCTCTTTACACTCAAATATATTCCCGAAACAAAGGGTAAATCACTTGAAGATCTTGAAAAAGAATTAGTTAAATAAAGCGATAAAATCAACTAGACATGAAAACACTTAGAAGACAAATGCTGTGTTATTTGCTGCTTTGTTTTGCAGTAACAACTTATGCCGAGGAGACGATATCCATAAATACGGATAATACCTCGTTAATTTATAAAGTAGATAAGGATAAAAAACTGAGACAAGTCTATTTTGGATCTTTTTTAGATGCGAAAGAGGCAGAGGCAACACAGGTTACGAAAGCCGATGCTTATCCTACCTTCGGAACCTCTTATGTCAATGAAGCGGCTTTACGTGCAGTGCATGGTGACGGAAATACTTCTACCGAACTCTATTTCGAGGGTGTGGAGCAAAATAAATTGAGCGATGATATAACCCAAACGATTATTACGCTTAAAGATGGCTATTTCCCGTTCACGGTGAAACTTTGTTTCAAATCGTATGCTCAAAATGATGTGATAGAGCAATGGAGCGAAATCAGTCATACCGAGAAAAAGCCGGTGACACTTTATAACTATGCTTCATCACACTTGTTTTTCAACGAACCGTCTTATCATCTCACTCAATTCTGTGGTGAGTGGGCAATGGAGATGAACATGGTCGAGACTCAATTATCGAGAGGGGTGAAAAATCTTGAATCGAAATTGGGTGTGCGTTCCAATCAGCATTCGCATCCCTGTTTTTATCTTTCACTCGATGGCAAAGCTCAGGAAAAGGCAGGCAGGGTCGTAGGAGGAACATTGGCATGGCCGGGCAGCTATCGTCTTTCATTCGAAGTCGATCATCGTGAGAATTTACATATTATATCGGGGATTAATCCTTATGCTTCACAATATATACTTAATCCTAAGGAGGTGTTCAGAACTCCGGCTTTGCTGTATTCCTATTCGTCTAAGGGTACAGGAGACATTTCGAGACGTTTCCATCGATGGGCGAAAAAATATGGTATATATCGGGGCGATAAGACCAGAACTACTTTGTTGAATAATTGGGAAGCGACTTACTTCAATTTTAATGAAGAGGTTTTGAGTGGTATTATTAAGGATGCGGCAGACATGGGGTTCGAACTTTTCTTGCTCGATGACGGGTGGTTTGCCAATAAATATCCTCGCGATAATGATAAAGCCGGTTTAGGAGACTGGGATTGTAACAAAAAGAAACTTCCCCATGGGTTGGGCTATTTGGTGAACGAGTCGAAGAAAAAAGGTATTAAATTCGGTATATGGCTCGAACCCGAAATGGTTAATCCCAAAAGTGAATTGTATGAAAAGCATCCCGATTGGGTAATCGGGCAACCGAATCGACCGCTCGATTTAAGTCGTAATCAGTTGATTCTCGATCTTTCTAATCCCAAAGTGCAAGATTTTGTTTTCGGGGTGATAGATAAAACGCTGAGCGAAAATCCCGGTATTGCCTATATCAAATGGGATTGTAATCGCTTTGTTACGAATTCGGGGTCTTATTTCTTATCCCCCGAGAAACAGTCTCATCTTTGGATCGGCTATGTGAGAGGATTATTCTCGGTTCTCGATAGGGTACGTGCCAAATATAAAGATGTTTCTATGATGTGCTGCTCTGGGGGAGGCGGTCGTATAGATTATGGGACTCTTCCCTATTTCGATGAGTTTTGGATTAGTGATAATACCGATGCCCTCGACCGTATTTTTATACAATGGGGGACTACTCAGTTCTTCCCTTCTATGGCACTAGCCAGTCATGTATCGGTTGTTCCCAATCACATCACAGGTCGTATCGTTCCCTTGAAGTTCCGTTTCGATGTGGCGATGTCTGCCAAATTGGGTATGGATTTGCAACCCAAAGATATGACCCCCGAGGATAAAGAGTTCTCGAAAAATGCGATTAAAGACTATTACAGTATCCGCTCAATTGTACAGTTCGGTGATTTGTATCGCCTACTTTCTCCATATGAGAATAAACGTACGGCTATGATGTATGTTACCGAAGACCAAAATGATGCTGTATTGTTCACATATCTTTTGAAGAAAAGTATCAACGGGAATACACAACCTTTGATTCTCGAAGGTCTTGACTCTGATAAAAATTATCGGGTAACGGAATTGAATAAAGAGACCAAAGGATATTCGTGGTTTACGCCGTTGGACGGAAAGGTATTTTCGGGCGACTATCTGATGAAATATGGCCTTCGCTTCACGATGTATAATGAATACGATAGTAAGGTGATACGCATTACGGCTGAATAAAACTAAATATATATCATGAATAACACTAATTATTTTACATTATGAACAGGTTGAAATTATGTTTTATCACTTTGCTTTGTGTCCTACCGTTGTTCGGTTCGATGGCACAAAGTGTAAAAATTGAGGGTTCGGTTCGAGATTCTCAAACAGATGAACTATTGCCGGGTGTTAATGTAATGGTAAAAGGATCGTCTATCGGTGCAATGACAAATATCGACGGTGCGTTCTCTATTACCGTTCAAAAGGGTTCTGTGCTTGAATTTTCTTTTATCGGATATGAGAAACAGGAGTATGGGGTAAAAGGAAATGCCAAAATTCAAGTAGAATTGAACCCTGTGGGAATCGCGATGGACGAGGTAATCGTTGTAGGTGCTTCCATGAAGAAAAGCGATTTGACAGTGCACGGCGCCCGGTGGCCTGGTGGGTTGTCCCATACATTTGTCCGCGTTTAATTTTCTCTTCGGCCGATAAAGCCGTAGGGTGACCGATAAAACCTTACAACAGATTCCTACCGCCGATTTGAATACTGCATTGCAAGGGAAAGTTGCTGGTGTATTTATCCAGAATAGTGCAAAACCCGGAGAGGCTGCCAGCATTAAGATTCGGGGAAATAACTCGATACAATATGGAACCTCTCCTATTTATGTCATAGACGGTTTGTTGGTCGATCAAGGGTTTGAGATGCTGAATCCTAATGATATAGCTACTATCGACGTATTGAAGGATGCTTCGGCGACTGCTATTTATGGAGCTCGCGGCGCAAATGGGGTTGTTGTAATTACCACTAAAAAAGGGCAAAAAGGTAAGGCTCGTGTTACTTATGACGGTTGGTATGGCTCGCAAAGTTTCAGCAAAGAGATGCCATTGATCAATGGCTCTCAATTGCATGACCTCCGCGTAGAGGCATATATCAATGAGTTTAATAATACGACTAATTTACCGCCTGCCCGACGAGAAAAATACATAAAGGATAATTTCTTATCGACAACGGTTCCACCTAATACGATTTTTACAGAAGATGAAATGGAGGCTTACTTGTCGGGAAAAACGTATAATTGGCTTGATGCGGTTACTCAAAATGCATATCAGCAAAATCATGCGGTAAGTTTTTCTGGAGCTGGTGATAAGGGTTCTTACTTCATGAGTTTTAACTATAATCAGCAAGAGGGCTTAATGAAAAATGTAAGCTATGAGCGTTACACAGGTAAAATCAATCTCGATCAGATGGTAAAGCCTTGGTTGAAGGTAGGAACTAATACAACCTTCGTTTATCAAGTAGGACATCCTGTTGCAGATGACAATACTTTTCCTGTGGCGCTTAGAGCAGATCCTCTGTTACCGATATCAGGTGAATATTGGTATATGAAATATGGCACAGAAGAGAGCCAGAGCAATAACAACCCCATTAGGGACTTGAATGTGGTCAGAGATGCGAATCAAGCTCGTCTTATGAGTTCTAACTTTATCAATATCAATCCAATAAAAGGACTTGATATACGTTCGACCTTTTCTATTGATTATATGAGTAAAGAAGACTATACCTACTATTCTACCGAAACGACACAGTCCTATAAAGCGTCAGCCGATGGGCAGGCTAAACATCGTAAGGATAAAATGTTGAATTGGCAGTGGGATAACACGGTTTCATACAAAACATTAATTAAAGAAAAGCATAGGATATCGGCTGTTTTGGGTGCTAATATGTCTTATTACAGTCAAAATTGGAATAGTCTTGATGTGAAGGGTTTTGGTAATGACTTTTTCTCATATAAGGCAATAGCCGGAGCTTCGAAGAAAGAGGATTTCGGCGTTAATTCAGATTTTTGGACTTACTCTATGGCTTCTGTATTCTTGCGTGCGGGATATGTATACGATAGTCGCTATTATGTCACGTTTACAGGTCGTTATGATGGTTCATCTAAATTCGGAACCAATAATAAATGGGGATTCTTCCCTTCGGTATCTGCTTCGTGGAATATTACAGGAGAGGAGTTCATGCAGTCGCAGAATGTCATTAATAACCTAAGACTTCGGGTAGGCTATGGTTTGGCTGGTAATCAAAATATTCCCAACTATGGTTACCAAACGCTTTATGATGTAAGAGCTACTCTTGGTACGAGTGCGTTGATTAACTGGGGACGGTATGGTAACCCCGATTTACGCTGGGAAAAGCAGAAACAAATTAATGTGGGATTGGACTATGGCATGTTTAACGATCGTTTGAGCTTTACACTCGATTTATTTCATATTGATAACGAGGATTTGTTGATGACCATTAGTAAGTCGCCGTCTTCGGGATACCTTGATCAATTAGCCAATGTAGGCACGCTTCGGAATAGAGGTATTGAATTTTCGATAAATGCCACTCCTATTCGTACAAAGGACTGGAATTGGAATATCGGATTTAATATTTCTGCCGATCGCAATAAGATTATCAAATTGGACGGGCAGGCTCAGGAAATCTATAAATTAGGTGGTATGTCGAATAACGAGATACAGACCGAGGGTAACTTGTTTGTGGGTGAGTCGTTGAATACGATTTATATGTATCTGTTCGACCGGATTATACAGGAGTCGGATATGGATTATGTGAACTCTCTCGAATTGGGTTCTCGAACGGCACAACCCGGAGATATTTTGCCGTTGGATAGAGATCATAACGGCATTATTAATGATAAGGACCGTACGGTCGTGGGGGTTAAAGACCCTAAATTCTATGGTGGTATCCATACGACTGTAAGTTGGAAAGGTTTGGAATTGACGCTTGTCGGGAATTATTCGTATGGAGCCAAGAAAACGAGTTTCTTGTATAATTCATTGGTTACCAGTGATGGAAGAAGTGCAGCTCATAAAGATATATTGAATCGTTGGACACCGGAGAATACGAATACATTGATACCGAGAGCTTATCATGCGTTTAGCGGATTTGGGTACGGCAGTACGAGCCTATGTTTGCAAGATGCCTCGTTCTTCCGGTTAAGTTCGGCTACGTTGGCTTATACGTTCCCTCGTAAATTGATCAATAAGATTTACCTTGACAATCTTCGCATCTATTTTACGGGAAGTAATCTCTTTACTGCGACGAAATACAAAGGATTCGATCCTGAAACCGGGGATTGGTATCCCAATACGCGTATGTATGTTGTCGGTCTAAATATATCATTCTAAGAAATTAAAAGTTAGGAATATGAAAACTAATAGATATATCGTTATAGCGTTGCTTCTGTCGATTTTTGTATCGTCTTGCGAAGACGGCTTTTTGAAGCAAGATCCGCAAACCAGTTTGTCGAGCGAACAGGTTTTTGAAAAACCAGAGAATGTGCAAGCTTTTGTTTATGGGCTGTACTATCAATGGCGTGCGACTCGTGTGAATCGGAAAGGTTTTTACACGATTTTAGGAACCGATGAGGCTCAGCAGGGTGAGTATCAGGTAAGGACAAATGCTATGCAGGCGGCGTTCGATAAATATGACGGATATTATGATTCTGAAAATACTTCTATTGCAGAGGCTTGGAATATTCGTTGGCCGGTGGCTGTGCAAGCAAGTGAGGGGTTATGGCATATCGATCGATTGTTGAAATCTGCTTCTGCCGATGAAGCCGAGCAGTATAAGGTGTTCTTGGGACAGATATCTTTTTATCGGGCATGTATTCTTTTTGAGTTGACTCAATATTGGGGCAAATTACCATTGCCCAATATCGTAGACGGCCAGAATCAGTTGGGGCCGCGCAAAGAATTGCAAGAAGTCTACAAGATGATTACAGATGATTTGAAGGTATCTCTTACTTACTTGTCGGAAAAAAGAGCGGCCGATGGACGTATCCCTACGATTTGGGCCGCAAAAATGTTGTTGGCGAAGGTATATATGTCGGCTCCTGTGGAGTCAGGATATAGAGATTTCGGTGAAGCGCAGATTTTGCTGGAAGATTTGAAAAGCAGAGGCGGATTTGTTCTTGAAAACAATTATGCCGATTTGTTCGATGCCAACAAAGTAATGGGAAATTTACCGTCTCAGGCCAGTACAGAAGAAATATTCACGTTTTATTTCAATAATGTATGGCCCGATTCTAACGAGGCTCAATGGTATGCAGGCACTCGTGCTTGTTCCGGAGATCCCAATTGCATGTATGGAGGATATGATTTTGTTTTACCGACTGATTATTGCGTGAATATATACGAGCCGGGAGACTTGAGAAAAGATGCCAGCATACGCTCCGATTTTATTTATAAGGGCAAACAGCCTGTTCCATCTGCTGGTTTTGGAGAAGACCAATTGAAGCCCCATTTCAAAAAGTTTGAAGATGTGCGTATCGATGGAACTAAGTCTTTTTATTATACGGGTGGAAATATGTACTACTTCCGTTATGCCGATGCGTTGTTGATGTTGGCCGAATGTATGAACGAGACAGGAAATACGTCAGGTGCTGTTACATTGGTGAATACGACTGTTCGCTCTCGTGCTTTCGGTGGAACGGTTCCGGCTCAATATGTTTGGGACACGGGTATGTCTGCCGAAGAATTCCGCACGAAAATACTCGATGAGCGTATGCGTGAACTCGCTTGCGAGGGTTGGCGGCGTATGGACCTTGTGAGGACCGGACATTTTGAAGAGTATGTAAAAGTGAGAAACCGTTGGCAGGCTTTGGCTCCGACTATTGGAACTCAACATCGCTTATTCCCTGTGCCTATGGTGGAAATAAAGCAAAACCCGCATTTGCAAGGTGATCAAAATCCTGGATTGAATTAAATTGATTATATATTCTCTATCGGCAGGATTAAGAGGTCTGTTCTGCCGATAGAGAAATAAAAATAGACCTCGCCATAAAAACACTTATCGAATATGAAAAAATTATTATTCTCTTTGGCTCTTGTAGGAGCTGTAATTCCGAGTTTTGCCGTAAATTCGGTAAATTGGGAAATTTTACGAAATCCGGTAGATGGGGAAAGTGGATTCCCAATGACTGCCTCTGGTCGTCAGTTGTTTGTCGATTTTAACAACGATGGCATTATGGACTATTTTATTATTGCCGGACAAGCTGACCCCAGTATGGGCTTGTTCAAAGGCAATGCCAATGGAACGTATACCGATGTTACTGCGGAGTCGGAAGACTTGTATGCCAAAAGCCAAGCTTCTGCGGTGTTCATTGATATCGATAATGATGGTAATCTCGATTTGATTACTGTCGGGAAATCCGGTAGCGATGCGTTTACCGACATATTTATGAACAGTGGTGCTCCTGATTATAAATTCGTGGCCGACTGGGATATGATAGAGGCTTTTCCCGGTCTTAGTTCCGAATCGAATGACAATGGCTCTAAGCTACTTGTCGCTTTCGATTACAATAATGACGGTTGGACCGACTTGCTTATCAACGGAAGCGCCGGTGGTGTGTGGGAGGAAGTTTCCGGAGGAACGGGACAAGGCCGTGTGTGCGCCATTATGAAAAATGTAGGAGGCTCGTTCGAGTTGGTGAAAAACCCGGTTAACGGAACAGAAAATTTCATCGGTGTTAATGGCGGATCGGTTGATGTGGCCGATTTCAACAATGACGGTTGGATAGATATGGTGGTTACCGGGTATCACGATACCTATAAATCGGTGACAAAATTGTATAAGAATAACGGGAACGATACTTTTACAGAAGTGACAGGTATCGACTTCGTGGGACATCAACAAGGAGAGACCGCTTTTATCGATGTGAACAACGACGGATATGCCGATATTATTGAGATAGGCCGTGACGTAAATAATGGTTGGGCCGCTTTCGGGAAATTGTATGTCAATAATCAAGATGAAACATTCACTCGTCATGAGGAAGCCGAGACCAATTTCTTCGGTGGGGGCTGTGCTTTGGCGATTGGCGATGTGAATAACGATGGGTTGAATGATTATTTCATGACGGGTTGGAATACTAATGCCACCTTTATGTATAATAATGGAGATAATTCATTTACAAAGCAGGAGCTTATTCCCGACGATGCTCGTTGCCGCGGAGGATCGGCTACTTTTGTAAATATTGATAATGACGGTTTCCTCGATATGGGTATCTTCGGTTATCGTGATGGTGGTGGGGCAGATGGTGATGGATTGGGTTCTTGGCCCGATTATATCTTATTTAATAGAGGCAACGATGGTGTTATTGCCAATGCCGCACCTGCTGCGCCTAAGAACTTTACGGCCATTTACAATGAAGACAAAGGTTGCTATGAGTTGAGATGGGAAAAAGCTACTGACGATACGACTCCGGCTGAGGCTATTCGATATAATATCTATGTCAAGACTCCCGATGGTAAAATAAATTTCATACTTCCTGCCGATAAAACCACAGGTGCGTTGAAAGTATATGGAACGCAATATCCGTTGGTTCCGACCAATCGGTATGACTTGTATATGCCTAAAACCGAAGGTGTGGAATTTGCGGTATCTGCTGTGGATAACGGCTGGTTGGCAAGTCCTTTCGTAATAAGTTCTACTTCGAGCATTGAAAATGTTTTAAGCGGAAATGATTACAAAGTGTATGCTGCCGGACAAACCGTGTATTTGCAAAACTCCTCGAACGAAGTTGCCATATTTGAAATTTTGGGTATAGATGGAAGGGCATTGGCACAATATCGTGTGGCTGCTAGTCAGAACATGAATTTCGATGTAAACGAAGGAGTTTATTTGGTAAAAGTTACCATTGGAAACAAACAAGCTGTATCTAAGATAATAGTAGGCATGTAATAGGATTTACATGGTTTGTTGCATGAAATTTGTATAATAAAATCTTAATCAGGTCGTCGGGGAAATTTTTATTTTCCCGACGATTAAAAAAACACCAATAATATGAATCGACTCACCTCCCTTTTATTTTGTGTTATCCCCCTTTCTGTATCGGCTATCACAGTACAGGAAGGAATGCTGAAATTAAATATTTCGGATACAGATGGGCAAACGGATATTTACAGAAACGAAGTATTGTTGATTTCCAAAAACCATGCTGTATTTAAGATAGACGAATCTGAATATTCTGCTCCCTCGTTGACATTTACCGGAGCAACTGTTAGTGATTATTCCGATTTATTTGGTTTGGGTAAGCGTGTAGACCTTGTGTATACGAATGAAAATCCTAAACTGAAAGCTACACATACTTATTACCTCTATTCGGGTCAAAACTATTTGTTGACTGAATTGAAAGTAGAGGCTCCCGATGTGATAGCATCGAATTATATGTCGCCTTTGACGACGACTGAGCCAACGGCTTTTCTTCCCGCCGAGAACGGAACGAACGTTGCTTTGATCGTTCCTTATGACAATGACTGTTGGGTAGCTTACGACTCTAAGGTGTTTAGAGTAGGGGCGACTTACACGAGCTATGAAGCAGGCTGCTTGTATAGCACGAAAAATAACAATGGTTTGGTATTAGGCTCTATCGAACATGATAATTGGAAAACCGGAGTCGTGTCGAAAGTCAATACTCCCAATTCTATTACGTCGCTTATTGTTTATGGCGGTATTAGCGACAATTACAGTGGAAAGACCCCTACTACCCGAGATCAACTGCCTCATGGCAAAGTGAAAGGTACAACTGTGAAGTCACCGAAGGTGATGATCGGTTATTTTGACGATTGGAGAGATGGAATGGAGGTTTATGGCGAGTTGAATGCCGTTGTGACACCTAAACGTGCGTGGGATAAAGGAACGCCGTTCGGCTGGAACAGTTGGGGAAATGCGATGTCTGATGTTTCGTATGCGATTGCTTCGAGTGTATCGGCTTTCTTTGCCGATAAACTGGCTCCCGAATTTACCAATGACAGTACCGTATATATCGGTCTCGATTCTTATTGGACAAATATCACGGCTCAAAATCGCCGTCGTTTTATTAAGGAGTGTAAAGAACGTGGACAGAGACCGGGTATTTATTGGACTCCTTTCGTTGATTGGGGAGGCAACATGAATAAAGATGTGGAAGGAACTAACGGTAAATATAAATATGGGGATATTGTACTGAAAATCAATGGACAACCAGCGCAGTTTCCCGGTGGAAATAAAGGTTGGGCATTAGATCCTACTCACATCGGCACGAAGATGCGTATAGATTATTATATAGACCAATGGATTAAAGATGGTTATGAGTTCCTGAAAATAGACTTTATGACACACGGAACGTTCGAGGCCGACTCTTGGTATGATCCAGAGGTGACTACGGGAATACAGGCTTATAATCAGGGAATGAAATATCTTTCGGACAGAATAGGTGATAAGATGTACGTGAACCTTTCTATCGCACCTCTTTTCCCGGCGCAGTATGCCAATGGGCGTCGTTTTGCTTGTGATACATATGGAACGATGAACGATACGAAATATGCGCTTAACGCATTGACACATAGTTGGTGGACCGATCGTTTCTATTGTTATAACGACCCCGATTACATGGTCTTCGGTAAATTTACGGGTAATGGGGAATATCCGTCGGGCAGAACTTATACATTGCATTCGCCGGGAGAAAACCGAGCTCGGTTCACTTCGGTGGTAACTACGGGACTATGTTTGTTGGGGGACGATTTCTTGAACTGTACAGAGGAAGCGCGTGTTCGTGCACAGTCGATTGTCAAGAATGAAGAGATAAATCGTATCGGTAAAATAGGGAAGTCGTTTCGTCCTATCGTGAACGATTATTGGGGAACGGGTCAAGCCGATGCTTTTATGCATAGAGTTGCCGATACCCTTTATGTGGCCGCATATCACTTTACTACGTCTCCGACTCAAAAAGTTTTTAATTTGAAATATAGTGATTTGGGGCTTGCCGAAGGCGTGGTTTACACTGTACATGAACTTTGGACAGATAAAAAAGAAATGACAGATAAAACAGCAAATATATTGACGTTGAAAGTGCCTCGTTCCGATGCCAGAGTATTTAAGATTTATCCTGGAACCATATCTTCGGTAGAAGAGGCTGTGGCAGATAAAGATACTAAAATCTATCCCAATCCTTGTCATGATGAACTGTATATAAATAAATTGAATAACGAAAATAACTGCGATTATGACGTGTATTCTATTGCCGGGGAGAAACTGATTTCTTTGGACGATTTCGGTGGAGACGTGATTGATGTGAATCCTCTCGCCCCGGGCAGCTATATACTGGTATCTACCGATACCGTCACGAGGAATAGATTTGTTGCTTCGTTCATTAAAGAATAAACCGTAAAGTAGTTACCGATAAACACACAAAAAAGGTGATGAGAAGATTATCGCTTTTAGGATTATTGATTTTAACCCTTTCTCCTCTTTGCCTGAGGGCAACAGAGGCGAGGGTTATACAGAATATAGATTTCGATTGGTATTTCTACCCAGCCGATATACAAGGTTGTGAGATGGATAATAGTCGTTTTTTATCTTGGCGAAAAGTCGATGTCCCGCATGATTACAGTATCGAAGGAACTTATGATCAGAAAAATGGCCGTGAAAACGGATTTTTGCCGGGTGGCGGTGTCGTTTGGTATAAAAAAGAGCTCGAATGGAATCCTTTGTGGGAAGGTAAGAAGGTATTTATCGAGTTTGATGGAGCCTATATGAACAGTACGGTTTGGCTGAACGGTTATAAGCTAGGTTTCTATCCTAATGGTTATCTTGGATTTTCCTATGATCTCACTCCTTATTTAGTGAAAGGAACTAATGTTCTGTCGGTACGATTGGATAACAGTAGATTGCCGAGTGCGCGGTGGTATTCGGGCATAGGGATTTATCGTCATGTAAATTTGGTGACGACCGATCCGGTTCATATAGCTCGATTCGGAACGTGTATCCGAGCCGAGGAGATTTCGACCGAGTCGGCTCGGATATGTATAGAGACCGAGGTGAATAGTCCAGAGGCTTGTGAGGTTCCTATCAAGTTAATTTCTGTCATTCGGGACAGCCGAGGCCGTGAAGTCGGTAGAAGTCAACGCAATGGGCAAATCAGTTGTTATCAATTGACGTCGTTTGATACGATTTGTGTCGAAAATCCTCGATTGTGGAGTCCTGATACTCCCGAATGCTACTATATGGAGAGCTTTGTAGAGAAAGAGGGTAAGATCGTAGACAATTATACGACGCGTTTTGGTATCAGAAGACTGGAATATATACCCGAAAAGGGATTTAGACTCAATGATATACCGACAAAAATGAAAGGTGTGTGCCTGCATCAAAATATGGGTGCTGTGGGAACGGCCTTGGCAGAAGATATATGGCATAAACGCTTAATACAGTTGAAAAAAATGGGGTGTAACGCCATACGTACATCGCATTATCCCTATGCTCCCGAGTTTTATGCCATGTGCGACACACTTGGTTTTATGGTGATAGACGAACCGTGGGACGGCTGGTTCCATTGGTATGGTTGTCACAAAGTGCCTTATGATTACAGCAATGACTTTCTTGATTGGTGGGAAAAAGATCTTCCCGATTTTATAAAACGCGACCGAAATTGCCCGAGCGTGGTGATGTGGAGTTTGGGAAATGAGGTTTGGGGATATGATAGGCATATGTATTTGCAGTATAAGATGAATAAGATTTTCCATGATATGGATCCTACTCGTCCTACAACGCAGGCCTATTGTACAGACCTTTATATCGATATTGCGGGATTTAATGCCAATGGCGAGTGTAAAGGAGATATATCGGATTTCCATAAAAAGCAACCGCTTAAATTGGCTGTGGGAACCGAGATCCCTCATACTCGGCAGACTCGTGGGGTGTACCGCACGATTGGAACTCGTAAACCGTGGGATAAAGATGAGGTGTTGAACGAGCATGATGCTGCCAGAGTATTCCCTCTTACGAGTTTTACGACCGAAGAGGTATTCGATGGTATAGATACTCGTTATGCTTCGAGTTATGACAATCAGACCCGCCGTATATCGGTAAGGGAGCAATGGAAACAGACTCGTGACAATGACTTTTTTATAGGACAATTTGTCTGGACAGGATTCGATTATCTGGGAGAATCGTGGGGTTGGCCCGGAAGAACCAATAACTATGGTATCATAGACCTTGCCGGTTTTGAGAAAGATCATTATTATCTGTATCAGAGTTTGTGGAGCGATGAGCCTATGGTTCATGTATTGCCTCATTGGACACATCCGGGTAAAGAAGGAGTAGAAATACCGGTGGTTGTCTATACTAACGGTGATGCAGCGGAACTGTTCTATAATGGCAAATCTTTGGGGAGGAAAGATATGCATAGAGATTCTTTGCAGATTGTTTGGAATGTGCCGTATCGTCCGGGAACCATCAAGGCAGTAGCTTATAAAGACGGGCGGGTAATCGCCTCATGCTCTCACAAGACTGCCGGAAAAGCCTACTCCTTGAAATTGACGGCAGATAGAAAAACAATGAAATCCAATCGTAAGGATGTAGTTTTTGTGACCGTCGATGTAACCGATAAGAAAGGGAATTTTGTACCCTATGCCAATGTGGACGTGGATTTTGAGGTGAAAGGCGATTATAAACTTATTGGAGTTGAAAATGGAGATGTCTTGGATATTGCACCTCATAAAGTGCTTCATAGAAAAACCTTCAATGGTAAAGCGTTATTGATATTACAAGCGACCGACAATGCCGGCAGACTGCGGATACAGGCGAAAAGCCCGGGCTTGAAATCATCGAGTGTCGAGATAAATGTTATATAGTTTTATATTCTAATTACTATATATGAAAAAAGTATTTTTGAGTGTCGCTCTTTTGGGGGTGTTGATAAGCAGCTCTTGCACGACCAAAAGCAAAAAGCAGAAAATGAATGTTATTTATATACTTGCCGATGACCTCGGGTACGGAGATTTGGGGTGTTATGGGCAAAAGATTATAAAAACTCCTAATATCGACAGGCTTGCTGAGGAAGGAATGTTGTTCACGCAGCATTATTCGGGTTGTACGGTAAGTGCCCCCTCGCGCTCTTGTCTAATGACGGGGCAGCATACGGGACATACCTATATTCGGGGAAATCAAAGTCATGGTACTGAGGGTGAAGAACCACTGCCGGGCAACACCTATACGCTTGCTCGTATGATGAAGGATGCCGGGTATGCGACCGGTGCATTCGGTAAATGGGGGTTGGGCTATCCGTGTTCAGAGGGTGATCCAACCAATCTCGGATTCGATGAGTTCTTCGGGTATAATTGCCAACGTCAGGCTCATCACTATTATCCTTATCATTTGTGGCATAATCAAGAGAAAGTGATGCTGCCCGGAAATGAGGGGAGTAAAACCGAAACTTATGCTCAGGATTTGATACAGGAAAAAGCGTTGCAGTTTATCGTTGATAATCAATCGAAACCTTTCTTTTTGTATCTGCCTTATATTCTGCCACATGCCGAATTGGTGTCGCCCGAAGATTCCATTCTTGCCATGTATAAGGGTAAAATCGAGGAAGGCAAACCTTATGAAGGTGTCGACGACATAAAGAATCCATATTATAAGTACGGAGGGTATTGTTCTTCTGAAAACCCACATGCCGATTTCGCTTCGATGGTGACTCGTTTCGATGCTTATGTCGGCGAAATTATGCAAACATTGAAAAGATTAGGATTGGATAAGAATACTATCGTATTTTTCGCTAGCGACAATGGCCCTCATCAAGAAGGCGGGGCAGATCCCGATTTTTTCAATAGTTATGGTCCTTTTCGTGGTATTAAGAGAGATATGTATGAGGGTGGTATCCGTGTCCCTTTGATTGCTTGGGCACCGGGGAAAGTGGAGGCCGGAACTTGTAGCGACCATATCTCGGCATTTTGGGACGTTATGCCCACTTTGGCCGATATTGCTGGTGGCGAAATAAAAGGTGAGTGTGACGGTATATCTTTTGCTCCTACATTATTTGGCGGGAAAGGCCAAAAACAACATGAATATCTGTATTGGGAATTTCATGAAAGAGGCGGACGCGTTGCTGTACGAATGGGAAATTGGAAAGGAGTTAAATTAAATTTTGGTAAGAATCCCCAAGCTCCTATGCAACTTTTCAATCTTGAAAACGATGTTCATGAAGATTGCGATGTGTCTGAACAGCACCCCGATATCGTGGAGCAAATGGAAATTTTCATAAAGCAGGCTCATGTGAAATCGGACCTTTTCCCCTATCCGTTTGAAAAATAAAAATATCGTTTTTTGAATATGAGAAGAAAAATTTGTGTAGTCACATTGTTTTTGGTCTTTATCGGACAGATAGTTATGGCCGGTGGGAATACGGCCGATTTCAAATATGGGAAATGGCATTTGAAATATACTCTTTCTACGGGTAGTGCCGAATACATATATCAAGGTAAAACGGTGTTCGATAAAGTGGGTACGGGTGTTTCAGGAACGTATACTGAATATGAGATTGGACAGGAAGAAATAACGGACGGTTTCGGAACGGGAATGTGTTTTACTGTGACGAGATCGGGAGAAAATTTACCTTCTGTCATACAGCGTTTTTTCTTATATGAGGGGAAAGATTATTTCCTTACCGATGTGGCGCTGAGCGACGAAAAAGGTGTTGAAACCAATTATCTGCGTCCTATTTCTACTGAACCCGACACCCGTTGTGATATTTTGGGAAAGGGCGATAATCGTGTTCTTATCGTTCCGTTTGATAACGACAAATGGGTACGCTATCGTTCTTCCGATTTGAGAGGCGGGGTAAACAGCTTTGAAGTAAGTGCTGTTTATAATGCAGATACTCGCAGGGGAATCGTTATCGGATCGGTGGAACACGATACATGGAAGAGCGGTGTTCGCATAGAGTCCGATGAACCCGGTATCATATCTCGTCTTGAACTTTATACTGGAGCGTCGGGAGAAGGGACAAGAGATGTGCTCCCTCATGGCAAGGTAAAAGGGAAAACTGTTCGTTCGTCGAAAACCTTTTTCGGATATTTTGAAGATTGGCGTGATGGTATGGAAGAGTTCGGACGGGCTTGTGCGACAATAGCACCTCCGTTACCGTGGAATTTAGGAACACCTTTCGGTTGGAATAGTTGGGCTAAGATGGAGTTCCGGTTATCCTATGAAAAAGTACTTGAAGTATCCGATTTCTTTAAGGAGAATCTGCAAAACAATAATTTCGAGAATAATGGTATTGTATATATCGGAATGGATGCTGGTTGGGCCAAAATGAGTGATGAGCAGTTGGCTGATATTGCGAGACATTGTAAAGCAAATGGACAAAAAGCTGGTATATATTTTACACCTTTCTCGGATTGGGGGAAAGATCCCGAGGCCTATATCAACGGTAATTCAGGATATAAGTGTAAAGATGCTTATTTGTATGCTAACGGTAAAACTCAGAATATGGTTGCCGGTGGGTTGGCTATGGATCCTACACATCCGGCAATTAAAGAACGTATCCGTGAAACAGCAGAGCGATTTAAACGATTGGGATATGAATACATTAAAATTGATTTCTTAACGCATGGTTGTGCCGAAGCCGATTAT
>OLRH01000633.1_pt1 | contig 17856 bp, 8 predicted proteins | sample 1672321 | NCBI WGS metagenome assembly OLRH01 (sample SAMEA3136671, study PRJEB25190) | human gut metagenome | reverse complement strand
AGCCGTACCTCTGATTATCGAGAAAATCATCAAAAACATACTTGATTCGGCTAAACTGCAATATTTTTTTATTTTTAACAAATTTTTGTTATATTTTACCAGCAAAACATGCTATAGTTCATAGTAAGAAAAACATTTCGGAGGTATTTTTAATGAAACGTGATCTGAAAAAAATCGTAAGCCAGATGACACTGGAAGAAAAAGCCGGCATGTGCTCAGGTCTTGATTTCTGGCATCTGAAACATGTGGAACGCTTGGGGATCCCGGAAGTAATGGTCAGCGACGGCCCTCACGGACTTCGTAAGCAGGATGACAAGGGCGATCATCTTGGAATGAATGACAGCATCAAGGCCGTCTGCTTCCCGCCGGCCGCTTTAAGCGCCTGCTCCTTTGACCGCAAGCTGGTGGAAGAAATGGGCAAAACCATCGGAAAAGAAGCTCAGGCCAACGATGTATCCATAGTTCTCGGACCGGCCGTAAACATCAAACGTTCTCCTCTCTGCGGAAGAAACTTCGAATATTATTCCGAGGATCCATATCTCGCAGGTGAGATCGCAGCCGCTTTTATAAACGGAGTACAGTCCCAGCATGTAGGAACCTCTATCAAGCACTTTGCAGCAAACAACCAGGAATATCACCGCATGAGCAATTCTTCCGAGGCTGATGAGCGCACTTTACGTGAGATCTATTTCCCTGCATTCGAAACCGCAGTAAAAAAAGCTCAGCCATACACCTTCATGTGCTCCTACAACCAGATCAACGGCACTTTCGCATCTGAGAATAAATGGCTTCTCACAGATGTTCTCCGCGGTGACTGGGGCTTCAAGGGCTATGTAATGTCCGACTGGGGTGCAGTCAATGACCGCGTCAAAGGTCTTGAGGCAGGTCTTGAGCTGGAAATGCCTTCCTCCAATGGGGTCAACGATGCCCTCATCGTACAGGCCGTAAAAGACGGCTCCCTCAAGGAAGACATTCTTGACCAGGCTGTTGAACGCATTCTACGCATAATTTTTGAATATGCAGACAACCGGGCACCGCAGGAATTCACCATGGAAAAAGACCATGAAGAAGCACGCCACATTGCCGAAGAATCTATGGTTCTTCTGAAAAACGATGAGCAGATCCTCCCTCTGAAAGCATCCGAGAAAATTGCTTTCATCGGTGGTTTTGCAAAGAAGCCTCGTTTCCAGGGCGGCGGAAGCTCTCATATCAACTGCTTCAAGATCACAAACGCACTGGATTCCGTTCCTTCCGATGCACAGGTTACTTATGCAGAAGGTTTTCCTGCAGACAAAAATCTCTACGATGACGCACTTGCAGCTGAAGCGATCAAAACTGCTGCCGCCGCTGACAAGGTTGTGATCTTCGCCGGACTTCCGGACAGCTTTGAATCTGAAGGATACGACCGTTCCCACATGAGGCTTCCTGAATGCCAGAACCGTCTCATTGCTGAGATCCTTAAAGTACAGCCGAATACCGTGATCGTCCTCCACAACGGTTCCCCCGTGGAGATGCCATGGCTCAATGATATAAAAGGCCTTCTGGAAGCATACCTCGGCGGTCAGGCAGGCGGTACCGCTGTCGCAAACATCCTTTACGGAAAAGTAAATCCCAGCGGCAAGCTTGCCGAGACAATGCCGCTCAAGCTCTCCGACAATCCATCCTACCTGAACTTCGGCGGCGGTGAAAAGGTTGAATACCATGAAGGCGTATTCGTAGGCTATCGCTACTACGATACAAAAGAAATGGATGTAGCATATCCGTTTGGCTATGGACTCTCCTACACTACCTTTGCCTGCAGCGACCTGAAGATCTCCAATGAAAATCCTACAGACAAAGACACCATCACCGTTTCGGTTGATGTAACAAACACAGGAAATATGGCAGGAAAAGAAGTCGTACAGCTCTATGTCAAAGACTGTACCAGTTCCGCGATCCGTCCGGAAAAAGAGCTCAAGGGCTTCGAAAAGGTTTTCCTGAATCCAGGCGAAACCAAAGCAGTAACCATGGAGCTGGATAAGAGAAGCTTCGCATGGTACAATACAGAACTTCATGACTGGTTCGCAGCCAGCGGCGAATATAAGCTCCTTGTCGGTACATCTTCCAGAGATATCCATCTTGAAGGCAGGATCCATCTGAACAGCAGCCAGGAGCTTCCGATGCATGTTCATATGAACACCACCCTTGGCGAACTGTTCCGCAACCCAAAAACAAGCGAAACAGCAAAAGAATTGACAGCAAAATATATCTCAGCCATGAACGTTGGTGAAGAGTCCTCTTCTGAAGCCGCTTCCGAAGCTATCACTGAAGAAATGACAGAAGCCATGACCGACTCCATGCCATTACGTGCGCTGGTAAGCTTTGGCGGGTATTCCAGAGAAGAACTTACAGAAATTATTGAAAAATTAAATAAACTGGTATAATTTCACAGGACATCCTCTGCCGAACGAATTATACTTACATAAAAAGCTGCATAAAACGGCACAAAAAACGACATAATTGGACAGCTATGGCAGTTTCAGATCGCTTGACAAGCATTAAAGCGGATGTTATCATTACATATGGTTCAAAATCTTGGATCAAACAACAGAATAATCCGAAAAAATTACTGTCGCTTAATCTAACATTAAGCGGCAGTTTTCACATTCTCTTCATTTTCCTTTCACACAATGCACACATTTTTTTACTATATTATTAACTGTAGATAGCAAATGCTAAACAATCTTTTTCTTTTTCATACTTTTTTGCCGGGAGTCCGCACAACTCCCGGCCTCCTTTTTTTATTCTTCAGGTAGTTCGCCTGCATTTTCTATTATTATTAAAGATATAAAAATATGTCTTGTTTTTTCTTATTATATATATTATACTAGTCAAGAACTTATTGTTCCTGTCCATTTTGTTCTTTGATAATTTCATAGACTTCATACTCGAAACATGATACAATATCCGCACAGAGAAATATGCGGTACAATTTTTATAGGAGGATGCGCATATGCTAGATCAGAAAGATTTGGAATTATTAGCCGGTATGATAAACCCGATCAATGTCCAGCTGGGCAATATAAATAACCGATTAGATGGTATCGACGCCAGACTGGATGCAGTGGATACTCGTCTCGACGGTATTGACGCTCGTCTCGATGCTATGGATGTTCGTCTCGACGGTATCGACGCTCGTCTCGATGCTATGGATGTTCGTTTTGACGGTATCGACGCTCGTCTTGATGCTATGGATGTTCGTTTTGATGAAATAGATGCCCGCTTCAACCGGGTAGAAAACAGACTTGAAATGATCGATCTGAAATGTGATACCAACAGAAAACGCCTGGACGACCTTTCACTGGATGTTAAGCTTGCAGAACGGAATATCCGAAAAGATATCAAAAATTTACAGGACACAACAGAAACTCTTGTCGTTGTACTTCAGGGAAGAGGTATTTTACCTGACCCAGGTAACACAATACAGACAGCCTGATCATATTATGTAAAGAGTGTGAAGCCTATGAAAGTATCAAGGGATCACACTCTTTATTATCATCCATACAACCATCTTTCTCCTCAAAAAATGGTTGCATTTACAATTCGTTTATGTTATAGTTATATGCGTTGCGGGGTATGGCGTAGCTTGGTAGCGCGCACGGCTGGGGGCCGTGAGGTCGCAGGTTCAAATCCTGTTGCCCCGATATTTCTAACAAATTCAAGGATTTCCGAGGTCTGATGACTTCGGATTTTTTTATTACCTTTATTACCTTTTTTAGAACTCATCCAATGTTTTCATGCATTTTGGTTATTATCTCTGCCTTATCAGATAAGGTTGTCACATCAAAAGTATAATATTGTCTGTTAACTTGCGGAGAATGTCCTAACAAAGAAGAAGTCATCATTTCTGATACGCCTGCACATCTCATGTTGGAATTAAGAGTTTTTCTGAATGCGTGTATTCCTCTTTCTGGTATTTCCAATTGTTTACACTTATTTTTGATGCAAGATGAAACAACAGGCGCATGAATTCTTCCTTCTTCATTTGCAAATACCCACTCACAGAGATATCCTGCACTAAGCTCACTCTTTTTTATTTTAAGCAAAAGCTTTTTCAATTTCTCATCTATAGGGAATTGCCGCTTTTTCTTATTTTTGGTAGTATCAATATAATACTCTTTGGTTATCCTATTGAACTTTTCAGACTTATCAATCATGAAAAATCCATTTTCATAATCAAAATCTTCCCATTTCAGAGCAACAATCTCTCCTACCCTCATGCCCGTGAGACTGGCAAATTCCACAGCATAATTGGGAATATAGGATGGTTTCTCTTCGTATTCTTTATGTAACCACTCCAATATTGTTTTTACCTCTTCGTCAGAATATATCTGCTGTGACAATGGCTTATTTATTTCTTCGCAATAGCCATAAAACTGCTTACACACCAAATAACTCATTGGATTTTCATGTATTACTTTTTCTCTGTACGCTTTTCCAAATGTATTATTTACATATCCAAATAATTTCTTAAATGCCCCTTTACCCAATTTGTTGGAAACAATACTGTCATGGAAAAATATTTTTAAATCATCTTCGGAAATTTTTTCTATTTCCTGTGCAGCAAATTCTGAGCCTTCAAAGAAACGTTTGTAATCAGTCTGATACTTATATATAGTGTTATCCCCAACTAAATGATCCTGCACTGATCTCCAACTCTTATACATTTTATCAAATGTAGGCTTTTTGTTGCTATGTGCTTTATAATAGGAAATAATTTCATCTTCTAACTTGGCTTTTGATGATTTTTTTATCATCCGCAAACCATTTTTCTTTGTTTCATCTTTTACATAAGTTCTCCATTTGCCATCACTGCCCTGCGTTATTTTTCCATGATGTTGTTTTAATAATTCCTCTCTTTTTTTCATTTCAATTACATTCCGCACTTGTGACATATCAACAATATCATTTTCTTGCAGATATTTCAACATACTATATAGGTCGTCTTTTTCATTACATTGCAAAGTATTTATCACTCCATTATTTATTTTTATATTTTGGGATTTTTATTAGAATTGTTCATAGACAGAGCCAAAGAACTCGACTCCTTTTATTAAAAACAGGATGATATTCTCCGTCTGAACATCATCCTGTAAATGTTTACTGTTAATTCTTTCTACTTGTTATTGTTTTCCTCAGATATCCAATTTCCTACAGGATCAATCACCAAACATACCATTTTTAAAGAATAATACAATCATCCAAATCTCCGCTTATTCTTACGGATATCATTTTGTGTTTTACTACTTGCAAGATCAAGAATCTTATTCAATTCTGGAAGAGTATCACGTGTTAGATCACCTTGTACAGTAAATGTATTGTATACATTGTTTACACTGTTTCCAGAAGCATCCTTAACTTTAAGTTCTGGCATTTTAAAGTTACTATTCATTGCGTAATTCTGCTGACGTTCTGCCATTTTCATCAATGTTTCTGTCATATCATTCGGAATAATACCGTCAGATGGTTCTACAGGAGTAAGAATACCTTTCTTAGTAACAATGATTTCACGACCATTCTCATTTGTCATTGCAACTCTTGGAACTCCACCTACATGCTTCGTTCCCTTTGCATATCCCTTTAGATGTCCAGAATTATATCCAGTATCAAAGGAATTAGATTTTTTCATATTGGATTTATCCTGGCTAGTAAAATATTGACCAGAAGTTATACCGCCAATATTATTCAAGATATAATCAATACCTGCCATCATGTCACTGTAATTTTCACCAGCACCGCTAATAGTATTACTGATAGCATCTGACATTTTTGCAAGGTCTGAACTTAGCTGATTAGACCACTTCTCAAAATCTTCACTCAACTGAGTTTCAAGATCATCCAGACCATTCACTGTAATGTCATATACATGGTCACGTACAGTATCATCTAAATCATCCTGTTTATCCTTGAGTGATGCTTCAAGTCGTGCTTTCTGTGCCTTAGATTCTGCATCTGTCAGTCCTTCAAGTCCACGAATCTGTTGCTTGATAAGTTCAATCTCATCTGTTTTCTTCTTAATAGTCTTATCATAATCGTAATACTCTTTCTTTTTCTTGAGTGCCTTTTTACGAGCATCAATTTCTTTGAACATTGCATCCTGTACAGCTTTAGCCTGATTGGTAACAATACTGATAATAGACTGCCTATAATTATTTACATTCTTCAAAGATTCCTGCATAGCTGAATCATTCTCAGACATTAATTCATCATATGTCTTTTCACCATATTTTGATTTGCTAGAACCGTTTGCAAAATCATCCATGATTTGCTGACGTTTCTTCACATATGTTTGAAGATTATTCAGTTCTGTATCTAACTGTTGAGAGTTCATCGTAATAGACAATGCACCCATCTCTGTCAGATTTCCAGTGTCCTTATCAATCATCATATCTTCTGTGATAAGATCATTAATAGAACCAATCTTATCTTTTAGCCGATTTGCTTTTTCGATTGCACGATCAAACATTTCTTCATAAACAGTTGTAATTTTATCCTGTTTTGCTTGCTCAATCTGTGTATCAAAATCACTTACCGCATTTTGGGCTTCAAGAATTTGATTGGTCATTTCCAACCATTCTTCTGAACCCTTTTTAATAATTCCACTTTTTACAGATGCATTCAGTTGTTTCTGTAAATCAGTTACTTCATTTTGTTTATACTTCCTTTGTTTTTGTAAGTCATTGATTTGTGTATCATATTTCTTACTATTTGTATAATTTCCATGTGCTTCTGATTTTTCATATTTCTTCTGATGTTGTTCTGTATAATTGGAATATCTATCATTCCATCCGCTATAATAGTTCTGGACATTCTTGAATTTCTCTTGCTCATTTGTAACACGCATAGCAGCATATTCAGCCTGAGCCTGGTCAGCATTACTCTGAGCCGTACTTAAAGCATTTGAGAGAATACGTCCTTTATCTGGATTTGAACCAGTTACATATTTGTTATATGCTTCCAGTTGTTTCTTTAACTTAGGATTTTTTATACTAGAAGTATCAACCTTTTGATTCTTCTTTATAGCGTTTCTCTGTGCGGTCGTGATTTTCCCTTTTGTAGCCAATAATGCTTTTTTAGATTTATTACGATTAGCAACATTATTCTTATAAGTCTGCATATTCTTTTTGGCTGCTTTCAAAGCAGATTGACGATATGCATTCTCTTGTTTTGATGCTGATGTCTGATAATCCAATAATGCGTTTTGTGCAACAAAAGTTTTCTTTGATTTCTGTTTACTGAGAATGGCTCTTTGTGTTGCAGTGAGATTTTTCTTAGCGTTAGTAAGATTTGTTTGCTGAGTTTTTACATTTTTATTTGCAATTGATAAATGTCTTTTTGCGCTCGTTACCTGATACTCAGTTCTACTAACTCTATCCATGTCTTTGACATTCTTCTTAACCGCTGAATTATATTGCTTTGCTGCTTTAAGAGTTGTACCTTTTAATCCTTTTGTGTTAATTGTTTGTCCTGAATTTATAGCTTTTCGGATTTTCTTTTTTCTGGCAGAAGAAGCATTTGATTTGTTTAATACCGATTTTAAATTAGAAGAAGCCGAATCAACTTTTATGGTTGATTGTGTAGCTACTTTAACAGCATTACCACGTGCTTTTCTCGCAGATGTAAGCTTTTTTTGTGCGTTGCTTTGTGTTTTCTTTGCACTGTTTAATTTTTGTTCTGCTTTTGTTATATTAGGATTATCTACTTTGATTTGTCTAGCAATAGAAGCAAGTCCAGATTTACCTGTAGATAAAGAAGAGATAGCACTTTTAAGCCCATTGACTTTATTTGTTAATGTATCAATCTTTTTACCTGCATCCTCAGTTGGCATATTCGCCCACTGTTCAAATACTTTTAATTGCTCATTATACAAATTCTGAGCTTCTTGTGTACAGTTTTTTGCCTTATCATAATAATCCTGATATTTCTGAATCGCTTCTGCAAGACCTTTTCCAAAGTCTGTAGTAGTATCCATATCTTCAATATTCCAGTATCCACCTTGAACAGCTTTCTTGTAAGAATCTGGAATAACAATATTCATTTTTTGTTCAGTGTCAGAACCTTCTGGTGTGTAATAATATGTATATCCAGATGCGATAGAATTAGCTTTATTGGTATAAGACTGTGCACCATGTTTATTTGCATTAATTTCTTCTACAATAGCTTTTTCTTGACGATTGAGCATTGTTTTCTTAAATGCAGAAGATACATAATCATTGATACGATTAGATATGTTTTCTACAGTATCTTTGAATTTTGTTAGGGTTCTTGCCACCCAGTCAAATACTTGCTCTGCGTGCTTTTGTTTAGAAGTAGTTGAAGAATTATTCCCACCTCCGCCGTTACCTCCACCAGGGTTTCCACTACCGCCAGAAGATGTTGGGGTGGTATTAGTTTTTTTGTTGGAAGATTTTGAACCACTGTAAGTCGTATGTTTCGATGCAATACTGGCCTGTTTTACAGGGATTCCACCTCTGACCATAGCCGATCCGCTTGCTTGTGCCAGACCTCTGCTGTTTATAAACCCACGATCTAATAAAGCTTCCGTCTGAAGATGATTGAATACAATACTTCCTGCCGGGATATTCACGAACTCTGCTCCGTTATCACCTACGGTATTCCATGTACCAGTTGCAGGATTCACTACAATTTCACGACCCAACTCACCTACCAGAGTAGTTCCGCCTGTCTTAGTAGCCCAGTTACCGCTTGCCTGTGCATGGCCTGAAAGGTGATTATACTGTGCTGAACCTGATGCATGAGCTGTTCCACTGGCATGAGCTGTTCCATTTGCGCCACCTGCACCTTTTGTTGGTGGTGTTGTGTTTGTCCAGTTCACGGTTCCGGTTGCTGTGAAATGTGTCTTTACTCTGGAAGTTTCATTTCCCCATGATACAAGACCGGAAGAACGGTGTACCTGTGCTGCAAACGCATCTACAGCCCCGGTTTCATTATCCCATGTCACTTTACCAGAAGATTGCTTTTCTTCTGCTGCATAGGCATCCACGGCAGAAGAATCCACACCAGCTTTTACCATGATTTCCGGTGATAATCCCTGTATCGAAGCTGTAATTGAAGCTTCTGAAGATCCATCAATTCCCAGTGTTGCTTTGATTTCCGGGCTTAATCCCTGAATCTCACCAACCAGACTATCCACTTTGCCTTGTGCTTCCGAGGTATCTGCACCAACTGAAGCCTGTAGCTCTACACTGTTCTGAGCTTCCTGAAACTGCTGTAATAAAGATAACACATTTCCAAGCTCACCATCCACCTGTGAAGTATCTACAGACATGACCGCAGGAGCTTCCAACATCTGTTTCTGTGTAACACAATACTGGATAACTGCGTTGGCATCATCCACCTGAGAGGAATCCACATCCAGAGTAGTCTTGTAATTCTGCATCTGAGATATGGTATTGTCCAACGTCTTGACTTTATCCTCCGTGTTCTCAATGTCGGAAACATCAATCTGGATATTCATGTCGGTATCACCAGACATTTCCTCAATCCGCCCCTTGGCTTCCCCGGCTGCAACTGCCATATCACCTAACGTCTTTGTAGCTTCGTCCGCCCAGTCAAACTCTCCGCCGAACTCTTCCATCTCACCAAACATGGATTGAACCATTGGCATAGAAAGATTCAATCCCTCCGCAAAATCCTCCATGGTTTTCTGGCCTGCAACTTTATATTCGCCACTAGCTTCATCCAGTTCCATCAGTCCAGCCTTGGTAGCTTTTGCACAGAACTCCTGCACATCAAGACCGATCCGGCTGCCATCCTCATCATGGTTAAAGTAATGTTCAATAGAACTCATATAAGAAGAAACGGCTTCTGCGTCCTGACTATCCACGGTATCAGGAACAATAAAATCCACAGCTGCTTTATAAGAGTTTGTTCCGATCCTTCCGTAATCCTCAGAATCACTGTTCTTGGTTACGTTGTCGATCTTTTCCATAGCTCCCATAGCATCATCGAACATATCACCAGATTCCGAAGCGTTCTGTTTGTCAAGCCAGTTCTGGTAAGCCCCAGTTGCTTCCCTGAGAGATGCAGAGAGCAGATCCAACTGATTGCACTGATTTACAATAGCGTCATTATCCGACAGAAGAGCATCAATACTGGACTGGATAGCCTGTGCTTCCTCACCTTTTGCATCGGTTAATCCTCTTAACTGATCCTGAAGCTGTTCGATCTGTGCAATGTTCTGCATGTACTGATTCTGTTTTTCTGCTTTCTGGCTGTTGTTGGTCTGTATCTGTTCCTCTGCCTTGGCTTTCTGTAACTCACGTACTTTCTCTGCATTCAACTGCAAGGCTCCATTATTATATTCCAGAGCGGAAGTATAATCTGCAAGCTCGTCTGAGTTGAAATCATCCAGAGAGATAGATTTTCCTGTACTTTGTGCATCCAGAACAGATTCCGCTTTCTGGATTCCGGTTAATGCTGCACTGGCTTTATCAATCCTTTCACTGATATCCCCGATGGAATCTGCTGCTTCATCCAGAGAAGATCCGGTACTGGAAGAGATTACACCCAACTCTGCAAGCATACTGGCAAGATTCGCCACACTGGATGCAGAAGTATCACTAATAACACCTGCATCTAGGGCAGCCTGTACCAGAGCATTGATCTGATCTTCACCCTCCTGTACTCCGTCTGTTTCAAAAGCATACCGGAAATCGGTATCTGAAAGATTCCATTCCTTCAGTGCTTTTGCATTATCCGAGACAGACTTTCCAAACTTACTTGTGTCCGTACCATTTACGGCCTTGGTAAACTTATCATTGGCAATGGCTGTATCATTCAGCTCGTCCCGGATTTCTTTTACCTGATCTGCATAAGCGGCCATCCCTGTATTCTCCACCAGATTGTTTACTGTGCTATCCAGTTCTGAGAATTTCTGGGATGCTTCTGTAATCTTGCTGTTATCTCCATCGGCAATCGCATTATTATAATCCTCAACCGCTTTTGCATAGTCTGAGATTCACTTGGAAGCTTTCTGTTCCGTATCACCGGACTTATACAGCTTATCATCGGATAGCAACTCTGCTTCCTGTGCCTGTTTATAAATATCCTGATATTCACTGAGAACATCCTTTGCTTTTGTCAGACCGGATGCTGCATTGTTAGCAAGCTGATCGGTTACATCCGTTTCACCAAACTGATCCTCAATACCGGAAACCTCAGTCATGAAATCATTCAAAGCGTCTTTTGCCGTAGAAGCATCCGCATTAAACTGAATATCCATCGTGATTCCGTCTGCACTGTCCAGCTTAAATACATCTTCTCCATAGGTTTCCTGAAGCTTCTTTATGGATTTCTTGATTGCTTCCGATTCCTCTGATCCGTTATCATAGAACCGACCCAAGTATGTATGACGGTTTTTCTCCATCTCTTTCTGGGCTTTGTCAATACCCTTTTTATTTTCATTCAAGAAGCTTTGGGACTGTTTTTCGTTCACCTGATCCAGTAATGCGATCTGCTCCGTAAGAGATCCGTTTATCAGATCAAGCCCACTGACCTGATTTCCGTAGGATTCGGATAAAGATTCCTGTATGGATAACAGCTCGCTCTTTGCATCTGCTGCTTCCTGCTCTGTTAATGTACCGGATGCAAGGGCTGTCCTTAACTCCTGAATCCTGCTGATATTATCCTGTATGGAAGTTGTGTTCTCTTCCCATGTATTTCCTGCACTTTTCGCAGAGCTTACTGCTTCCTCTATGGATCTTTTATAAGCACTGTAAGCTGTAACTACTGCGGTAACACCTGCTGCAACCAGAATCAGAGGATTTGCCATCAGTGTTGCAAGCATTCCCTCCATAGCACCGGATAATGTAAAGGTACTGGCAGCAGCAGTTTCATTGGCAGTGGTTAATCCCATTGCAGCAACAGCCGCCTGTGCTTCTGCTTCCCCCATTCCTTGAGACATTAATATAGCAGTTCTTTGAGATTCTGATAATGCGCTACTGGATAATAACAATTTTGTCTGAGCTTCTGATAATCCCTTTGACAAATTCATTAAATTAGAAAATGAATTTTCTGACATATCCGAGATTTTTGATAGATCAAGTGCCTTTGAAAAATCAGAAAATTCCTTAAACATGTCTATCAGTTGTTTGAAAGCATATACACCACCAGCGGTTCCAAGTCCTGCAAGTGCTGATTGTAATAGATTTGTATTTGCTGCAAAGTCTGCTACTGCTTTAGAACCATCAAGAAATCCAGAGTATAAATCACTTGACACTGTAGTAGTAGCTAGATTTTCAAGGCTTGCTTTTAATGCGTTTGTCTTTGCTTCCAGAGATGTTAAATAATTATCCTCAAATTTTTTCTGTGCTGTTCCCTCAGAATTATAAGCAACCTCTGTCAGTCTCTTCACTTTATCCCAGTTATCCAACATGGCTGTAATGGAGTTTGCCTGATATGTGCCGCCCAAAGCTGTACTGACCGCCTTTTGAGTTTTCTTATCAAATGACTCCCATTTATCAGCAACAGTATCAAGAATTGTTTCTGAATCAAGAAACTGATCATTGTTATCTCTCATTGAAATCCCAATTTTATTCAGAACCTTTTCAACATCATTTAATGCTTCGCCATTGTCATCTACAAACTTCCCTGCCTTAATGTTATTCATTCTGGCTAGGATTGACTTCATAGCATTACCAATTGTCTCATCATTTGCTTGTGTTACGTCTTTAACTGTAGCGATCATGGCAGCCGTCTTTTCCAGACTTACACCTGCATTATTCGCCTGTGATGCAACTTTTGTCAGTGCTGAACCGATACCACCTGCATCAGAAGCAGATTCCAAGTCGATACTTGTAAGGATGTCATTAACTTTGCTTGCCTGATCCGCACTCAACTGAAAACCATTCAGAGTTGCAGTTAATACTTCTGACGCATCCTCCGAACTCATCTGAGCATCTTTGGACAAAACCATACTATCCTTGATAAGTTGGTTTGTATCAGACATAGATCGTCCCTGTCTTAACCAACTATCCGCAGATTTCGCAACATCAGAAGTCACACTGCCTAATTCTTGACCTAAATCATTATAGCTCTGCATCAGTTCTCTTGCATAAGAACGACTCTCACCTGTAGCCATAGATAAATCAGTTTCAAGATCATTAAATTCTTTAACTGTTGAAAGTGCTTCTTTACCTGCATCCGTAATCTTATACAGTCCATCCTGCATCAGATTTGCTAAACTATACGCACTGAATGCTTCTCTGAAACTACTTCCCAATGAAGAAAAGATTCCCTGGCTTCTCTGTCCTGCTGCATTTACATTATTTAACGCTTCCTGCATATAGGTTAAACCAGATCTGTCAATGTTGGGAACACTGATTTCCCGTTCTGTCTGTGTAGTAGTATCCAGCGCACTTCCAACTGATTCCCGTAATGTATCAGCATTAACATGTACGTCAATATTCACATCCTTGATATTCTCAATTGCGGAACGTATCTGTGATTCTATTTCTTCTGCATCCACTTTAAAATTAACAGGAATATCCACATCTGTTAATGCGGCAGTCAGATTAGATTTTAACGATTCCTCATTAATCTTTAAATCTACTTTTACAGGTTCATCCCCTGTGCTTAACTGACTAATAGAGCTACGAAGCTTTGATACAATTTCTTCTTCGTTTAACTTAACATCTACATTAATAGCTTCTCCGTTCCCTGTTCCTGCATTCTGAATAGCAGAACGGATATCAGAAGCAATTTTCTCTGTATTAACTTCAACATCAAGCTGAATTGTTGACTTATTGGCTTCTGTCGCAGACATGATATTGGTCTGTAGAGCATCTTTCATTTTGGTTGCGGCAGATATTACTTCTTGTGCAATAACATCCGACATTGCTGTAAATTCTGAACCTTTTAGCTCATTTACAGAAAAGCTTTGTGTCATATCGGCTCTTGCCTGTTTCATCAAGTCAAAAGCACGAACAATTTGGTCTGATTGATTTGTAATATCCGCAGAAAAATGTTCCGGGAACAAGCTGCTCATTTCTCCCCAGATAGAATCAATAGAGACTCCTTTTGTAGCATCACGAACAATTTTACCTACATTATTTTGCAGCAATTCCTTATAAGTATCACCACCTAAAGCATTTTTCAGCTCATCTGATACATAAATCTTTTTATCCTTGAAATAATTAAAGAAATTATCATAAATACCAGAACTGGACTTAATCACTTTCGCACTTTTAGCCACAGTGCTTTCAAGACCATTCAATCCTGCATAAAAACCTGTTGCTTTGGAAAAATCAAAATCTTTGCCGTTCCATGTCTTCGCCAAGCTGGAAACCATATTATTCATTTGGGATTTTAATTTATTGATAGTTTTTGAATCTGAGATATTAAAAGAATTTGCTAATTGATTTGCGATTGAAGATGTGTCGAGCTTGGTACTCGATAGACCTTTTTCGATATTAGATGTTAATTTCTTTGTGGAATCTTGATTGACTTCCACATCCAATTTTATTTTTCTTTGCTCTTTGGTCAGAGCATTTAGCTTCTCTTCGGCTTCTGATGTATCCAGATCAGCCTTAACATTTATTTCAAAATCTGACATTTGTACCTCACTTTCTTTGTATTATCATATTGTAATATTATTTTTAATTAAAAAAACAACCTATTAGATAGTCTCTTGTGTTCTTCTATTTGAACCGTTTTCCAAACGATTCATTTATATTTTTCTGTACATCCGCTTCGGTCTTCGCCCAAAATCCACCATTACCAATCAGTCCACCAGATTCTGCATAATTGTAAATAGTATTTGTATCTCTTCCTGCCGGGGAATACCCGTAACCTGTATTTAACGATAATTCACCTGACATACCAGATACAAACATTGTTGGTGATTCTTTTAATGCACCTATTCTATGATAGTCACCCTCTGGCGTAGCATAGAAATTCTCAACATTATTTTTTGCATCCTCATAGGATTTCTCCATAGTTTCTTGCATTGCTTCTTCGCATTCTTTTTGTATTGCTGCCTTGAGCGCACCCCACGATGAAAATGTTCCTCCCATAATTTATTTTTCTCTACTTTCCTTAGAATATTTCAATTCATACTATCTCATAAATTTTTACTGTAAGGTTAGAAAGGAGTGCATTTTTACGCACTCCTTTTCAAAATAGACTCAACAATCCCTCTTGTTTTAGAAAGCTGCTGTCTTAATTCTATAATTTCTTCATTCAACCGTTCATTCTCTTTTCCAAGTTCTTGAATTGCTTTAGAATTATATTCACTCAACAATAAAGTGTTAATGCACTTCACATTCATAGTACCATCATCATCATATCCGCCACCAGTAGTAAGAAGAGGATCAATTAACTCTAATTCATCCGCAACGCATCCTAATTCTTGATGTATTCCTGTTTGCTTCCAGTTAAATTCTCTAATTTTCATTTGCATAATTTTTAATAAAGCATTAACGGAAGAATCTTTTATATCTCTTTTTAATCGTATGTCTGAACTTGAGCCAGTAAATGTTGCTGTGCCCCATGATGTAGATCCATATTGTGCACGAATACTGATTTTATTTCCTGCTTGAGATTGTAAAAAAGCAACTTTGGTTTTATTAGAACCCGCCGATGCTATAGGTCGTCTAAATACGGCAGTTGCATTAGCATCTTCTTCTGCATTATAATCAAGAAACGCAAAGGAACTTCGAGCTGTTACTTTTCCATAAAATCCTGATTCTCCATCAACATGTAACGTACTTTTTAACGTTGTTCCACTTTTAACAGTCAATGTTCCACTTGTATATAAATTTACTCCCATAGAAGTGTTTTTATTATTTGTATATATAGCAGTAGCATCAATTGAATTAGCTGATATTGTAGAAGTAGCTGATATTGTTTCGGCAACTAAATTTTTACCTACGTTCAAATTTAGAAGGACTGATAAATCATCATAGCAATAAATTGTTTTACCATATAAAATAATGCTTGCGCCTGATACCCCAGATGTTTTTCCATCACCTATTAAACCTATATTTAAACCAGATTGCCCTGACCATTCGATAATTTTCTGATAGGTATCAAACGTATCACTATAAACAGAAATTGATTGTTTTGCTCTCATAGTAGTAGCATTAACTGTTCCAGTAAGACTGCCATTTGTGGCAGTAAAATTACCACTAGAATCAACTTTAAACTTTCCATTTCCAATATTAATTGAACCACCTGTTATACTACCAAGATCAGCAGAAATGGCAGATAATTGAGATACGTTGATCTTATCTGACGTAATGGCATTTGATGCAATAGCATTTGCTGTGACTTCGCCAGATCTGATCTTAGCTGCCGTAATAGCACCATCAACTATTAACTCATTCCCCATCATTCTATATACAGAAACATTACGGATTCTAAGCGTACCTGAAAATGTACCAGAACCTTGACATTGTACAAAAACAGAAAAACTTCTAACACTCGAATCCAGTTGTATAGCAGTTGAAACTTTTTGAACAGATCCAGTAGAATTTCCCCTTGCACCAACTGGAATAAACCAACAACTTGAACCACTTGTATTTATTCCATATAGTCCCACGTTAATATTTACATATGTATTAGAACCATACGTTTCTGCTGTAGTAGCTTGTACAGTAGATGAAAACTCAAATTCAATTCTGAACCATTCGCCACCATTACACTTATATGAATTATATCCAACAGGACTTATAAGAATATCTCTCTGTGGTGTATCATTGAACTGAAACCAAGGATTGTTATTTCCATCAGCAACTAATTTGAATCCATAATTACCATATGTATTAGCATTGAGATTTGCGTAATTCATGGTATCACCAAGGACAAGGCGACCATTTTCAATACTACAGTTACCAATCTTACCACTCGTTGCAGTAATGCTACCTTTGATTGTGGCTTTAGAAGCATATAATCCTCCATCATGACCTACATGGAATGGCGCATCACCACCTTTAGATGCTCCTGTCCAAATAGCCCATTCTTTATTGGGCGTACTACACAATCCGATTACATTATTATTTCCTGCATCATTGACTAATTTATAATCAGATATGCTAAATCCACCAATCTTACCAGAACCACTTACAATCCTACCACTAAAGAAAGCATTGCCTACTGCATAGAATCCATACCCCGTAGGATTTTCTCCATTAACAGCAGGAAGTCCACCTAAATATCCCATTCGCACGATAGGCTTACCATCATCAACAGTACCATCATAAATATCAATACTAGATTTCTTATCTTCATTATAAGACGACATTCTGATTCCTACAGGTCTGTTCTTAGTTGCACCATTAACATTAAGATTAACTTCATACATCATCATTTTTAAATCACCAACAGATGAACCAGAATAAGTCTTACCTTGCTCAATTCCTGCACAATCGTCAGTAGTTGCAAAATTTAATGTGATATATGCTGTTTTAGCAGTGGTAGTATTTAACTGTCTTGCCATAGTACCATTTGCTACACCGAGAACAGATGTATTGATACGTCCCATAAGCTTGATCTTACTGCCAGAAGTCCATGTTTGACCTCCAATAGTAGAACTTATAATATTGTTATCTGTAATAGTCAGAGTAACAGTAGTGCCAGATTTTGAATTAATATAAACACTTGGATTTGTGAATATAATGCATGGAGATACATAGAATGTAGAACCTAGATTTGTAATATTATCAATCGCCCATGTTGTACTACGAAGTTCATCTTTAACATAGACATTATTAAATATAGCTGTTGCAGCATCCGCATTAATGGAGAGTATGAAACTTTTTCTGTAAAATAATGTTTAGAAGGTTCTTCTATGATAAA
>OLRH01000631.1_pt1 | contig 17859 bp, 15 predicted proteins | sample 1672321 | NCBI WGS metagenome assembly OLRH01 (sample SAMEA3136671, study PRJEB25190) | human gut metagenome | reverse complement strand
TCATTGCTGACATAGATCACTATATCCGAGATTGACTGCTTATAATCCTGCATATAACGATCAATCTCCCACAATTTCCCCTTATCTTTCTGCCATTTCTTTTCATCGGTATAATCTTTTGTGATCATATTAGACAGCACCGTATTTATATTCATGTTTTCGCAAGCTCTCTCTTACGAACATCTTCACTTGTCATTGATTCTGTGACCTGAACATAGATTTTGTCATCTGCCTTTGTCGCTATAAAATCAACTTCGGAGTTATCTATTTTACCGATAGATACATCATATCCTCGGCGCAATAGTTCAAAGTAGACAACATTTTCTATAGCGTGACCAGTGTCACGATCCCTGAAACCGAGCAGATAATTTCTAAGCCCTATGTCCACAATGTAATATTTACCCAGGGTTCGTAAGAATTCCTTCCCTTTAATATCAAATCTTTTAATATCGTAGAAGAAATATGATTCCAGCAGTGCATTTATATAGGCTTGAACAGTATGAGCACTAGGAGTACCTTTTCGCTTTCCGTTCTCAAGAAGCCCTTCGTTTGTCAGAACATTACCTATAGAGGAGACGGATATATTACTTCCTATGTTGTCAGCAAGAAACATGATGATCTTCTTAAGGAGAACAGGATCTGTGATCTTTTTTTGACCTCTGCGATTTTCACGTTCAAGGATATTACGCATAATTACGGTTGAGTAGATGCCTTCAAGCAGCATAAGCGCTTTTTCCTGGTCTAATCCTACATCGGCAATTCCAGGCATGCCTCCAAAACGCATGTATGCATCGAAAACCTCACGTAGTTCATAATGATAACCAGATTTATCAAATATTTGTTTGCGGGTATTTCCTAAAGTACTTTTTGTCTCTCTGATTTCAAAGTCGTGAAAAGTAAGAAATTCAGAAAAAGACAACGGAAGCATTTTTATCTCTATGCATCTGCCGGATAGGTAAGTTGCATATTCAGACGAGAGCATATAGGCGTTGGATCCGGTGACATAAATATCACAGTTAAAATCTACACGAAAAGCGTTGACTGCATCTTCCCAGTCAGGAACACGCTGAACTTCATCGAAGAAAAGATACATTCTTTTGTTCGGTATTATATGTTGTTTCACATATTCATAGAAAGAGTCGCTGTTCATATTTCTGAATGAGTACGACTCAAAGTTCATTTCAAGAATCTGATCATCAGAAATGCCCATTTCTTTCAGGTGGAGGGTCATTAGTTTTAGCAGGCTGGATTTGCCACATCTTCGAATTCCAGTAACAACCTTGACAGGTTCGGTATCCTGAAAAGCAATAATTTTGTTCAAATATAAATCTCTTTTTTTGAGTTCGTGGGTATCGATCATTTGACATTCCTCCTTGCTATATATTCTGAAAAAAGTATAGCATAATCTATAAAAAAATAAAGTTTCTGCACTCAAGTGCAAAAACTTTTAAAAATTTACATTTTCTGCACTTGAAATACAGAATGTTGGCTGGAGCTAATGCGAAGGAGACTACATATAAAATGCTTGACGAATAAACGACCGTTTACTAATATGAAGTAAACTGTCGTTTATTATGCAGAGTTGAATATGCTGATACGGAGGGATGTGTACTATATGGAAGAAATTAAAGTCACAAGAGATACTAAGGAAGAGATACTGATAACTGCACTTCACAGATTTGCCAGAGATGGCTATGAGGCGGTGTCGGTTAGCCAGATAGCGGGTGATCTTGGGATTACAAAGGGAGCTTTGTACCGACATTATAAAAATAAGCGGGATATATTTGATCATATTGTCGCGAGGATGGAGCAGGGTGACAGTGATCAGGCGGAAAGTCATGACATGCCAGAGGGCGATAAAGAGAGCATGCCGGAGAAGTATGAGGAAGTATCTCTGGATGATTTTGTGCAGTACAGCAGATCTATGTTCGAGTATTGGACTGAGGATGACTTTGCCTCTTCTTTCAGAAAGCTGCTTGTGGTAGAACAGTTCCGCAGTGCGGAGATGCAGGCTCTGTATCAGCAGTATCTTGTGGCGGGGCCTGTTGGTTATGTAAAGGACCTGCTCAAGAGCCTGGGAATCAAAGGCGCGAAGAAAAAAGCGGTACAGTTTTATGCGATCATGTTCCTGTACTATAGCCTTTATGATGGAGAGTCCGACAGGAAAAAGATAAAGAAACAATTTGGTCAGGCAATAAGTGAATTTGCGAAAAACTTACTGGCTTGAATATAAATTTGAGTATATTAAGCAACTTGCAGATCACCATAAGCATATTTTTGTCGTTTGGTAATCGGCAGAAGGAGGTAGATGGAATGAATGATCATGGGGATATCAGCCATTGGGAAGATCTGGTTATACGATTGGAAAAAGAGGATGAATACCGGGAAGTTGAGAACCTGGTGAGGGACAGCTTCTGGAATGTGTATCGTCCCGGTTGTCTGGAACACTATGTGCTTGATCAGCTGAGAAATGACAGTGCATTTGTCCCGAAACTGGATTTTGTAATGCTGTTAGATGGGGAAATCATCGGGCAGAACATGTTTATGAGGGCGGAAATAACAGCGGATGACGGAAGTAGTGTTCCAATTATGACTATGGGCCCCATATGCATAAAGAATGAACTTAAGCGTAAGGGATACGGGAAGATACTGCTTGACTATTCGCTGCAGAAAGCTGCTGAGCTTGGCTGCGGAGCACTATGTTTTGAGGGGAATATTGATTTCTATGGCAAAAGCGGATTCAGACCGGCAAGTGGGTTTGGCATTCGCTACCATGGACTTGATGAGGGAGAGGATGCATCGTTTTTCCTTTGCAAGGAGCTGATTCCCGGATATCTTGATGGAGTCACAGGTGAGTATGCTCCGCCAGAAGGATATTTCGTGGACGAAAAGGCTGTGGAAGAATTCGACAGGCAGTTTCCATATAAAGAGAAAAAGGAACTGCCCGGACAACTCTTTTCATAAGGAGGATCCGCCGTAAAAAAGAAAATTGTTACTAAAGCTCGCAAAGTTGCAAAAACCGCCAAAAAAAGGTTGGAAAAGTTGCAAAAATCACCGCGAAAAGGTTGGAAAAGTTGCAAAAATTGATATGATAGGGATAGAAAAGTTGTAAATGCAGTATGTGGGATGATTTTATGCTGGAAAGATCGGCAAAAAATATATAGATTCATGGATTCAGAGCGGCAGAGATGCTTTGCTCATAACGGGAGCGAGACAGATCGGTAAGACATATCTTATAAAAGAATGCCTCGGGGAAAGTGGAGTGCCATATGTGGAATTGAATTTTATTGACCAGCCGGAGCTTGTCACATTGTTTGGCGGTGCCAGAGATGCAAAGGATCTGCTTATGAGACTTAGTCTGGTGACTAAACAGCCTCTTGAGAAAGGCCGTACGATCATATTTCTGGATGAGGTGCAGGAGTTTAAAGATATAGTGACAAGAGTGAAGTTTCTGGTGGAAGATGGAAGCTACAGGTATATCATGAGCGGTTCGCTTTTGGGCGTAGAGCGGAATGCCTGAGGCGGTCAATACCTATGTGGAGACAAATGATCTTGCGAAGGTAGCGGGGATACATGAAAAGATAGTTAGATTGTACAAGAGTGATTTTACAAAGTATGAGACAAGATATAAGCTGAAACTGCAGGAGATATATGATGCTATACCGGGACAGCTTGATCAGAAAAATAAACGATTCCAGATCAATAGTATAGGTAAAGGCCTCAGTTATGATAGGGTTGCAAATGATTTCCTGTGGCTTAAGGATGCTGGGGTTGCGATACCGGTCTACAATATAAGTGAGCCGAAACTTCCGCTTGTGATCAGTGAGAATAGGAATCTCTTTAAACTATTTTTCTCCGATGTAGGGCTGCTGACAAGTAGGTATTAGGATCAGGTGAAAATTGCGATACTGAATAAAGAAAAATCTATAAACAATGGTGCGCTATTTGAAAATGTGGTTTCCCAGGAACTACTCAGCAAAGGTCATAAAGAATATTATTTTAACAGCAAAAAGCAGGGTGAACTTGATTTTGTAATAGAACTGAATGGAAAAGTAGTTCCACTGGAGATAAAATCGGGGAAGGATTACAAACGGCACTCTGCGTTGTGTAATGTCTTGGCTGATGAAAATTACGGAATAGAATATGCATATGTTTTTTCGGAGGGAAATGTAGAGGTCAGCGGCAAAAAAGTATATTTGCCGATATATATGATTGCGTTTCTGGAAAACGAAAAGATGGCTGACACGATATATAAACTTGACCTATCAGGGTTGACGTTCGATAAGGATATGCAGCATCAGTTTTCGCATATTAGCGAGCTGATGTTAAAAAAGGAGAGACAGCATGAAGATAAAGATGTGCGGAATCACGACCCCGGCAGATGTGGCTGCGGTGAATGAAGTGAGACCTGATTATATAGGTATGGTGATGTATTTCCCAAAGTCAAAGAGAAATGTCAGTGCGGATACTGCACGCAGGTTACTTGAAGAACTGAAGGGAGATGTGAAGAAGGTTGCGGTGGTGGTATCCCCGGATGCGGATCAGATAGCGGAGATAGGTGAGCTGGGATTTGATGTGATACAGATTCATGGACAGACCAGCGATGAGCTTATAGAGAGTGCGCATTTGCCTGTGTGGAAGGCGTTCAATGTGAAGGATATGGATATGTACCCTCATTATCAAAGCCTTTCGAATGTTGCAGGTTATGTGTTCGATGCCGGTGAACCTGGAAGTGGCAAGACATTTGACTGGAATAGTTTGAATGAAATAGAGCGTGATGGAAGGCTGTTTGTGCTTGCCGGAGGTCTCACGCCGGACAATGTGCGGCGGGCGATAGAGCAGGTGCATCCTGACGTAGTCGATGTGTCATCTGGCATAGAGTACGATGTGGTAGGCGACGTTCAAAAACCGGGCAAGGATCCGGAGAAGATGCGCCAGATGAAGAGGAATATCGCTGCTTGGCAGATTCCTGGTAAATCTGATAATTGATTCTCACTAATCACAGTCAAAATGGTGAAAGAGATACAAAATTGTATCTAAATACTTATATAAGCGGAAAAAAGGACAAAGTTTGGAGACTTTGTCCTTTTTCATGAAATGAACTTAATTTAGCGATAATTTTGTATTTATTTCACGTGCATGGTAAATCCAAATTCCCACTCATCCTCGTCAAATCTGTATTTCTCATCAAGCTCGGGGCCACAGCTGTTGGAGCCGATTCCGTTCTGGCGATAGTCTATGCACAGGACGGACTTGTCACTCTCTGGCAGCTCATAGTTGTGGGTTGCCGCTGTGAGTTCCTCTGCGGTGTAAGGCGAGGCGTTCATTGAAAATGGCACAGCTGATGTCACGGTTATGCTGTGGGCTGTTGTAGCTGCGATCGTTTCGGCTGTCTGCGCATTGCAAATGCTCTGATATGATGAACCGTCGACAAAGTTATTTTTGTCGGAGCTATTCCTGTCAGACTTGTCACTTGCCCCAAGGGCGTTGACCTGAACAAGGCTACAGTCAAAGTGGCTTCCATTTTCCTGTGGCATGATATAGTCCTCGTGCATCTCGTCAATGGATGCAGAAAATGAGCCATGCCAGCTTGCATGGTGCTTGTCTGCGTAGCTTTCATATGGGCCCATACCGATATAATTTACATTTCGCATATCTTCTCTCAAAATCATCCTCACGCCAAATCTTGGGAGCGTAGGGAATTCAGCATTTTTCATTACATGCATTTTTGATTTTATAGTTCCTTCAGGTGTTATTATCCATTCAGCGTTTATCCTCAGAACAGGCTGTACCGTTGGTGCTGAGAGGCTTGACGTGCACGATATCACGGCACATCCATCTTTTATAATGCAGCCAGTCTCATATGTCCTCTCGGATATCATGTCATAGTGGGCTCTTAACCACTCGTTCTTTATATTTCTGTCATTGTCCGTAGGTGCGCGCCAGATAGTCTTGTCGCACGGTGCAGATAGAAGTTCCTGACCATCTACTGCAAAGCCTGCAAAGTTTCCTGTGTTCCTGTCAAATATATATTCAAAATTACTTCCGCTGACAACAAATTCTGTGTCGCTTTCCGATACATGAAGATGGGCAGAAGCTGTATCCTGAGTAGTCAGATATTGTTCCGCCAAAGTCTGCGCCTTGTCCAAAGACGATGCTTTATCCAGGACCTTGTCTGCGTTCTGTTTTTGTGTGGCAAGTTCTATCTCGTCAAATCCCAACACATCACCTTCCTTGACAAATGCACTGTCACAAGCTGCCTTATATATCACACGGAGAAACATTCTGTGTGTAATAATATCTTTTGTGCAATCGGCGACATCTGAACATTCAACAGCACTTGAATAATCGGCGATATCTGAACATTTAACAACACTTGAATAATCGGTAACATCTGAGCTGCCAGAAACGTCAGAATGACTTGATGCATATAAGTCTGACGATGATTTCTGTATATTTGCAGCAGGGTTCAGGCTGACAGTTCCATCGCCGTGAGGTGCCACGGAAGGAACATCAATATTCCCGGATGTAACCACCTGTCCATTACAAGTGACTTCATAGCTCATAGTGAGGTAATCCCTGATGTCAGTGAAATCCAAATAATTGTGCAGCGTCAGAATTCCATTTGCCCCATCATAGTTAGCGATCCTGGACGGACGGTGGATATTCTTGAATTCAAGCAGCCCGGTGTGCGGCTTGCGGTCAGGATAGACCAGGCCATCCATACAGAAATTGCCATCGTGGATAGTCTCGCCGTTGTCGCCTCCGTAGGCGTACATAGCCTTGCCGTTTGCCGCTTTGCCCTTGTATATGGCGTGGTCGCACCACTCCCACACAAATCCTCCGCAGGTGGTTTCGTGGCTGTCGAAGAACTGGAAATAGTCCTCCAGATCTCCGGGACCGTTGCCCATGGCATGGCAGTATTCGCACAGGATGTAAGGCTTGTCACCATCACCATCTATATATTCGGCCATCTCGGATATGGATGGATACATTCTGCTGTAGAGATCCAGATTGCTGTAGTCATATTTTCTCTTGCCGTCTGTATACTGGGCGCTCTCGTAGTGGGTGAGGCGGGATTTGTCATAGGACTTGACCCATGCCAGAGCTTCCTCGAATGTCACGCCGTATGCACTCTCATTTCCCATGGACCAGATGACTACGCTGGCACGGTTCTTGTCTCTGATGACGCAGCGCCTGATGCGGTCAAGAATGGATTCGCAGAACTCAGGATTGTTGGCGATCGGCTCATTCCACCTTGCTGCCTTGTTATCCCAATTATTATCAGAATAGAACAATTCACTTGGACCATGTGCCTCTATGTCAGCCTCGTCTATCACATAGAATCCATATTCGTCGCAGAGCTCATAGAAATAAGGAGCATTTGGATAATGGCTGGTCCTTATGGCGTTGACATTGTGCTGCTTCATGAGAGACATATCCCTGATGATCTGTTCTCTGCTGATCGTAAAACCGGTCACAGGGTCGGAATCATGTCTGTTCACTCCATGGAACTTGATCGGCATGCCGTTGATGTACACGACCTTGTTCTCTATCGTTATCTCCCTGATTCCTATCCTGTCAGTGATGACCTCACCGGCGCATCTTATGATGACAGTGTAGAGATATGGCTTTTCTGCATTCCACAGCACAGGGGAGTCAATCGACAAAGTAATGCTGTTGGAGCTGGCTGTGGTTTTAATTTCGGCTGCATTGGTATTGGCATCGCCCTGAGCGGAAATTTCACACTTTACACAGCCTGATGAACATATGCTGCCATCGGCGTCCAGAATAGTAACTTCAATATCAACATTTGAATCAGCGCCTTTATAAACAACTGTTTCTGGTTTTGATGAAAACTGGTCTTCATCGCGGGAATATCCTGTAAATGCTGTGAAGTCGATACTCACATCTGCCTTGGTCGGATTTTTGATATCATCGCAGCTTGTCCTGATGAAATAATCGAACACTGACCTTGCAGGACGCTTAAGAATATATACATCCCTGAAAATACCGCTCATGCGGAACTTGTCCTGATCTTCCAGATAGCTTCCGTCGCACCATTTGATGACGAGTACGCAGAGCCTGTTGGAGCCGTTTCTTATGAATTCGGTTATGTCAAATTCACTGGTTGAGTGGGACACCTGGCTGTAGCCAACATATCTGCCGTTCAGCCACACATAGAAACAGGAATCTACACCCTCAAAGTTCAAGTGCGCGAGTGGCGCGTCCTCGTTCTGATCGTAGATAAAGTTGGTCACATATGCTCCACATGGGTTGTCCTTTGGAACATAAGGTGGGTCAAATGCAAATGGATACCTGACATTGGTGTACTGGTGATAGTCGTATCCGTGCATCTGCCATACTGATGGAACCGGGATATCATCAAAGCCAGACACATCATAGCCCTCACTGTAGAATTCGTCCTGAAGCTTATAAATGCTGTCATAGTAGCGGAACTTCCAGGTCCCATTCAGAAACTGTACTCTGTCCGAGTGATCTCTTGCATCAAGTGGTGTGCTGTATGCCTTCTCGGCAGGAATATAGTAATTCCTCAGTGGCATGGTGTTCTCGTGAAGAATATGCAGATTTTCGTAGTGATGTGGAATGATCATAACAATACCTCCTGTGGTTAATTTAATATATAAAACGTTGTATATTCGTCATTTGTTAGATATATTATAAGATAACGACACATGAACAGTCCATGCATATAATTAGACAAAATATGCACATTCTAGTTTTATAAGGCGGATACGCCGCACCTTGCAAGTCCCCTTGCAGGGTGAAAGTCTCTGGACGAACAAAAGAAAAAGTATAAAGCATATGGGACGTGCCTGCACACGTTCCAAATTAGTGTAAAAATAGTGAAATAATAGTGCAATTTACCATATAGAAAGGAGCCGCACATGTACACAAACTCAGCCTACATCCACAATTCTCTGTTAGACATAGTGGATAAGAGCAAACCAATCATAATAACAAGCTGCGGAACTTACAAGCTGTATACGCAGAAGGAGTTTACAACCTACAGACCCAAAGGGCGAAAAGATTATCAGCTAATATACGTGGCGGCGGGTAAAGCACATTTTGAGATAGACGGAAAGGATATGATTGCCTGCCCCGGAAATATGGTTATCTACAGACCAAGACAGATGCAGAGGTATGTGTATTACGGGGACGAACACACGGAAGTATTCTGGGTGCATTTTACCGGGGGAGAGGTGAAGCAGATATTCAGACGATATGGGATAGATGATGATGTGAATATATTTTATGGTGGAGACCATGCGGAGTATAGAACCCTGTTCAAACAGATGATACAGGAACTGCAGCTCTGCCGGGATGACTACGAGGAGATGCTGGAATATATATTCAGACAGATACTTATCTCAGTTCACAGGCAGCAGGAACAGGATGATTCCAAAAATGTGTCAGCCATGGCGGAGGAGATGGACCGCGCAGCGGGATATTTCGGAGAGCATTACAACGAGGAGATAGTTGTTGAGGATTATGCAAATGAGCATAACATGAGCGTTAGCTGGTTTATACGGAATTTCAGGCAGCGCATCGGAACCACGCCCACACAGTACATCATGTCAAAGCGTATAGCCAACGCCCAGATGCTGCTTGAAAGCTCGGATTATAACATGACTGAGATTGCCAGGATAGTCGGATATGACAACCCACTCTACTTTAGCAGGGTATTCAAGAAGGAAAAGGGCATGTCTCCTATGGAGTACAGGAAATCGATCAGGCGCTGATAAATAACTGGAAAATTGTTATCATAAAGTGTATATATAATACAGGAGAAACTGCATTGTGTGTGGCGGTTATTTCTTAATAATGATTGGAGGAACTGGATATGAAAGTTTTAATGTTGAATGGAAGTGCAAAGTCACAGGGCAATACATACCGCGCGCTTTACGAGGTAGGCGAACAGCTTAAGAAGGAAGGCATAGATTACGAGATATTCCAGATCGGAGCAGATCCGATAAGAGACTGTATAGGCTGTGGCCAGTGCGGTGCAAAGGGCTGCTGTATATTTGATGATGACAAGGTGAATGAATTTGTGGAGAAGGCAAAAGAGGCTGACGGATTCGTATTTGGATCACCTGTATACTATGCTCATCCAAGTGGAAGAATATTATCATTCCTTGACAGGGCTTTTTATAGTGGTAAGAAGGCGTTTGAGTATAAGCCGGGCGCATCAGTGGCAGTTGCAAGACGTGGCGGTACATCGGCAACTTTTGATGTACTGAACAAATACTTTGGCATATCGCAGATGCCTGTTGTAGGCTCTACATACTGGAATCTTGTACACGGACGCGTACCTGGAGAGGCCGAGCATGATGCAGAGGGTATGCAGACCATGAGGAATCTTGCAAGGAACCTTGCATGGATGCTCAAATGCTTTGAAGCCGGCAAGGCAGCCGGCGTGGCACTCCCTGACACAGAGAGGGGTAACCAGACTAATTTTATAAGATAAATGGTTGAAGATGACAAAAGAAAAGGGGAAGCAAATGGGGAAGAATACAGTTAAAAAAATTATTGCATGTATGGTATTGGTGCTTGTAATGTGCGGGTATGGAATGCTGGACGGATATGCAGCTGATACGAGCGAGTGCACTACATATGGGGGAAGCAATATTGGTGATCAGGATTATTACACCTGGTCAGATACCGTGAAATCATATCTTGTTTATCAGAATGGCAGATATATGAGATTCCAGGCGAATGCAGTCAGATCAGGTTATCTTGTAGAGTATTATGATAAGAATTTCAAGCTGCTGTCCAGAAGGACAGTGAATAAAGAACTTGACATGTTCGGAGGATTTTGCCAGTCAGGTGATTATTATTATGTACTCTCCGGACAGACCAACTATGACGAATCTGATAATGTTGAGGTATATCGTATTACCAAGTATGACAAGAATTGGAATAGAATCAGTTCCTGTGGACTGAAAGGTGCAAATACATATATTCCATTTGATGCAGGTTCTGCAAGAATGACTTCATCTGGCAGATATCTGATGATCAGGACATGCCATGAGATGTATAAGAAGAGTGATGGATATCATCATCAGGCAAATGTTACGATTCAGGTAGATATGCGGACTATGAAAGTGATTGATTCATTTACGGATGTTATGAACACGGAATATGGATATGTGAGTCATTCTTTCAATCAGTTTATACATATGGAAAACGGACGGATAGTTGCGGTAGATCATGGAGATGCATACCCAAGATCAATTGTGCTGATAAAATATCCCTCAGCAATAGGTTCGGATGGATTCCGTGAGTGGAACTGCGAAGCAACGGATGTCATATCTTTTGATGGGAAAATTGGAGACAATTATACAGGGGCTACAGTTGGTGGGTTCGAGATGTCGTCAAGCTCATATCTTATAGCCGGAAGCCGGGATATAGGTGATGGGGCTACATATGGAAGAGATATCTATGTGGCATCGGTATCACGTTCATCTGGTTCGGTGAAGGTTAATAATATTACAAATTACTCCAACGGTTACTCAGAGACTCCGCACCTGGTGAAGACAGGATCCGACAGCTTTGTGCTCATCTGGGGCAGAGATTCTAAAGTATATTATACGAAGATAGATGGCAGTGGCAGACGTGTAGGTGATGTATATAGCATGAAAGGTGATTTGTCAGACTGTGAACCTGTCATGGCAAATGACAGGATTACCTGGTATACATGGAAAGATAATGAAATAGCATTTTATCAGATCAATTCAGGCAGGCTGTCATCACATAGCGTTAAAAAAGTTACAAGTGATCATTCATTTGTAACAAAGGGATGTGATACCAAAAGTGGAAAAGTAGACCTCAGATGCAGCAAATGTGGAGAATCGAAATCAATATATACAATGACAGACTTTACCACGTACTGGAGAAAGTCGGATGACAGCGGTGCTTATAGCACAGAATATGATGCTGCTTTCAGAAAAGGACAGGTATTACCATTTACTGTTTCTTATGATCTGTCGGATGATGCTTACAATAATACGCTTGATATAAGTATGATCTACAAATCATCAGATCCGGGCATTATAGAAATTGCAGAATCGGAAACAGGACAGCCTGAACTGAAGTTCCTGAGGAACGGAATAGCTACGGTAACCATGTATCCAACATACAATCCGGCGTTGAAAAAATCATACACGTTACAAGTGGGACCGGCGGGATCGGTTACTATGTCGGCTGTAAATAATACGTCTGCGGGTATATATGTTAAGTGGAAAAAAACTGCCGGCGTAAAAGGGTACATCGTATACAGACAGTCAGTTGGAACGAAAAAATGGACCAGAGTAAAGAGAATATCAAATGCGGGGACAGTGTCTTATGTTGATACAGCAGTCAAGAACAATCAGGGCAGAAAATATACATATAAAGTAGCTGCATATATAACGCTGAATGGTTCAGACAAGAAGGCTGCAGTCAGCAGAGGTGTCAGTATTGCCAGGTTGTGTACTCCGTCTGTGAAAGCAGCAAATGTGAAAGGAAGAAAACTTAAGGTATCCTGGAAGAAAATGACAGGTGTAACCAGATGGCAGATGCAATATGCATCAAACAAAACATTTGCCAAAGGTAAAATTGTAACATGCAGCAGCAAAACAGTTGCAAAAACTGTGGGAAGTCTGAAAAAAGGGCGGACGTATTACGTGCGTCTTAGGAGCTGCAGTAATTATGGAGGAAAGACAAGATACTCTGGATGGAGCAAAATAGTGAAAGTGAAAATAAACAAATAATACTATAGTTCATCATCCGTAACGATATAATCCGGCCTGTTGTTATTTACGGTCTCCTGACTTGAGAGCGTTCTCTGGCGTTTCTCCTGCCGGTAGGCATTAGGCGACATGCCGGTGGTCTTGCGGAAGATCTTGTGGAAAGCCTCGGCGGACTGGTAGCCGCATGAAAATGCAATACTTTCTATAGAAAGCTCAGATATGGTAAGCATATGCTGGGCTTTTGTTATGCGGAAATTCTGCAGGTACTTCACAGGACTCATCCCGGTGTACTGCTTGAACAGGTCGGAGAAATAGCTTCTGTTGATTCCAACGTAGTCAGACAGCTCCTCCACCTTCATTGGCATACTGTAGTGGTTCTGGATATATGATATGGCATGGTTCACATATGCGTTTCCGGATGGAGTCTCAAGCTTGTCTTTCTGTGCATTTGCGATGACAGACAGAGCGAGGTAGAGCATGCCCATGAGCCTGAAGTGGTCTGCGTGATCCGAGGTGTTGTGAGCAAGCATATCAAATACGTACTTTTTCAGTTTGTCGCCGTCCTCACAGGTGAAGATTGGCTGGTTCTGGGTGAGTCCGATACTGCTCAGGGTGTCGTGGGCACATCTGCCCGAGAAGCCAAACCATACATAACGCCATGGATGGTGCTCGTCCGATATATATGTGGCGGGGGTGTCAGGTTCGATGAGAAACCCCTGACCTTTTTTTAAATGATAGTGGGCGCTCTTCACATAGAAGTCGCCCTCCCCCTCAAGAACAAAATGTATAAGGTAGAATGTCTTGACCGCCGGACCTGCCTTGTGCAGGGGCTCGGTTATCGAGTGTCCGAACACGTTCAGGTAGAGGTCTGTGTCGTTTTCCTGGGGGAATTCCATAACAATCTTATTTTCCATTTTGTATACTCCGTAGTTGATTGAACACCAGCCATGCAAAATCTGCCTTGTTGGTATTCTTGCATTGCTCCGTGATGTGAGATGCCATCGATGTCATTTCAATCTGACAATCTTGAAGATATCTCGGTAAAATCTATATACAGATCATCATATATATTCACTTTTATTACCGCGTCAAATGAATACTGTATATTTAAAAGATTTTTCTCGAAATAATTAACAGTGACTGTTTTTCGCCTAGGGTCTACAATCCAGTATTCTTCGACCCCGGCATTCTGATAATAATATAATTTCCGTATATAATCATCAGCAGGATTTCCTGGTGAAACGATCTCTATAATAAAATCTGGTGCGCCGTTGCATCTTTTGCCATCCAGCTTATCCTTATCGCAGACAACCATAATATCGGGCTGAACAACAGTGAGTGGATCGTTTGACAGAATAACATCAAAAGGTGCATGGAAAATCTTGCCACTTCCTTTTTTACTGCGGATATAATTGTTTATTGATGTTGATAATTCCATGGATATGGTTTGATGGTCTTCTGACGGACTTGCCATATTGTATATAATGCCATCAAATACTTCTATTTGGGAATCCTCTGGAAGATTCTCGTACTGTTCTAAATTTATAAGATCTGAACGTTTCTGCAATGCAGGCATATGAACACATCCTTTCATTATAATATATAAGAGTATAACATACATTCAACCGGATTATCCATACAATAATAAGTTCCATCAGAAAAAACAATCTAACAAATGGACATATATTTGCAACGCTATGCCATGTTCAAAATCTGTATATTGTTATAGAATTATATTCACAAAGCAAGAAGCGCAACGGCATAGCGCAGAAAAGACGCGCAATATGGACAACAAAAGAACGGACATTAAGGAAAATAACGAAAAATTATAAAACGGAGAAAGGTGGAGTTGCAGAAAATGAAGAAGATTGAAGAGTTAAAAAAGATGATATCAGGTGGAGAATTTGATGAGAAGCTTGCACAGATATATCTTGACAAGGATATGATCCCATACAACAGGGAGAGATATGTAAAGGCACTTGACAAGTTTGTTGAGTTATTCGGAGATCAGGAGGTTGCTATCTACAGCGCTCCTGGAAGAAGCGAGGTGTGTGGAAACCATACAGATCATCAGAACGGACATGTACTTGCTACATCGATCAACCTTGATGCCATAGCAATTGTGGCACCTAGAGAGGACGGCGTGATCGAGCTTGTGTCAGACGATATGCCTAAGGAAGTTATCAATGTAAATGATATCGAGCAGGATCCTGCACTTGAGGGAACAACAACAGCGCTTATCAAGGGCGTTGTTGCAGGGATCAGAGATTACGGATTCAAGGTAGGCGGATTCACAGCATTTGTGACAAGCGACGTGCTCATGGGAGCAGGAATGTCTTCATCAGCAGCATTTGAGAGTCTTATAGGAACTATCCTTTCGGGCCTCTACAATGAGATGAAGGTATCATCTGTAGATGTGGCAAAGATTGGACAGTACGCAGAGAACGTATACTTTGGCAAGCCATGCGGACTGATGGATCAGATGGCATGTGCAGTCGGCGGACTTATATATATCGACTTCTTCGACAAGACAAATCCTGTCATTAAGCAGGTTCCGGTTGACTTTGAGGCTCATCAGTACAGCCTGTGTATTGTAGACACAAAGGGTTCACATGCAGATCTCACAGACGACTACGCTGCGATCCCTGCAGAGATGAAGCAGGTTGCAGAATACTTTGGTGAGGAGCTTCTCAGCAGAGTTTCAGAGGAGGATTTCATCAGCAAGGTTGGTGAGATGAGAGCAAGCGGAAAGGTGAATGACAGAGCGGTTCTCAGAGCTCTTCATTTCTATACAGAGCAGGACAGAGTCGCAGAGGGTGTTGCAGCACTTGAGAATCAGGAATTTGATCATTTCCTCGATGTTATAAAGAGAAGCGGAGATTCATCATTCAAGCTTCTTCAGAATATATACAGCGCAAAGGATCCACTCACACAGAACGTATCAATAGCACTTGGCTTCTCAGAGAAGTTCATCGGCGAGAATGGTGTGTGCAGAGTACATGGCGGTGGATTTGCCGGAACCATCCAGGCATTTGTCAAGAATGCGGCTGTTGCTGAGTACAAGAAGAACATTGAGGCGATCTTCGGAGCGGATGCATGCCACGTCCTCAAGGTAAGACCTTACGGCGGAATAAAGGTAGTTGAGTAAATGTGATAATTTTTCGTAGAAAAATTATTATGTAGCACCAGCCTTCGTCGAGGAGGTGCCTATGTGTCGGAGACGCATATCGCATGGCACCGACGAACTGCCGCCGACCCTAGGGAGGGGGCGATATCAGACAAGGCAAATTTTGTATGGCTGGTGTTCCCACCTCGTTTTGGGAAATGAAATGTAGAGATAGTAATGAGAAAGAAGGGTTACAACCATGATAGATACAAATATCAAGCAGCTTGTTGAGTATGGAATTGCAAATGAGCTGATAGAGGAAGAGGACAGAATATACACGACCAACACCATCCTCGAGATGTTGAAGAAGGACAGCTACGAGGAGCCGGGTGAGGTGCCAGTTATAGATACACCTGAAAAACTTGAGGAGTGTCTCAAGGGTATTCTGGATTATGCAGTTGAGAATGGGCTTATCGCAGAGGATTCAGTTGTCCTCAGAGATCTGTTCGACACGAAGATCATGAATGCGCTGGTTCCAAAGCCAAGCCAGATCATAAAGACATTCAGAGAGAAGTATGCAAAGTCCCCAGAGGAGGCGACAGACTTTTACTATAAGCTCAGCAGAGCGACAGATTATATCAGAACATACAGAGTTGCAAGGGATATCAAGTGGATAAAGCCTACAGAGTATGGCGATATCGACATCACGATCAACCTCTCAAAGCCTGAGAAGGATCCAAAGATGATCGCCCTTGCTAAGACCATGTCACAGTCATCATATCCAAAGTGCCAGCTGTGTATGGAGAACGAGGGATATGCCGGAAGAATCAACCATCCGGCAAGAGAGAACCACAGGATCATCCCTATAGAGGTAAATGGCAGCAAGTGGGGATTCCAGTATTCACCATATGTATATTACAATGAGCACTGTATCGTGTTTAACGGACAGCACATCCCAATGAAGATAGAGAAAGCTACATTCCAGAAGCTCTTCTCATTTGTGGGACAGTTCCCACATTACTTTCTGGGATCAAATGCAGACCTTCCTATAGTAGGAGGTTCGATCCTCACACACGATCACTTCCAGGGCGGCCGTTATACATTTGCCATGACAAAGGCACCTGTTGAGACAAAGGTTACATTTGCCGGATATGAGGATGTCGAGGCGGGAATCGTAAAATGGCCAATGTCAGTCATAAGGCTTGACGGTGAGAATCCGGACAGGATCATAGATCTTGCAGACAAGATCCTCAGCGCATGGAGAGGCTACACAGATGAGGATGCGTACATATTTGCAGAGACAGACGGAGAGCCTCACAACACGATCACTCCTATCGCAAGAATGAGAGATGGCAAGTACGAGATGGACTTAGTCCTTCGTAACAATATCACCACAGAGGAGCATCCACTTGGACTTTATCATCCATGGGAGCAGTATCACAACATCAAGAAGGAGAACATCGGACTCATCGAGGTAATGGGACTTGCGGTACTTCCTGCAAGACTCAAGGGCGAGATGGAAGAGCTGGCAGAGGTTCTCGTGGCAGGTGGAGACATCAAGGCTCATGAGAATATCGCAAAGCATTACGACTGGGTGCAGACCTTCATAGGAAAGTACGACATAAATGCAGATAATGTACACAAGATACTTCAGGATGAGATCGGCGATGTATTTGCCAAGATCCTTGAGTGCGCAGGCGTATATAAGAGAGATGAGACTGGAAAGGCTGCATTCCTCAAGTTTGTGGACTATGTAAATGCAAGATAATCGGATGGGCATCTGATATTTATTATTTTGACATTTTATTGTGCGTAACGGGATGTGGTGGTATAGTGTTGGAGAAAACGTCAGTGAAAAATAAAAAAGTTTATAAGCAGATGATGATCATCTGCAGAGTATAATGCGCCCGGTGGACATCTAAAGACCGGTTGTGGCATCATAAAGGAGGAAAATAATTATGAAGATTTTGGTAACAGGCGGAGCAGGTTATATCGGAAGTC
>OLRH01000621.1_pt1 | contig 17947 bp, 18 predicted proteins | sample 1672321 | NCBI WGS metagenome assembly OLRH01 (sample SAMEA3136671, study PRJEB25190) | human gut metagenome | reverse complement strand
GTTTTCCGGATTGTCATCGTCATTACAGCTTTACCCCGAAGTATTCCTGGGCACCGCCAAGGCTGAGTCTGAAACCTGTGATGACCTCATCAAATATAAGAAGTGCGCCGTATTCATTTGTTATGTCTCTGAGGAACTGAAGGAATCCATCATGCGGTGGGACAACTCCCATATTTGCTGCAACAGGCTCGACCACTATTGCTGCAATGTTTTTTCCCTCCGCCTCAAATAACTTCTTTACGCTGTCCTCGTTGTTATACTCAGCTATGAGTGTATGCTGTGTATACGACTTTGGAACTCCAAGACTGTCCGGAACTGACTGTGTGAGTGCCGCCGAGCCTGCCTTGACCAGAAGTCCATCACTGTGTCCGTGATAGCAGCCGCGGAACTTTACAATCTTGTCTCTGCCTGTAAATCCCCTCGCCACTCTGAGTGCACTCATCACCGCCTCTGTTCCCGAGTTGACCATTCGTGTCAGCTCCATTGACGGCATGAGCTCATTTATCAGCTCTGCGATCTCGAGTTCTTTCCTTGTCGGTGCGCCGAATGTAAGTCCGTCATCACAAGCCGCCTTTACCGCATCTATGACTCTGTCATCGGCATGTCCCAGAATTCCCGGGCCCCAGGAGCAGACATAATCCACGTAGGAATTGCCATCCTCGTCAAATATATGTGAACCTTTTGCTTTCTTCATAAATACAGGTGTCCGTCCCACCGAGCCAAATGCCCTGACCGGTGAATTGACGCCGCCCGGAATTACCTTCTGTGATTTTTCAAATAAATCCTGTGAATTTGTCATTGCTATTCTTCTTTCTATAATTTATCGTCCTGTGTGAATTTTTATGATTCCGATTCAAGCCAGTGTGCCACATCTATGGCGTGATAGGTTATGATGATCCCTGCTCCGGCACGCTTCATGGCTGTCATGTTTTCCATGACGATCCTCTTCTCGTCTATCCAGCCATTTGCCGCAGCTGCCTTGACCATGGAGTACTCGCCGCTGACATTGTACACCGCTATCGGATAGTCTGTGTGGTTTCTCACGTCCTTGACTACATCCAGATAAGCAAGTGCCGGCTTGACCATGATTATGTCTGCGCCCTCGGCAATATCCGCCTCGCACTCTCTCAGAGCCTCCCTGCCATTTGCGGTATCCATCTGGTATGTCCTTCTGTCTCCAAACTGTGGTGCAGAATGTGCCGCATCGCGAAATGGTGCATAGTAACCAGATGCAAATTTCGCACTATAGCCCATGATCAGTACATCCGTCAGCCCGTTGTCGTCAAGTGCCTTTCTGATGTAAGCAGTGTGTCCATCCATCATATCCGATGGAGCCACCATGTCCGCGCCGGCCTTTGCAAGGGATACAGCCATCTTGCCCAGATATGGAAGAGTCTCATCGTTGAGTATCTTGCCGTCATGGATAATTCCGCAGTGACCGTGTGATGTGTACTCGCACAGACAAATGTCCGCTATGACTATCATGTCCGGATACAGCTCTTTTATCCTTCTGACCGCTTTCTGCATGATTCCCTGGTCGTCGTACGCGCTGCTGCCCACCTCATCCTTGTGAGCCGGTATGCCGAACAGGAGAACTGCGCTGATTCCGGCGTCCGCCACTCTGTGAAGCTCCTCCTCAAATGTGTCGAGTGAATACTGGTATATCCCCGGCATGGAGTCTACCGGATTCTTGATCCTCGTGCCCTCCGCCACAAACATCGGATACACAAGATCCTCCTTGTTAACTCTGTTCTCTCTAACCATATTTCTGATGGCCTCGCTGCCACGAAGTCTTCTGAGTCTTATCATATTATTGCCTCTTTTCTCTACATACATGTTCTCTCTATTATTCAAATGGGGACGGAGGTACCTGTCCCCGGTGGGCGGTTTGGGGACGGAGGTACCTGTCCCCCACTGCTGATGCTACTTGTGGGTATAGAATTCACCGATGGATGATATAAGATGCTCGATATCACCGATCTCCGGAACTATATCCGCATGATAACCAGCCTTCTCCAAAGCCTTCTCTGTCACATCTCCAAGTGCTGCTATGCGGATGTTTTTCATTATATCATGGATTTTTAAAGTACTTCCTGTGTTATTCGTATGCTCCCTGCATGAATCAACATCATTCGGCATATGATCCATGCCAGATCCATTTTTCTCTGCGTCAAGGACTTTCAAGAATCCCCTGACACCTGACGCGCTGACAAATGTGATCACATCCAGATCTTTCAGATACTGTATGCTCTCCATCCTACGGCCAACCACATCATATACCGGAATTTCCTCATATGTTACGCCGCCCTTATCAAGGATATCAAGCATTGTCTCGCTGCCCTGAACGGCTCTCGGAAGAAGAAGTTTCTCTCCGTCATTCATCACATTTGCAAGTCCCATAGCAAGGGCGCTTGTGGTGTACTCGTCCGGCACATAATCCGCTATGTATCCCTCAGATTTAAGCGCATCTCTTGTTCCGGCACCGACCACCGCAAATTTCAGATGAGCCAGTTTTCTGACATCTATATTCCACTCCCTGAGCCATTTGAAAAACAGGGTTATGGTGTTCTGACTGGTAAATGCCAGCCAGCTATAATCTTCTACATGTTCCAAAGCCACGCGCAGCCTGTCCTTCTCCTCTGTCTGCTCCACACTCATATCCACTATGCTATAGGACTGACCGCCAAGCGCGTCTATGGCAACTCTCATCTTCTCGCGAAGCTTTGGTGTTCCAACAAGTCCAACGTGAACATTCTGAAGTGGCCCTCTGTTTGGTGCAGTAAAATCCAACGCTGCATTTTCACCCACAACTATGATTGCGGGGGATTCCAGCTTTGCATCGTTCACCTTGTCCGCAATAGTCTGTATATCGCCACGAACTATCCTCTGTCCTGGCATGGTTCCCTTGGAAATGACCGCGACCGGAGCATGTTCCTCAGCCCCAGTCTGAACTAGTCTCTCCATGATCTGTGGCAGCCTGTTCAGCCCCATCAGGAACACGCTTGTCCCTTCCTGATTTCTGATATAATCATAGTCATTTGAAACACCTTCATCTGATCTGTTTCTGTCTGTAAATTCTGAGTTCTCTGTAGATTTCAGGTGATCTAAAGACTCATTTTCTCCTGTCAACTTCACCTCGCCATCTGCCCGCTTGTGTCCTGTTGTCACGTGAAAGCTTCTGCTCGTTCCTCGGTGGGTCACCGGTATGCCGCACACCTCTGGAACCGCCACTGCGGATGTTATTCCCGGTATCACCTGAAATGGGATCCCCGCTTCGAGAAGTGCGGTCACTTCCTCGCCGCCTCTTCCGAATACAAATGGATCGCCGCCTTTGAGTCGCACCACCATGTTGCCTTTGCGGCCTTCCTCAACAAGTATCTCGTTTATCTCAGGCTGCTTCTTATAGTGGCTGCCCGCCTGTTTGCCAACGTATATCCTGCGGCAGTCCGGCTTCACCATCTCCAGAAGCTGGTAGGTGCCAAGCCTGTCATATATGATCGTATCGCACTGTTTTATAAATTCCAGTCCCTTCACCGTGATAAGTCCCGGATCGCCAGGGCCTGCGCCTATCAAATATACCATTTTGTTCTCTCCCTACGCCGTGTGAGTTGGATGGGTGTCTCTCGGCTACGCACACCGTAGAGACACCCATCCAACTCACACGGCTTACGCATCGAAAAAATTTACTTCTTTACTTTTCTTTTATCTTCAATACATACTACTTCAAAACAATCTACATTTTATGTTTTTATTTATCTTTTAAATATACTGTTTCAAAACAACTTACTCTACTTTATTAAATTCTCTACAAGCTGTTCCCATTCTGCGGTGTTTCCTTCTACCGTCTTTCTGTGTATCTGGATTTCTTCATCTTTATCTTTGTCCGATGAAGCCGCATCTGCTTTCATCAGGCTCAGCTTCATGTGTCCGCCATCCAGCTCTGAGTACACGCCTATCGGCTCATGGCAGCCGGCGTTCAGACGATTCAGGACTGCACGCTCGCATATGAGCTGTGTGTATGCCTCTGTGTCATTTATCTCTCTCACCATATAGCATGCTTCGCCAGATGTTCGTGTCTCTATCGCTATGATTCCCTGGCAAGCTGCCGGGAGCATAGACTCCGTGCTGAGATATCGAAATTTAAGTTTATCTTTATGCACTTCCACACATTCTGCACTGCCATTACCGACAACAAATATGTCATTTTTATTTGAAGCTTCTGTCTCAGCTGGATTTTCACCCCTAGATACTGCAAGCCTTTCAATATTCTTATATGCCTTCGACCTCAGCACGTTGTCAGTTTTCTCAATGATTCCCAGCCGTTCAAGTCCTGCCGCCGCGAGTATGATGGCATCGTATTCGCCGTCCTTCAGCTTCTGTATGCGGGTGCCGACATTTCCTCTCAGATTCTTGCACACAGCATTTGGATATATTTCTCTTATCTGGTACTGCCTTCTCAGGCTGCTGGTTCCCACCACGAAGCTGTCGTTTCTGCCAAATGTCCTGCCGCTCTTATATATAAGGACATCCTGTGGGCACGCCCTCGGAAGTGTTCCTGCTATCATTAGTCCATCCATGACCTCCATCGGCATATCCTTGGCACTGTGCACCGCTATGTCTATATCCCCTTTTAGGATTGCTTCCTCAAATTCTTCCACAAATACAGCCTTACCGCCAAATTCCAGAAGCGCCCGACTGGTGTCTCTGTCACCTCGGGTACTCATGATCACCATCTGAAAGTTCACCTGCGGAAATCTTTTCCTAAGTGCTTCTATCACAAGTTCAGTCTGTACAAGTGCAAGCTTGCTGCCGCGGGTTCCGACCTTTACAGTATTTTTTAAGACACAACTTTCACCATACACACTGTCATAGCGAAAGCCACCTGCTGAATCAACCACCGCACATTCACCATTATCCAATTTGTCTATTTTCTGTCCTTTTTCAACACTCATCTAACAGACTCCTAACCATTTGCTGAAATGCTTTCTTTCTCTCTTCCTCGCCATCTATCTGAGCTTTGACCTGCTCCCGGAGCTCGCCCATACGTTCTGCTATATCGCCATAACTCCTGCCTAAATGACTCTCTATGTTTCTCTTGATCATGCCCGCCAGCACCGGACTCTGTCCTCCGGTGGAAACGCTTATGACAACCTCTTTATCCTTTATGATCGCCGGAAAATAAAATCCGCAATCCGCCTTCACATCAACCACATTTACAAGTATGCGCTGCTGCCTGCAAAGCTCCGCCATATCGTGGTTGACCTTCTCATCGTCCGTCGCCATTATGACGACAAATGCACCGTCAATATCCTGGGGCTGTACACACCTTTTTATAAGAGTAAGGCGATCTGCCTGATTTTCTTGAAATCCATGCTCATCCTGCGATCTGCTCTGCACGGTTTCATATATTGTGTCATCGCTTGTCGCCGCACAACATTTGTCTGACGTATTCACCTGTTCCGCCAGCTCCAAAAGCTCCGGGCAGAACTCTGGGGACACCACCGTGACCACCGCACCGAATTCCAGCATGCTGCACACTTTTCTGTACGCCACGGTTCCGCCTCCTGCGATCAGGCACCTCTCATTATTCAGTTCTATCATAAATGGGAAATACGACATCGCTACCTCTAATCTATTATTGAATCTCTATTTAAAATCGGCAGCCAGAATACTGTCCAGCATTTTCTCAAACGCCTCATACTCAAGCTGTCCTTTGAGTTTATATACCATCTTTGCGCCATCTATAGTCTTAAGCTTCGCCATAACATCTCCGTGCTCCCTGTTGAACCTTGAAAATGCAATATTCTTCATGATCTCGTCAACCTGCGCCAGAAGCCACGGCTCCAGCTCCGTGAGCGTCCTCACCTTGCTCTCATTATTCTCCCTAGAAAGCATTCGTATATAGTCAATATCCTGCAGTGTGCATCCATCTATATCTGCTATATCCGGATCCATATCCTTCGGCATGGCAAGATCCAGAAACAACCTTTTCTTCGGCTGCGACTTCAGAGAATTTGCAAGCTCATCACTCACAAACGTATAGTGCGGGCTGGCGGTTGCGCTGATGACTACATCCGCCCAGGCAGCCAGCTCATATCTTCTGCTGTAATCCTCTATCCTTATCTGCTGGTGCCTGCCAAATATCTCATCTGCACTGTAATGACTCCTGCTGGTGCCAATTATCTCTATGCCCGGGGCAAGATCTGCGATATCTTTGACAACTATACTGCCTATCTTGCCTGTGGCTCCCACGACAAGGACCCGACCGACGCCACCATTTCTTATAAAGCTCACTGCTTCCCGTGCCGACAATGTTCCAACGGATACCGGCAGCCTCGTGGTATCACTCTCCGATGCCATCACCTTTGCCGCGGCAAGTGCTCCCTGAAATGCTATGTTAAGCTCGCCGTCACAGGCTCCAAGCTCCTTCGCCATAAGATATGCCATCTTCACTTGATGTATGATCTCCACCTCTCCGAGGACCATTGAATCCATTCCACATGTCACTCTGCACAAATGAAGCGTGCACTGAAATCCATCATAATTCATGCTGTATTTTCTTACAAGACTTACAGATACATCCCTGTCCTTTGCCAGCAGCATTTCCACCTGTTCAAGCAGACCATCTCTCGTCCCATAAAGCTCTCTGCCACGCATTTTCTCTGTTCTCTCATACTCACACGACTCATTTTTATAGGTAAAATATATCTCCATCCTGTTGCAAGTCGACAACACGACACAGCCACCCACCACAGCCTTAAGGTGCTCAGCGAACTGTCTCTGTCCTTTTGTCGTAAATGCAAACTTCTCCCTAACATCAGCTGGTGCATTCTTATGATTTATACTTATGCAAAACATCTCTTTCGTAACTCCATTTTATAATCTCAGATCTGATTATACGCCTTATGCATACCATGGACAAGTAGGGGGACGGCGGTACCTAAAATGGGGACGGAGGTACCTGTCCCCTTCGTCCCCGGTGAATCTACTCTATCACAAGTTCTTCTATCGTTACATTCTTTTCCTCATCTATGTTGAAGGCTTTGAGTACCGGATCATCGATCTCCATAAGAGAGAGTATCAGGTAATTCACCTTGGAATCATATGCAAGTCTCTTGTCCTCCTCCGAAGGTCTTGATGGCGACTCCGGATGAGAATGGAAGTTGCCAAGAAGTTCATAGCCATTTGCACGCATATCCTTCACTGCCGCAAGCTGCTCCCTTGGATCCATAGAAAAATGCTCGTTGCTGGCGTCAATATTTGTCAGGAGATACACCTTCTTGATGTACTTCTTATCTCCCTCTTTGACACCACCGATCAGGCCACAGGACTCATTTGGCAGTCCTTCCTTGCAGTGTGCAAGAATCTTCTCGTAATCAGACTTTGTCATGTACAACATATTCCGTCCTCCTTATTATCAAGCTTTGAGCAGACGCATGAAAAGACGCTTCGCGCGGCGTCTGCGTGCTTCATAAGGAATCTCCCGCAAGCGGGTCCTCCTTATGAATATTATTTTCCGTCGCACTCCACCTGCTCGTAGTCGATGAGCTTGGTGATGGTTGGATTTGGTCCACATACAGCACATCCACAGCCCTTCTTGTGAGGGAGCTTTACTGTGTGGAATTCCATCTTAAGTGCGTCAAATGTAAGGAGTCTTCCTGTCAGAAGATCGCCAACTCCAATGAGATACTTGATCGCCTCCATAGCCTGAAGGCTTCCGATGACTCCGCCCATTGCTCCGATGACTCCGGCCTGCTTACATGTAGGAACCGCATCCTTTGGAGGTGGATCCTTGAATACACATCTGTAACATGGACCCTCATCTGGAACATATGTCATGAGCTGACCCTTGAATCTGATGATTCCTGCATGTGAAAATGGCTTCTTAGCCATAACACAGGCATCATTTATAAGGAACTTCGCAGGGAAGTTGTCTGTTCCATCGATGATGAAATCATAGTCCTTGATGAGATCCATGATGTTCTCTGATGTCACGAACTCTCTGTATGTGATCACATTTACATCCGGGTTCATAGCGTTCATGGTCTCCTTTGCGGATTTGACCTTCGCCTTACCCACATCTGCTGTTCCGTGAATGATCTGTCTCTGAAGATTTGACAGATCTACCTCATCGGCATCAACTATACCGATGGTTCCTACTCCGGCTGCTGCCAGGTACATAGCGGCTGGTGCTCCAAGTCCACCTGCGCCGATGATCAGTACCTTGCCATTTAACAATTTCTTCTGTCCCTTCACGCCAACTTCCTGAAGGATGATGTGACGTGAGTAACGTTCCATCTGTTCATTTGTGAATGCCATTAGAAGCTGCCACCTCCCATGAAGTAGAGGAACTCTACTGTATCGCCGTCCTTGAGCTCTGTTGTTGCAAATGCATCTGAGTCAACAAACTCATCGTTTACTGTTACTGTGACATAGTCCGGATTCTCAACGTTCTCTGACACGATGATCTGAGCTATTGTTGTCTTCTCTGCTATCTCTTTCTTCTTTCCTGCTATTGTAACTGTCATTTTTCTTTCCTCCTGACGATTCATTTGCCTGTCCGGCGTTGCCAGACTGACATAAAATGTGATTATATACTTTATAAAATTATTTATATAATTTCATTCTTATGTGCACCGGAAGTAATTGACTACAGTCAAATACTCCATCATGTCACTTTACCAATGAATTTCTACAATAATTTGCCAACTTCCTCCTCCAGCACATTTCTCTTCACAAGACCTCGGATGCGGGAAACCTCCTCACCACCCTTGAAGAAGAGTATGGTTGGTGATGCCATGACTGCGTACTTCTCAGCAAGCTCTGCGTCGAAGTTTACATTTACCTTGTACACATTTACCTTGTCCTCGTAGTCATCCTCTATGCCGCCAAGGATAGGAGAGAGCTGCTTGCATGGTATGCAGCTGTCCGAATAGAATTCCACGATGACCGGGAGCTTCGACTGAATAACCTTCACATCGAAATCCTCTGCACTGACTCTTACTGCCATTCATTTTCTCCTTTCCTGCCGGATGTTTTCACTGCAATAATTTATACTATGCGTACATGTTCTGTCTTAACATACCTATCATGGGTCGTTTCCACTTAACTCAGTCTGCAGCGGTACTATCGCTCGCAGGCTCGCTGAGTACCGGCGACTTCGTATTTCCATGATATGGTAATGTTAATCAGAACATGTGACAGTATATAACAAAAGCAGTGAAAACATCCGGCTTACCTTATCTGATCAATCCTCCAGTTTCTTCACTATAAGATCATATGTACCATTCTCGTTGTCGATGAGCTTCAGGATCTGCTGTCCTTCCTCCTTGAAGCTTCTTGGTACGTTCTGTACAGGCTCGCCGTCGTTCATGGTAACCGCAAGCACCTGTCCTATCTCAAGCTCCTCCATGGCTACCTTCGCCTTGACAAATGTCATCGGGCACACCACATCAGTTATATCTACTCTGTCATCAATTTCGTAATCAGCCATTGTAAGCCTCCTTTAATACTTCTTTGAATTTGTCTAAGCCCACGCGCTCCAGAGTGAACTGGAAACGCTCGCTTGGCTTTGCATTGTCTGCAAAGAACTGTATTGCTGCATCTGTGATACGGAAAAGCTGCTCCTCAGATGTAACAACCGGAAGTAACTCCTCGCCGCGGTGGATCGTATTTCCAAATAATCCTCCGAATGAGACAAGGTATCCTGTCTCACCCTTCCATGCATCTGTAGGACATGCCTTTGCGCATCGACCGCAATAGTTACATTTGTCTGTGTCGAGGATGATCTTGCCGTCCGCCATGGTGATCGCGCCCTCACGGCACGCCTTTACGCACACGCCACACATGATGCATGATGGCTCATCCCACTCTACTACCATTGCGCCCTTGATTCCCACATCGTTCTCCTCTGCCTTCAGACAGTTGTTCTGGCATCCTGTGACACCGAACTTGAACTTGTGAGGAAGCTCCCTTGCGTAATATCTCGCATCAAGCTTCTTGGCTATGTCATAAGTGTCTATATTGCCGCTCGGACAGATCTGATTTCCCTGGCACGCTGTGACTGTCCTTACTCTCGGGCCACACACACCCGGCTTACAGCCTCCCTTTGCCAGTTCTTCCTTTACCTCTTCCACATCGTCAAGCTTAACAAATGGGATCTCGACGCTCTGTCTCGATGTGAGATGTACATGTCCATCTCCGTATTTCTCGGCAACCTCTGCTATCTTCTTGAGATTCTCTGCGGTAAGATTTCCTCCCACCACCTGAAGTCTCAGAGAAAAGTTATTCTTCTGCTTCTGTCTCATGAATCCGCCCTTTTTCAGAGCTGCGTAATCTACTGCCATATGTAGTTCCTCCAAATCATATTTACGTGTTCAATCAATTGCGAAACCTGAATGTTATTTAACGCATGCCTTATCCAGACTACGTGTTTCGCAATTGCTTAACTTTCCAAGGCCTTCCGGAAGTCCTCTATGAGATCCTCCACGTCCTCGATTCCGACACTAATACGAATCATATCATCATATACGTTGGCGTCAAGCTTCTCCTGCTCTGTGCTGTGCGCATTCAGTGTTGATTCAGGATGCACGATGAGCGTCTTTGTGTCTCCTATGTTCGACACTATCTGCGGTATTGTAAGCTTGTTCATCACCGCAAATGCCTTCTCCTTGCTGCCGACTCTGATGGTGATTATGGCACCATAACCACCGTGGAGCTGTTCATTTGCGATGTCATGCCAAGGACTGGATTCAAGTCCCGGATAGTTTACCTTTACACCCTCCTGACTTTCCAGGAACTGTGCAAGGGCAAGTGCATTGTGACAACATCGCTCCATTCGAAGTCCCAATGTCTCCATGCCCAGCATATTGTAAAATGCTGTCTGCGGAGCTATGCAGGCTCCTGTATTTCTAAAAAGTCCGTTCCTGAGCTTTGCTATGTAGGCGAACTTTCCGAACATCTTGTACTGCTGCAGAAGCGGATAACGCTCTGCGTCCCATTTGAAATTGCCGCTGTCGGTGATGACTCCGCTTATGGCATCGCTGTTGCCATTGATGTACTTGGATGTGGAATTGATGACTATGTCCGCTCCAAGTGTCAGCGGTGTGACCAGGTATGCGGTTGCCACTGTATTGTCTATCAGGAGCGGAAGTCTGTGTGAGTGAGCCAGCTCAGAAAGAGCCTTTATATCCACCACATCAAGCTTCGGATTGCCGATGGTCTCAGCAAATATCACTCTGGTGTTCTCATTTATCGCTGCCTCGACCGCATCCTTATCCGATATCTCCACAAATGTCGTCTTGATCCCAAATGCCTCCAGATCGTGAAACAGATCTATCGTTCCCCCGTAGAGTCCTGTGCTGGAGACTATCTCTCCGCCAGTTCCTACTATATTTAAGAGTGCATTTGTGAGTGCCGCCATTCCAGAAGAACACGCTACCGAACCTACTCCCTTTTCAAGATTCGTCATCCGCTCCTCAAATGCAACTATCGTCGGGTTATTGATCCTCGTATAAGAATACCCCGTCGCCTTGTTGTGGAAGAGCTTCTCATGCTGCTCCGCCGAAGGCTGATAGAATGCACTGGATTGATAGATCGGTGTAAGTGTGGCGCCTGTATTCTCATCACCAAGCTTTGCGCTGTGTAATAATGCTGTGTTAAATCTCATGATCTTCTATGCCTCACTAAATAATAAATCCTATAATTCCTACGAACATGATAGGATTATAGCTCTTATACCCTACTATGTCAATAGGAATTATAAAATAAGCAATGCAGATAATAAAAAACGTATGGATCACCCCCCATTTCTCTGGCAGCTTCCCCATACGTTTTCACTCATTTCTTATTTGCAATTTTCTTATACAGCATCTTCCTCACATAGAAATAACATACTATCTGCATAGCAAGGGTTATGATCCAGGACGCCGGATATGAGATGAACAGAACCGCCAGGGATCTGTGTCTCGGGAAAATCCAGTATATCCACACGATTCGGGTTCCCACCGTTCCTATGATCGAGAGGAGCATCGGAACTCCGGAATGTCCCATCCCACGAAGCGCCCCCGGGAACAAGTCCATAAATCCGCAAAGGAAATATGTGACTGTCGTATACAGCAGAATCTCCATTCCGCACTTTATAACCGCGTCGCTGCTCGTATATATATGCAGCAGCTGCGGTCCAAAGAAATACGCTCCATTGCCCAGAACCATCATTGCCGCAAATGACAATATCAGACAGTCGATCAGAACTCTCTCCATACGTTTCCATTTGCCGACACCGTAGTTCTGGCTCGTAAAACTCATGCACGCCTGCGTTACAGCATTCACCGTCACATACAGAAATCCAAATATATTATTTGCCGCCGTGTAGCCCGCCATGGCAACCGAGCCAAATGAGTTGACCGACGACTGAAGCAGCACATTTGAAAAGTTGATGACTGTGCTCTGAATTCCCGCCGGAACTCCGACCGAAAAGATCTGCTTTACATATGCCCCCTTGATGGTAAGCTTTGAAAATCTAAGCTGATAGCTTGTCTCCGACATATACAGACAGCGGAGCACAAGCACGCAGGATATCAGCTGTGAGATAACAGTTCCGATTGCCACACCGGCAACTCCAAGCTTGAAAATGATCACAAAGCACAGGTTAAGTCCTGTATTTGCAATCCCGGAGATAACCAGAAAAATGAGCGGTCTTTTTGTATCTCCCACCGCTCGAAGTATGGCAGCACCGTAATTGTACAGCATAAAAAACGGCATTCCCAGAAAGTAAATCCGCATGTATACAGACGAAAGATCAATGACATCATCCGGTGTATCCATAAGCGCTAACGCCGGTTTTGCACATATCAGTCCGACAAAGGCCATAATAATACCGCTGATCAGCGCTAACGTGATCGCGGTATGTACTGTCTCTGACATTTCTTTATCTTTTCTCGCAGCGTAAAATCTTGCCGCAAGCACGTTTGCCCCAAGGGATATCCCTATGAACAAATTGGTAAATACATTGATAAGTGCTGTGGTTGAACCGACCGCCGCCAGAGCCTGACTTCCACTGAATCTTCCGACAACGATGATATCTACTGCGTTGAACATAAGCTGCAAAATTCCCGATAGCATAAGCGGTAACGAAAACGAGATCAGCTTATCCATGATCGTCCCGTTGCACATATCAATTTCATATTTATTTTGTTTTATTGTAGAACTCATAATTTTCCTCAGACTCTTTCTACATAATATCATTTTCTTTATGTACATAAGGTTATACACTTTGCCTGATTATGTCAACTTTTATGTCTATGTCGTTTATTTACACATAAAAAAGACAGGACTTTCTCGTCCTGCCTCTTTCACACAGCCTTTATCATTCTGCCTCGAATTTTATTCCCTCTTCCTTTGCAAATGTTTCCGCAAACGAACCGGCTTTGCCAACAATTGTCAAGGTATCTTCGCCAAAGAAGACTACCTTATCGAGATTCTCTACCCCTGTTGGAAGATGAATCACTTCTAATGTATCCGAAAAATAAGCATCATCATATTCTTTAAGATTGTAGCCCAAGTCTACATATTTTAAACTGTCATTGCTAAAAGGCCCGTTAATTATGGATATAACATTCTTTCCGTCTATCTGCTCCGGTATGACAACTATCGGATCACTTCCATTATATGCCTTTATGGATACACTATCACCATTATCTATATATTCAAAGTCTGACGCAGGTGTCTCTGCATGATTTCTCACATCGTCCACCGTGATCTCTGTACTGTCTGTTACGAATGCCTCACTGTTGTTATTCTCTTTACTCTCTGCAGACTTGTCTGACGAGTCCGTACCTCCACATCCCACAAGTCCCATAACAAATGCACCGCTCACATCCATCCTCAGGGCCGCGTTAGCGGCGAGGGGAGCATAACGTGACAGGGGACACTCTTCGGTACGAAAGGAACGTCCCCATTAGATGTAGTTTCCATCGTGAACCTGAGCCGCATCATATACAGACTCCTTGCGGATCTCGTCCGCTATCTCGTCTGCGTCGAGCTCGCCGTCAGCATTCCAGTCACCGCTGTAGACCTCGGCGCCTTCTACCTTGATTCCTGCGATCTGCTGCTCGCTTGCGAAGAGAAGCACGATGATTCCGGCATGGTGAAGATGCTTTAATACAACATTTACATCCTCGCGGATATCTGGAGCGTACAGGTACGTATGACGTCCGTCGATGCAGAGTTTCTTCTCTACCGACTCAACGAAATCTCTTGAGACATTTCCTGCTGCAAATGGAACTATGACAGCTTTCTGCCCCTTGATTGCTGCACGCACATTTCTGTCCACGCGTCCCTCGTAAAGTCCGGTCTCCTCAGTGTGAACCTCCTCGACAACACCGCAGGCGCTTGTCATGTCTGTTACACGATCGATGAGTATGAGCTCTCCGAGAGTCTTATGTTTCTTGAACTCGTCTACCACGATCCTGTCGGCAAATGCGATCCTGCAGACTGCGATACCATTCTTGGAAAGGGTGTCCGCTGATTTCTGCTCACCTGTATTTACATCTATGGTGTAATCGATATGTGTAACTGTACCAGGGATCATTTTTGTTCCGAGCTTCACGAAGAAGTTCTTGCCATTGTACAGCTCATCGTCATCCATCCAGAGAAGTGTTGCAGTGATCGAAGATGCAACCTTTGCGCCTGAATCAACTGTGAGCACACATCCTCTTGACACATCAACCTCACGGTCAAGCTGTATTGTTACAGGCTGTCCCTTCTGTGCTGAGTCCACTGTGTCAAATCCAACATGGATGCTCTTGACCTTTGCGGTCTCGTTGCTTGGGAGTGTGTTGATCTCGTCTCCAACGTGGATCTCACCGTCCTCAATCTGACCCTGGAAGCCTCTGAATGTATGGTCAGGACGGCACACTCTCTGAACAGGCATATAGAACCCTGCCTCAGTGTTGTCCTCCGCAATATCTATGTCCTCAAGGTATGTAAGGAGTGCGGGACCCTCATACCAAGGAATGTTCTCTGACTTCTTTGTCACATTGTCACCCTCTGTCGCTGACACAGGGATGATAGTGATATTTGGCAGACTGAGCTCTGATGACAGCTCATTTATCTGCTCAACTATCTCGTTGAAACGCTTCTCATCGTATCCGACAAGATCCATCTTATTTACTGCAAATACAAAGTATCTGATTCCCATCAGCGCGCAGATCCTTGCGTGTCTTCTGGTCTGCACCAGCACGCCCTGCTTTGCATCGATGAGGATGACTGCCAGGTCGGCAAATGATGCTCCAACCGCCATATTTCTTGTGTACTCCTCATGACCCGGTGTATCCGCCACGATGAAACTTCTCTTGTCTGTTGTAAAATATCTGTATGCAACATCGATGGTAATACCCTGCTCACGCTCCGCCATCAGTCCATCCAGAAGAAGTGAATAGTCGATGGCACCGCCTCGGCTGCCCACCTTGGAATCAAGCTCCAAAGCCTTCTCCTGATCTGCATATAAAAGCTTTGAATCATATAATATATGTCCTATAAGTGTTGACTTTCCGTCATCTACACTTCCGCATGTTATAAATTTAAGTAATCCGCTCATCTTAGAAGTATCCCTCCCTCTTTCTACGCTCCATGCTGCCTGCTGCCTCGTTGTCTATAACTCTGGTGGTTCTCTCTGAGGATACCGCACTGAGCGTCTCCTCGATAATCTCAGGGAGTGTGTCCGCTGTGGACTCCACGCCGCCTGTCAGTGGATAGCATCCGAGAGTTCTGAAACGAACACTCTTGTACTCTATCTTCTCACCAGGTCTGAGTTTCATTCTGTCATCATCGACCATGATGATATTTCCGTCACGGTATACAACAGGCCTAACCTTTGCGAAGTACAGCGATGGGATCTCTATGTTCTCACGCTCTATGTACTCCCATATATCAGCCTCAGTCCAGTTTGAAAGTGGGAAAACTCTGACCTCCTCGCCCTTCTGGATCTTGGTGTTGAACAGCTTCCACATCTCCGGTCTCTGGTTCTTTGGATCCCAGGCATGCTGTGCATTTCTGAATGAGAGTATCCTCTCCTTCGCACGGGACTTCTCCTCGTCTCTACGTCCGCCGCCAAATGCTGCTGTGAAGCCGTATTTGTCAAGCGCCTGCTTGAGTGCCTGTGTCTTCATGATATCTGTGTATGCTGAACCATGGTCAAATGGGTTGATGCCCTTCTTGACACCATCCTCGTTGATGTACTCGATCATGTCAAGTCCATATTTCTTCGCTGTCTTGTCTCTGAACTCGATCATTTCCTTGAACTTCCATGTTGTATTTACATGCAAGAATGGAAATGGCGGCTTCTCAGGATAGAATGCCTTGAGTGCCAGATGCAGCATTACTGAGCTGTCCTTTCCTATTGAGTAAAGCATAACCGGCTTCTCACACTCCGCAGCAACTTCGCGGATGATGTATATAGCCTCTGCCTCCAGTTCGTCAAGATGTGATAACTTTCCCATGTTTATACCAACCTTTCTTCTTTATAGCCGCGCCGCCCCGGTAACGAAGATGGGGACGGAGTGGACGGAGGTACCTGTCCCCTTTTGGGGAAATCGCAAATTTCACCTCATTTTACCCCCTTTGGGGGACGGAGGTACCTGTCCCCATCCGGGGATTACGCAGCTGTTTTATTTTGTCAATATTTGTTTGCTTCTTTCTTGTCTATCACGATCTGGTCTGTGGTGCCGTCCATCTTTCGGATATTCCACAGCAGCAGATCTCCCTTGTTCTCCACCGACATCCGGCTTCCCATTCCGCCTATGTCAGCTCCGAGATATAATGAGATGGCGTCAAATGCACACTCCTTGATACAGGATGAGCACCCCCAGCAATCCTTAGGGTATTTCATGAATATCTGTCCATCCTCATCTCTCTTTATGAGGGAACCCGGGCAGACATTTGCACATTTGCCGCAGTTTTTGCAAAGCTCTTTATTTATCACTATGCTCATATGCATCCCCCTTCCTGACTAGCTCTCTGTGTATCATCTTAAGCTCGCCGTCCACCATCTTTGAGTTGACAAATATCTCCCATTCTTTGCTCTTCTCTGGGTAGTCCAGGTTCTCAGCAAAGCTGTGCCATCTCGTCTCCTTCCTGTCCTTCAGGTGTGCGATTACAGAGAGTGCAACTGTGAGCCTCTCCTTCACCTCATACACAAACATGAGCTCGTGCATGTCGTGGGCACTTATGTGCCATACAAGCTTCTGGAGCTGCTCTATCTTCTCCTTTGCCAGCTCAAGCTGCTTCTCGTTAAACTGGTAGTGGGTGGATATTCCTCCGGCGTAGTTGTCCATGACCTTCTGCATGGCCTCCTCTATCGCCTCATATGTGAACATTTTCTCGTCGGTATCGAGGAAATGATCATACTCTTCTATCTTTCTGTCAAATGCTGCATTCTCGTCAAGCTCCGGATCAAGGTATCCCTCGTCAAGCTGCTTTACCATAGCAATGGCTGCTATCTCTCCCTCAACCATCGCACCGGTCACATACTTCTGTGGACATCCCCCCGCCACATCTCCGGCTGCGAACAGTCCATGTATTGTGGACTCTCTGTCGTTGTCCACCCAGTAACCGCTTGCGGTGTGGCCGCCGACTATATAAGGCTCTGTGCCCTCTATCTCCACATTCTGCTCACTCGGATTCTTGCCGGACTCAAGCCATTTGAGTGTCTGGCTCGGAGCCATGTTGAGGTATGCCCTCTTCAATGAGTCATCCTGCTCTGGGGTGATGCCCTCGGTTCTCAGATAGCATGGACCTCTTCCCTCTATATTCTCTCTCACCGTTCCGTACACTCTCTGGGATGTGGTGAGTCCATATTTGTTCTCGTATACCTCGCCGAGTGAATTGACCTGCTCTGCGCCCACACCCTGGGCTATGGTTCCCGTAGGTGCTATGGTGTCCTTACATC
>OLRH01000617.1_pt1 | contig 18008 bp, 13 predicted proteins | sample 1672321 | NCBI WGS metagenome assembly OLRH01 (sample SAMEA3136671, study PRJEB25190) | human gut metagenome | reverse complement strand
GTTCCGTTATCCCGCTCTTTAAAAAACAGATTGAAGCCGGTGGTCCGGTTACAGTCACGCACCCGGATATCATCCGTTACTTTATGACGATCCCGGAAGCTGTAAGTCTTGTGCTGCTCGCAGGCACATATGCATGGGGCGGCGAGATATTCGTTCTGGATATGGGCGACCCGGTCAAAATCGATACTTTAGCCCGCAACCTGATCCGCCTTTCCGGCTATAAACCGGATGTGGACATCAAAATCGAATATACAGGTTTGCGTCCGGGCGAGAAGCTGTTTGAAGAAAAGCTCATGGCAGAAGAGGGCTTGCTGAAGACCGATAACAAGATGATCCATATCGGCAAACCTATTCCGTTTGATCTTCTCACATTCTTAGATCAGCTCGCAGAGCTGGCACAGGCCAGCTACCATAATGACCCGCATATCGTGGAAATGGTCGAGCAGATGGTGCCTACTTTCCATCCGGTCGGTGATAAACCGCAGGGCAATACAGAACAGAAATAAGAAAACACAGTGTTGGTTGGTACAAGCCATTTCCAACGCTGTGTTTTTATATTTAAGCGCTAATTTATCCCCTCCCCACATGCACCAAATGCGCGATGCCCGGTATGCTCTCGCCCTGCTGCGAAGAGGTTGTGGACATCAGTGCGCCGGTTGCCATAAAGAGAATATTTTTCAGCTCTCCGCGATCCATGCGGTTCAAAATATGCCCGCATAATACACCGGCTGAGCATCCGCAGCCGGAGCCGCCCGCGTGCACGTCCTGTGCCTCACGGTCAAATAGAATCAGCCCGCAGTCCTCGTGGTTGCGCAGAATGATCCCGTTTTCGCGCAGCAGTTCGTATAATAATTTTGTGCCAACCGCCCCGAGGTCGCCTGTATAAATACGGTCGTAGTCCTCAGGCTTTGTCGCCGTATCGTAAAAAAAATCCAGCAAAGTCTGCGCCGCAGCGGGGGCCATCGCCGCGCCCATATTCGTCATGTCGGTCACACCAAGGTCGGTGATGCGCCCCACGGTCGCGTGCCGCACTTGAATGTCGCCGCTCATACCGAGCACCGCGCTGCCCGAAGCTGTCGCCGTCCACTGCGCAGTCGGCGCGCGCTGGCTGCCGTATTCCAGCGGCGTGCGGAATTGCCGCTCCGCAGTGCAGAAGTGGGAGGAGGTCACTGCGCAGGCGTAGTTCGCCGCGCCGCATTCCACCATGATGGAGGCCATGATGAGCGTTTGCGCCATCGTGGAGCACGCCCCGTATTGCCCAAGGAACGGAATGTCCATTCCGCGCAGACCAAACGTGCTCGAAATGCACTGGTTCAGCAGATCTCCCGCAAATACCATGTTAATGTCCTGCTTTTGAAGCCCCGCCTTGCGTATCGCAAGGTTCGCGGCTTCCGTTTGCAGCATGCTTTCCGCTTTTTCCCAGCTTTCCTGATTCAAATAAGAATCGAGAAACGTCTGGTCAAAGTCGCGCGCCAGCGGGCCCGCGGCTTCTTTTTTTCCGCACACCGCCGCGTGGCCCAAAATCGCCGGGCGGCGCTCAAATAGAAGCGTGTAACGTCCGAGTCTTTTCATAAGCCCTCCTTAAAACAGCCCGATGATATACAGCACGATCCCGTACAAAACCGAAGCCGAAATGCCGAACACCAGTACCGGCCCCGCCACCGTGAACAGCTTCGCGCCGAGGCCCGTCACAAAGCCCTCGCTTTTAAATTCCAGCGCAGGGGAGACCATCGAGTTCGCAAACCCCGTAATCGGAACCAACGTGCCTGCCCCGGCATATTTCGCTATGTTGTCGTATACGCCGCAGGCTGTCAGCGCGGCGGAAATGAAAATGAGCGAGATGGAAACGCACGTCCGCGCGTCTTTTAAATCGAGCCCCAGCAGCATGAACGTGTTCGCAAGCGCCTGTCCCAGTGTGCAGATGGCCCCGCCGGATAAAAACGCAAACAGGCAGTTTTTCAGTACGGGGGAGTGCGGTGAAGCCTTCTGCACCATCGCGTCATATTGCTGCGGTGTTTTCTTTTTCATACGACCACCCTTTCTGTTTAACCGGGTTTATTGTGCGTATCGAGGTAAAAGATATTCCACATTTTTAAGATTTTAGTTGATTATCTCAAACAGAGCGTGTATAATCAGTTGCAGGTGATATTATTATGTCTAAACTCAGCATCCTGAAGCAGAAAAATAAGCGCGATGTGGATATGACGCAGGGCAGCATCTTCCGCCACCTCATCACATTCGCGTTTCCGCTTCTCATTGGCAACATTTTCCAACAGCTCTACAACACGGTCGATACGTGGGTTGTCGGCAACTATGTCAGCAACGAGGCTTTCTCGGCGGTCGGCACGGTCGGTCCTGTCATCAACATGCTCATCGGCATATTCTTAGGGCTTTCCAGCGGCGCCGGCGTCGTCATTTCACAGTATTATGGCGCAAAGCGGTATGATAAGGTGCGCGATACCGTCCACACCTCCATCGTCATGACGCTTATTTTGGCTGTGCTCTTTACGATCATCGGCATCGCTATGATCCCCTTCGTGCTCAATTTCATGAAGACCCCGGCAGAGGTCATGCCGGAGTCCTCTGCGTACCTCACCATCTACTTCGCGGGCGTCATCGGCCTTATGCTCTACAACATGGGCGCGGGCATTCTGCGTGCCGTGGGTGATTCCAAGCGCCCGTTCTATTTCCTCGTCGTCTCCGCTGTGCTCAACATTATTCTCGATCTCGTCTTCGTGCTGTCGCTCGGCATGGGCGTTGAGGGTGTTGCGTATGCGACCATCATCTCGCAGGGCGTCTCCGCCATGCTTACGATGATTACGCTGTTCCGCACGGATTCCTGCATCAAGGTCGAGCTCAAATACTTGAAGCTCGATAAAGAAATGCTCGCGAAGATTGTGCGCGTCGGCATCCCGGCCGCCATCCAAATGGCGATCACCGCGTTCTCGAACGTATTTGTACAGTCTTATGTGAACTACTTCGGCGCAGACTGTATGTCCGGCTGGACAGCGTATAGTAAGATTGACCAGCTTCTCTTCCTGCCGATGCAGTCTCTCGCGCTCGCGTCTACCACATTCGTCGGCCAGAACCTCGGCATCGATCAGGTCGGCCGCGCCAAGAAGGGCGCACGCACGGCGTTCATCATGTCCGTCGTCGCAACCGTCATTCTGACAATCCCGCTGCTCATCTTCGCGCCGCAGCTCGTCTCGTTCTTCAACGGTAAAGCAGAGGTCGTCGCATACGGTTCCATGCTGCTGCGTTATTGCTCGCCGTTCTACGTGTTCTGCTGCGTCAACCAGGTCTACTCCGGCGTGCTGCGCGGTGCAGGCAATTCCCGCGCACCGATGATTATCATGCTGAGCTCGTTCGTCGTCTTCCGCCAGATTTACCTCTTTATCATGGCGAACTTCATCTCCAACACCATCATTCCCATCGCCTTAGGCTACCCTGCCGGTTGGCTCGTGTGCAGCACCCTCACACTGCTCTATTATCGCCACGCTGACCTCTCCAAGAGCCGTCTTGTCGAAGACGCAGAGAAAAAAGCAGAAGCTTCAGGAAAAAGCCGCATAAAAGCTGTATAAAATACAGTTGTACAAAATACAACAAAATTGCCCCTCGAACACCGCATGCACGTGCCGGTGTCCGAGAGGCTTTTTCATTTCCGCAAAATCGTACTACCTTTCCACCTTTTCTCCTCGACAAAACCAAAATTTTTTCAAAATTCCATCTTTAGATGGATTACATTTCGCGCGAAATATGATATATTGTGGTTATAAACCATAAAAGGGGAGTAGAGCACATGAATGAAGTCGTCATCAAGCCATCGCTGCGCGAGCAATTCTTACAGGGTTGGGCTCAGTGCCGCGTCATTTTCTTCAGCGCGCCGTGCGGCTTCGGCAAGTCTACAGCCGCCACCGCCTTGCTCAGCAATCACAAAACCTGCGTGTTTTCGGCAGAAGACCCGGAATTCCTGCACGAGCCCGTGCCGAAAAATGTAGATGCGATTGTGATCGATTCCCTGCCCGCGCTCAAAGACCCGGAAGACCAGCAAACGCTCTGCGCATGGATCCGCGAAAATCCGGAGCTGCACTTCGTCATTTTAAGCCGCGGCGTGCTGCCCGGCTGGCTCATGCCATTCCGCTTTACGGGGCTTTTGCAGCTCATCGAGGCCAGAGATCTGCTGTTTGACCGCGATACCGTGCGTGTTTTTCTGGAAAAGAATGGCTGCACACCAACGGAAGCAGAGATCAACGTCATCATCCACGATTCTCTCGGCTACCCGCTGGCCCTAACGGCGCTTTCGCGCCTGATGCAAAACGGTCAGCCCTATACGCCGGAGATCGTCGGCATTGTGCAGCAGGAAATCTATCACTATTTTGAGGATAACATCTTCAACCGCTTTTCAATGCCGCTGCGCCGTATGCTGCTCGACATCGCCCCGTTCGATACATTCGACGCCGAGCTTGCCCAGATGATTTCCGGCGACAGCCACATCAACGAGCTTATTTCCATCGTTCGGCACGATACCACCATGCTTTTAAATGCCGATGCACAGAAATACCGCTTCTGGAGCTTTTTCCAACAGTTTCTCATGTGGGAACTCCGCCAAGTCTATACGCCGCAGGAGCAGGCCGCAGTGTACAGCCGCGCCGGGCTTTACTATGAGCTGCACGAAGATTACGAGCATGCGCTCGAGTGCTATTCGCGCTGCAAAGACCACCGCCGCGTCTCGGAAATGCTCATCCGCAACGCAGAGCAGCACCCCGGTGTGGGACATTACTATGAGATGGAAAAGTATTACTATGCTATCCCGAAAGAGGAAATCCTCCGCTCGCCATCGCTCATGTGCGGTATGAGCATGCTCACGTCCCTCTGCATGGATTACGAAGCTTCCGAAATGTGGTATTCCGCCCTGCAGGAGTATGCAGCCCCGCTCAAAAAGACCGACACCGCCTACAAAGAGGTGCGCGGCAAGCTTGCATATCTCGATATCTCCCTCCCGCAGCGCAGCAGCAAAGGCATCGCAGAGAACATCGGCAACTATTTCAAAATTCTAACGGATAAAAGCTTGCAAACACCCACGTTTTCTGTCACCAGCATGCTGCCAAGTCTTATGAACGGCGGCAAAGATTTCTGTTCGTGGTCCAAGCACGATGAACTGCTCTACAAAACCATCCGCAAGCCGATGGAGGCCATTCTCGGCAAAGACGGCATCGGTTTTGCCGATTGCGCCCTTTGCGAAAGCAAATTTGAAAAAGGGGAGGATAACCTTCCGTGGCTCATGACGCTTGTGGCCCAGTTGCCCGAGATCGAGCGTCACGGTACGCCGGATATGACGTTCGCCATCATCGGTCTCATGGCGCGCGTCCAAACGAAGCAAGGCAACGCCATCATGGCGCTTTCTTCTTTAGACAGTCTGCGAACAGAGTTTGAGGAGGACAACAAGCGTTTCCTGCCGAATATTGATGCCATGCGCTGCCGTATATGGCTGCGCATCGGTGAAATGGAAAAGGCAGAGCAGTGGTACCGTACATCTGCTCCGCAGATCACGCCGCGCATCCGTACCATGTGGCGCTACCAGTATATAACGCGTGCCATGGTTGAGATCGCGCTCGGAGAAGAAAATGCGGCGCTGCTCACATTGGCCTCACTCATCCCGTTCTGTGAGCGCTGCGGCCGCGTGATGGACCGCATATATATCCGCATCCTAACGGCCGTTTGCTATCAGCGGCAAAATAACGCCCGGTGGCAGGAGGAGTGGATGCAGGCGCTTGATGCCGTCCATGAGTACCGCTTCGTTATGCCCATTGCGCAGTTTGGCGCCGCCGTAATGCCCATGCTGACGTTTACCGGTTACAAAAAGGACGAGTCCTTCTTTTCACTCCTTTTACAGGAAACGCGCCGTCAGGCTGTTTTGTACCCGAATTTCTTGCGTCCCATGCCGCGGCTCTCAGAACCGCTTTCGCCCGCAGAAATGCAGGTGCTCCGGCTCCTGTGCGGCAACCGCAGCAACCAGGAGATCGCCGACATCCTCGGTGTCAAGGTCGCCACCGTCAAAACGCATGTCATCCACATCCTCCAAAAGCTCGGCGTCAAACGCCGCGGCGACGCCAAAGAAATCGCCCAAAAACTCCATATCATCGAGTTTTGACGAAAACCCTTGACACCTGCATTAAAAACTATATACTGAAAGCATAATAGGTACCAGAAAGAGGGAAGAGTTCATGCACCCAATAGCTTTTTTTGATAAAAAAGTCGTGCAGAAATTGGAGCAAACGAGTTCCAAAGTGCGTGCTGTGGTCTTGCTTATTTGCTTCGCCATAGGTATCGCACTCATGGGCATCATGCGCACGCAGATGCAAGCTCCGCACAATGCAGGGGATATCCCAAAAACCGTGCCGCTCATCGCCATGTTCATGATCCCCCTCGGCTTCGCGGTCTGGAACATCCTCATCAGCTTTCTGCCGCGGGAAAGAACCGGTGGCGACCGTTTCTCGCGCGGCGGTCTCTCCGCCCCGCGACCTGTCCCCAAAGCCAAGCTCTCCTTCGCCGTTTTCCTCCTGTGTGTCTCCTTGTTCATCGTAACTCTCATACAACTGATTGCGGGGTGAGTTTATGCAATTTCAAAAACACTTTAAATCGGCATCACCGATTTCCCTACTTCTCGCGCAAATCGTGACCAGTGTTTTCGGGTTTGCTGTGTATTTCCTGTTCGCGACACCCGTCACTATGTATATAGCATATACGGGCAGGGAAGACGAGATTCTACGAACCGCCGTTACAATCATCGGCACCGTTTTCGCGGTCATGGTCGGCACGGCTTCAACGCCGCTCCTTAATCTGCGGTTTGAAAAAAACGGTTATCTGCAAAAGATACGCAACACGTCAAAAGTGCTTTTCATACAGACCGCCTGCACAGCACTTTTCGCATGGGCGCTGTACGGAGCAGATAAAGACCCCAAAAGCAATCCGTTTGATCTTTTATTGTGGTTAGTCTGCGTATCAGTCAGCCTTTCCAACGTCCTAGCCATGCTCATCCAAATCGCCATCTACGCCATCTTAAACCACCGTAAAAACCGCCGCGCCGCGCTTACTCAACCGCAGCCGACACCGCCCATCGAACCGTAAAAACCAAAAACTCCCGACCGCCGCAAATGATGAACCGCAGCAGTCGGGAGTTCTTTTTATTTAAATATTCAATTTCAGCTTACTTTTCCAAAAATCCCTTCAGCGCCGCATAGTCCACATTCTCCGGCTTCACTTCGTCAAAGAAGTTGAGCAGCTTTTCGGCCAGCACGCGTACACCGCCGACGGAATTGCTTTCGATATTCAGCGGTAGAATGGGGTCGTGTACGCTCATGCGCAGCAGGAACCAGCCGTCGCCGTCGTTTTCCGGGAACGAAATGCGGATGCCTTCGCGGTTGTCCGGCGCAATGTTCCAGTTGTGCGCTTTCGCGTAGCTTTCAAGCGCCGCAATGGTGCTCTCACCATAGGGGCGGAAATCCTCCGCAGTAATGGGGAAACGCAACTCTTTTTCTTCCTTGGCTTCCTTCAGATCGGCGATGAGACTATCGAGCGATTTGCCCTCGCGGCGCAGCTGTGCCGCCTTAATGATAATCTTCGTCACCAGATAGGCACCGTCGTCAAGGAAGTAGTTCTCGCGCAGCGCCGCATGGCCGCTCGTCTCAATTGCCAGCGGGCAATTCACGCCCTCGTTATTCAGGCGTACCGCTTCGTTGATGACATTCTTGTAACCGCGCTTAAAGCGGTGATGCTTGCCGCCGAGCGTCTGCTCGATGTAGGTCTTGAGTCCGTCGGACGTAATGGAGTCCGTCACAATGGTGCCGCCCGGGTTGCCCTCCAGCGCAATGGCGGAAGCAATCGCCACAAGACGGTTGCGGTTGATCTCTTCGCCGCGGCTGTCCACAGCGCCGCCGCGGTCTACGTCCGTGTCAAAAATTACGCCAAGGTCCGCACCGGCCTTCACGGTCGCCGCGCAAACGCTCGCCATGGCCTCCTCGTTCTCCGGGTTCGGAATGTGGTTCGGGAAGCGGCCGTCCGGCTCCAAAAATTGGCTGCCTGTAATATCCGCACCAAGCGGCTTCAGCACGTCGTTTGCGTAAAAACCGCCCGCGCCGTTGCCGGCGTCCACAACGATTTTAAAACCCGCAAGCGGGTGAGCATAATCTTCCGCGTTCACGCCCTTGCGGATCATCTCGCGCAGATTATCTGCATATTTCGACATATAGTCCACCGGCACCAGCGTGCCGTTGTCGGTCTCCTTCGGCGCAGCGCCGTTCTGTGCATATTCCAAAATCTCGGAAATATCCGGGCTGTCAAGGCCGCCCGCAGGCGTGAAGAACTTCAGTCCGTTGCGGAAGAACGGGTGGTGGCTCGCTGTAATCTGCACCGAGCAGTCGCACGGCAGCTCCAAAACCGCCATGAACATCGACGGGGTAGAGGCAAGGCCGCAGTCGTAAACCGAAGCACCGTACGTCGTAAACGCGCGGAACAGCGCCGCCGCAATGCGGTCTGCGGAAATGCGGGAATCATGGCCGACGGCAATTTTCAGCCCCTCGGCGCACTTATCCAGGTGCTTTTCGCACCAAACGAGAAAACCGGCCGCAATGCGCTCCACGACCTCATCGGTCAGGTTAATCGGCGCGCCGCCGCCTTCACTTGCAACACCGCGAATGTCAGTGCCGCTTTTCAAAGTTTTATAGGCAAACATGGAAAAGACCTCCTGTTTCATTTTGCATTTTATCCAAGCTTATTATAATACAACTCCCGTAAAATGAAAAGAGCTTTTTGATTTTTGACAAATACGTTTTAGTTTGGCTAAAAACCGCTTACAAACTGCAAGTTGTAAACTGAAGAATTGCAAATTTCGTGTAAAATCAAAAATTTTTTCAAAAAAGCGTTGACAAAATGAAATTTTGGTGGTATAAACTTAGCATAATAATTCAAGGGCACAGATGAAGAGAAGTACCCGGCAGACCGCTTTGCACAGTGAGCGGGGGAGAGTGTGAACCCCGCGTAAGCACACCGGCGAATAACACTTCGGAGCCTCAAGCCGAAAAGATGCGCATATCTCAGTAGGTGCGACGTGTGGCGGCGCGTTAAGCCGTGCCTGTCTTGTTAGAGACAGTAAAGGTGATCTTCTTTATAAGATAATTTAGGTGGCACCGCGGATACAACAGCTATTCGTCCTAAGAAATTGGGACAAACGGCTGTTTTTTTATTTGCGTTTGGACTGAAATTATTTTATTTGGAGGGAACCGATATGTGTTCGATTATGGGTTACACAGCAAAAGACATTCGTTTGGAAGATTTACGAAAGGGCTTTGATAAAACCGTTTCCCGCGGGCCGGATATGTCCCGCACACTGGAAACGCCTGCAGGCTGGCTCTTTTTCCACCGCCTCGCCATCATGGGCCTCACAGAAGAAGGCATGCAGCCGTTTGAGCTGGACGGTTCCGCCGTCGTCTGCAACGGCGAGCTCTACGGCTTCCGTTCCGTTAAAGAGGAGCTCCAGAGAAAAGGCTACACCTTCAAAAGTGATTCTGACTGCGAAATTTTACTCCCTCTTTACAAAGAAGAGGGCACCGAGATGTTCAAAAAGCTCGACGCCGAGTTCGCCCTGATTATTTACGATGCCGAGACCGATAGCTTCATCGCTGCGCGCGACCCCATCGGCATCCGCCCGCTCTACTACGGGTACAGCGAAAGCGGCCACATTGTGTTTGCCAGCGAGCCGAAAAACCTCGTCGGCCTGTGCCATCGCGTTATGCCGTTCCCGCCGGGCCACTACTATAAGGACGGCAAATTCACCTGCTACTGCGACATCGCCGAAGTCGAAGAAGTTTGCCACGATGACCTCGAGACTGTCTGTAAAAACATCCATGATAAGCTCGTTGCCGGCATCGAAAAGCGGCTCGATGCCGATGCCCCGCTCGGTTTTCTTCTCAGCGGTGGGCTTGATAGCTCCCTCGTCTGCTCCGTCGCGGCAAAGCTTTTAAAGAAGCCCATTCGCACGTTCGCCATCGGCATGAGTGAAGACGCCATCGATTTAAAATACGCCCGCGAAGTTGCCGATTACATTCACAGCGACCACACCGAGGTCATCATCACAAAGGACGATGTTATCGAAAATCTCGAAACCGTCATTGCGCTGCTTGGCACGTATGACATCACCACCATCCGCGCCAGCATGGGCATGTACCTCGTCTGCAAAGCCATTCACGAGCAGACCGATGTCCGCGTGCTGCTCACCGGTGAAATTTCCGATGAGCTCTTCGGCTACAAATATACAGATTTCGCCCCCAGCGCCGCTGCGTTCCAAACGGAAGCCCAAAAGCGCGTGCGGGAGCTTCATATGTACGACGTGCTCCGTGCCGACCGCTGCATCTCCGCCAACTCGCTCGAAGCCCGCGTCCCGTTCGGTGACCTCGATTTCGTCAAATACGTCATGTCCGTCGATCCCGAGATGAAGCTCAACAAGTACAAAAAAGGCAAATACCTCCTGCGCCACGCGTTCGAGGGCGATTACCTCCCGCTGCCGATTTTATACCGTGAAAAAGCCGCGTTCTCCGATGCCGTCGGTCACTCTATGGTCGATTACCTCAAGGCCTACGCCGAAACAAAGTATACCGATGACGAAATGAAGCTCCGCGCCGCAAAATATCCGTTCGCAACGCCGTTTACGAAAGAATCCCTTCTCTACCGTGAAATTTTTGAAAAATACTATCCCGGTCAGGCGGAAATGGTCAAGGACTTCTGGATGCCGAACAAAGCGTGGGAGGGCTGCGACGTCAACGATCCCAGCGCCCGCGTGCTCGCGAACTACGGTGCCTCCGGCGAATGATTGGAAAGATTCATAAACTTTCTCAATGTTTAACAAATTCACTGAAAATTTAATCTGAATGCAACACACCTTTTTTCCGTTTAGCCCTTGTGTATTTTCTGCTGTTGTGATAGAATAAAGCCATCATAGGATATTATGGTTTTCCACATAGAACCCTATCGGCAAACCATAATGAGACTAAATCTCATATCGAAGGAGAGATGACTGATGTCCAAGATGATCGAACTTCACGACATCGATGTTCCGGGCTTTCTGTCTGTACTGGATAGCTGCGAGGGCAATGTATATCTGATGACGCGCGACGGTGATAAGCTGAACCTGAAAAGCAAGCTGTGTCAGCTCATCGGTCTTACGTCTCTGATTGAAGGCGGAAAGATCGCAGAAGCCTTTGTGGTCTGCGATAATGAAGCGGATGAATCCAAGCTGTTCCGCTTTAACCTTTACAAGGACGAAACGCAAGGTAAGTAAAGAGTAGGATTTGCAAAGTAAGCTGCTGCAAGTAAAAACTGCGGCAGCTTTTTTGTATCACGTAAAACAAATTATGTAAACAAAAAGGAGAGACTCATGCCACAAAAAAGAACCGGCGCAGTCCGTTGCCGCCAACCCCGGAACAAAAAAACGCTTTCCGCCGTCATCAGCGCCGTCCTTGTGCTCGCGGCGGTGCTTGTCTATTATTTCCCGGAGCTTGAAACGTACCTCACCGGTGCACCGAACACAGACTCAAACGTCCCCGCACAGCCCACTCAAAGCACCGACGCCGCCGACTGTGCCGTCTACTTTTTAGATGTCGGGCAGGGGGATAGCATTTTAATTCAAATCGGCACCGATTACAACATGCTCATTGATGCCGGCACCCGCGAAGCGGGAGAGACCATCGAAAGCGACCTTCAGGCGCTCGGCGTCACATCGCTCGATGCCGTTGTCGCCACGCACCCGCACGCAGACCACATCGGCTCCATGAAGCAGATTATCGAGGATTACACCATCGGCACGTTCTACATGCCCCTTTTGCCCGACGACCAAACGCCCACCACCGCTACATACGAAAATATGCTCGATGCCCTGCTCGACAAAAACGTCCAAACCGAGCAGATCTCCACCGATACAAAAATCTCTGCGCCCGAAAACGCCAATTTTGCCGTCCTATCCCCGGAAAAGGACGAGATATTCGATAACCTCAACAACTATTCCGCTGTTCTGCGCTTCACCTACGGCAATATCTCCTTTATGCTCACCGGCGACGCCGAAACCGAGGTTGAAGAGAATATCTTAGCACGCGAAACGGACATCACTTCAAACGTTTTAAAGTGCGGTCACCACGGCTCGTCCACATCGTCCTCCATGGATTTTCTCCGCGCCGTGAACCCCGCCGTCGCCGTCATATCCTGCGGGCAGGATAATAAATACGGTCACCCACACCACGAAACGCTCGAAAGCCTTTCCGAACGCAACTGCAAGATCCTGCGCACCGATACAGACGGCACCGTCGCCGTTACAACGGACGGCAATACGTATTCCGTCTATACGTGGTCGGCGGAAAACGGACTTTCTCCGGCAGCGTAAGTTCGCGTAAAAAATTTTGACGAAAACACAAATCTATGCTATACTGATAAAAATAAATTCCGACCCATGACGGAAATAAAGGATGGTTTTTATGCTGACAGAAAGCAAAAAGGCGTTTATCGAGTTCATGATGTCCGCAGACGTGCTGCGTTTCGGCTCCTTCGTCACGAAGAGCGGCCGCAATACGCCGTACTTCGTCAATACCGGCAACTATAAGACCGGCGAGCAGATCGCAAAGCTCGGCAAGTTCTACGCATCGCTCATCAAGGAGACCGTCGGCGAAGATTTCTCCGCCATGTTCGGCCCGGCGTACAAAGGTATTCCGCTTGCCACAGCCGCCGCCGCGTCCCTCTATAACGAGTATGGCATCTCGAAGCCCTACTTCTTCAACCGCAAGGAAGAGAAAGACCACGGCGAAGGCGGCAGCCTCGTCGGCTACAAGCCGAAGGACGGCGATAAAATTATTATCATCGAAGACGTCATCACCGCAGGCACCGCCGTGCGCGAGACCATGCCGATCCTCTATGGCTGCGGCAATGTGAAAGTCAACGATATGTTCATCTCCGTCAACCGCTGCGAGGTAGGCAAGGTTCCCGGCAAAACCGCCATCATGGAGGTCAACGAGGAGTTCGGCATTAAGGTCCACGCCATCGTCACCGTCGAGGACATCCACGAGTACTTAAAGCAGTCCGAAAAATACAACAATATCCTCCCCGCCATGGAAGACTACATGGCAAAATACTGCATCCTGTAAAATTAACAAGCGCATAAGAACACCCCGGCAAGCCATCCAAACCGCCTGCCGGGGTATTTTCATATTATCTCGACTAAATTAAGCTCTTTTACCGTCTCGCACCCTGCTTGGCTGCTCTGTGCGGCGGCGCGTTCTGCGGGCGGCGTGGCGGTCTTTGTGCGCCGCCTCACGCCGCTTTCTGCGGTGATTCTGGAAGAACCTGCTTTGCAGCAAACGCCGCGTGTGGCGCTCTGCAAAATGCTCCATAAAATGGTTCGTCTGCACCATAAAGACGACCGACACAATGAGCAGCGGGATCAAAATAAACAGCATTGGGGCGGTCAGCGGCACCATGGAAACCAGGTCCATGCAGCCGATATATCCCACAAAGAACGCCGCCACCATCGTGCCGAACAGCGCCCCGCGCAGCGCGTTGAACGGCAGGCAAAGCTTGAACATCAGCATAAACCCAACGGCAAACGCCACAATGACCGAAAGTGTCGAGACCTGCGGGTTCGTCAAATTCAGCGGCCCCTTAAACAGCGTCAAAAACAAAACGCCAAGAATCATCGTCAGGGCAGAGGGGAACGATTTCTTCAAAACGTTCGCTAAAAAGCTGCCGCTTATACGCTCGTTGTTCGGCTCCAGCGCCAGTATAAACGACGGAATACCGATCGTAATCGAACTGATAAACGTCAGCTGAATCGGCTCAAACGGGTAGGAAGCAGAAAGAAAAATGAACAGCACACCCAGTACCGTCGAATAGATCGTCTTCTGTAAAAACAGCGATGCAGAGCGTTGCAAATTGTTGATGGAGCGCCTGCCTTCCTTCACCACCTGCGGCATGGAAGCAAAGTTGGAGTCGAGCAAAACGAGGTTCGAGACCGTGCGCGCCGCGTCGCTGCCGGAAGCCATCGCAATGCTGCAATCGGCCTCTTTCAGCGCCAGAACGTCGTTCACACCGTCGCCCGTCATCGCCACCGTGTGGCCGTGGTCTTTTAACGCCTGCACAAATTTCAGTTTCTGCTGCGGCGTCACGCGGCCAAACACACTGTATTGCTCAATTGCCCCCGCGATCTCCTCGTCGGTGTGCAGCGTCGTCGCATCGCAGTAGTTTTCCGCGTGGGGAAGGCCGGCCTTCTGTGCAATGTTAGAGACCGTCACGGCGTTGTCACCGGAGATGACCTTCAGCGTCACGCCCTGCTCTGCAAAATAGCGCAGCGTTTGCGGTGCTTCCGTGCGGATCTTATCACTGATTAAAATGAAGCCCACCGGCTTAATGTCGTCCGGCAGCACCTTGTTTTCAAGGAAAGGCTTTGCGGAGTGGGCCAGCAGCAAAACGCGTTCGCCGCGCGCCGCATATTCCTCCGTATGTTCACGCAGCGCACCGAAGCGTTCGCCCAAAATGAATTCGCCTGCGCCCATCACATACGTGCCGCGCTCGCCGAAATACGCGCCGCTCCACTTTCTCGCAGAGGAGAACGGCACCGTCGCCGCAGCTTTCCAGTCCGATCCGCCGGGAAAGTATGCTTTCACCGCGTTGTACGTCGGGTTGTCGTCCGTCAAAACCTGCACAAGCGCCTCCAGCGGAGCCGTCATGTCCTCTTCGGTGTAGCCCGTCAGCGGGTGCAGCTCGTCCACCTGCATCGTGCCCTCGGTGATCGTACCTGTTTTGTCTAAGCATAGCACATCTACGCGTGCCAACGATTCGGTGCAGTACAGGTCCTGCACCAACGTCTTGTAGCGTGAAAGCCGCAGTACGCTCACGGCGAACACCACGCTTGTCAGCAAAATGAGCCCCTCCGGGATCATGCCGAGGATCGCGGCGACCGTGCTCACAACAGCTTCGCGGATCGTATCATGCAGCAAAAAAAACTGCTTGCAGAAAAGCAAAATGCCAATCGGCACCAGCGTAAAGCCGAGCGTCTTTACAATGAAATCGAGGGAATGAAGAATTTCGGAGTTCGTGCGCTTCACATACTTCGCGCCGTTTGCGATGCGGTTTGCGTAGTTTTCGCGGCCTACGTGCTCCACTTCGGCGTAACAGCTGCCGGAAACGATGAAGCTGCCGGAAAGCAGCTCGTCACCTGCGCGCTTCAAGACCGGGTCGCTTTCGCCCGTGATGAGCGATTCATTCACTTCCGCTTCGCCATCCAAAACGATGGCGTCGGCGCAGATCTGCTGCCCGGTCGAAAGGTGCAGCACATCGTTCATCACAATCCCGCTCACGGGTATCGTCTGCAGTTTTCCGTCGCGCAGCACAGAAGCCTTCGGTGCGGAAATGAGGGAGAGCTTGTCAATCGTCCGTTTCGCTCTTATGCCCTGAAACGAACCGATAATAATATTAGAAAAGATAACGCCCAAAAATAAAAGGTTCTTAAACGAGCCCACCAGCAAAACGAACAGCGCCAGTACAAAGTTCAAAATGTTAAAAAATGTGAACGTATTCTCTAAAATGATCTGCTTTTCGGTTTTGGTCTTAATGCCCTCATCGGCGTTTGAAAGTCCGTCGCGCACGCGCTGCGCTACCTGCTCCGAAGAAAGCCCCTGTCTACGGTCTAAGCTGTCCATCCCGTTACGATCTCCTTTTTCTTATCTAGATATAAGAATACACGATACACCACCCGAATGCAAGGATATAAAACGTAAATTTCTCTTACGATTTTGTGAATTCTTTCCTTTTGCTTGTAGAATATCCGCAAAAAACAAATTAACATTTTATGGAAAAAGTCAAATCAATTTTCAAGTCTATCCTGAAATCTATCCGGATTTTTGACACTTTTCACGATAGAGAGATAAAAACCCGTCAAAATCTGCCGTAAACAGCAAAATTCTCATTGTAAAACCCGCAGATAAAAGCCCTTGTGGCCGATTTGACTTTGCAGGAATTTATGATTATACTTAATTATCGTACATAGAAAATCAGAAAATGATATGCGAAAAGCATAGGTTTATTCATAAAGGAGAGATCATTCATGGCAGAAAAGACAGAAAAGAAATACGTTATCACAAACCATAGAAGCGGTAAGGTTCTCGCTTCCTGCGGCGGCTCTGCCGTGCAGATGACCGCAAACGGCGGCGAAACGCAGGTCTGGTGCGCCGTCCCGGCAGAGGGCACGTCCGTGCAGCTCGTTCATAAGGCCAGCGGTCTCGTGCTCACCGTTCCGGGTGAGGCAGAAAACGGCACCGCACTCGTTCTCGCAGAGGCACAGGGCAACGCTTCCCAGCTCTGGAAGCTGACCACTACCGTCAAGGGCTGCCGCCGCATCACGCATGTCGCGTCCGGCAAGGTCATCGATATCAAGGACATCAGCGATGCAGACGGCGCACCGGCACAGCTTTGGGAGTTCGTGAAGGGCGATAACCAGAACTGGGTGCTCACCGAGGTCGAAAAGGAAAAGAAAGCCCCGGCAAAGTTCGCCGCAAAAACCGCAAAGCCGGCTGCAAAAGAGAAAGCTAAGGCGGAGGTGAAAGCCGAAGCCAAGCCGGAGGTTAAGGCAGAAGTTAAAACCGAAGCCAAGCCCGCCGCCAAAACCACAAAGGCAGCCGCAAAAACCACCAAAACCGCAAAGAAAACGAAGTAAGTTCGTTTAGCTGAGAGCCGCACCCAAACCGGGCAGCGGCTTTCTTTTTTACCCGACATTGTTCTAAAAAGCGTGATAATACCCAAATTTTCACAAAATCGCCTTGCACCGCCCGTCAACAGCTGATATACTAATGATAGTATGGTTTATCCTGCAATTTTGCGGCCAAAGGAGTTGTCTTTATGATACATGAAAAAATCGAACTGCACGTGCCGGGCTCTGCGGATTACGCAGCCATGTATACGTATTTTCTGGATCTTTCAAAAGAGGTTCCCATCGAAAAGCGTCCCACCGTCATCGTCTGCCCGGGCGGCGCGTACGCCTTTACGTCCGACCGTGAAGCCGAGCCCATTGCCATGCGCTTCAATGCCATCGGCATGAACGCCGTTGTCGTGCGCTATTCCGTTGCCCCGGCGCGCTTTCCGACTGCCCTTCTGGAAGTCGCCACCGCCGTGAAATACGTCCGCAAAGAAGGCGTAAAGTACGGCTGTGACCCCGAAAAGGTTTTCACCATCGGTTTTTCCGCCGGCGGCCATTTAGCCGCAAGCTACGGCAATTTCTGGAGCCGCCCGTTCGTTGCGGAGGCTATGAACTGCCCGTCCGAGCTTCTGCGCCCGAACGGCCAGATCCTCTCCTATCCGGTCATCACGTCCGGCCCGTTCGCTCACCACGATTCCATCAAGAACCTTCTCGGTGAGCAGTACGAGCTCGAAAAAGCGAATCAGTCGCTCGAAAACTTCGTCACGAAAGATACCCCGCCCACGTTCGTCTGGCACACCCAGCCGGATGACTGCGTCCCGGTCGAAAACGCCCTGATGCTCGTCAGCGCCTTGCAGAAAAACGGCATCAAAACGGAGTTCCACATGTTCCCGGAGGGCGGCCACGGCCTGTCGCTTTGCAACGAAGTCACCTCGAACAGCGATGCCCAGCTTCTGCCGCACGTCGGCAAGTGGTTCGACCTCGCAGCGGAGTTTTTGCAGAGCCTTTAATCATCGATTTTCCGTAATCGCGAACGAATAAAGTCTTTGATCGACCTTTTTGAAAAGGCTTCGCCTTTTCAGGGGACCCCTTGATAGGGTCCCCTACACCGAAACAGTCCACTGGACTGTTTCGGCTACCCTCCTGATCTTGGAGCAGGCAAAAGGATTTCGCTTTCTGCGGAAAGCGACTTAGGGCGCTGCCCCAAGACCCCGCCGCCTTTGAAAAGGCGGGCGAAACGGACTTTCGGAAGTCTTCGATGCACATTTCCGTCAGAGCCATTTCA
>OLRH01000604.1_pt1 | contig 18124 bp, 29 predicted proteins | sample 1672321 | NCBI WGS metagenome assembly OLRH01 (sample SAMEA3136671, study PRJEB25190) | human gut metagenome | reverse complement strand
ACATATTAACTTAGAACAGTTTGCAGGAGGGAAACTTTCAGTACAGCTCAACAAAGCATTAGAGAAGATCACTGAAAATGTTCAAGACCCGAACACTGATGCGCAGAAGGTCAGAAAGATCAATGTGTCAATCAGTTTCCGACCAAACGATGAAAGAAACTTTGTGGCAACTACGGTAGAAACAAAGTTAAGCCTTGCACCAGAACTTGGAGCTACAACAGCACTGAGTATGGGCAGAGATCTTCGTACAGGAGAGGTTGAAGCAGTTGAAATCTTTAACCAGATTCCTGGACAGATGAATGTTGAGGATGTGATCGATCAGGAAGAAGATGAGCCACAGAAAGCATTTGATCCGGACACTGGAGAGATCTACGAACCAAGCAATAAAGTAATTGATTTAAGAAAAGCAAAACAGGCATAAAACAGGAGGATACATAACAATGGATAATACATTTTTAAGAGAAGCAATCGAAAAGATCGAAGAACTGACAGACAGTGCAAGAGAGCCACATGTTGTAGAGATCGCAGGAAAGACTTATTGTGATAAATCCCTGTCACGATATGACAGAGAAGAGTTTGCAGAACCATTGACAGCTACAAGTCTTAATTCTCTGATCGATTATATCAGTGGAAAGAGTGAAGAGTTAAGAGAATCTATGATCATTCACGTAGAATCTCCAACAAGAGTAAGATTACTATCTGGTCTTACGCAGGAAAGAAATCGAGAAGAATTATTCCGCGTAGGTACAAATCCAAATGGTTTTGATTTCGATCATTACTATGATCAGGAAGCGTTTGTAATCAACATGCAGACTGCCTTTAAACAGAGTGATGAAACAGAACTGATTCTTTCAGTTGCTGGAAACGTAGAAAATAAAACAGTGGCCAACTATGGAGATGATGGAGTCAGCCAGAAAGCTACGATCACAAAAGGTATTGCAGGAAAAGAAGATGTGATCGTACCAAATCCAGTAACACTTCGCCCATATCGTACCTTCCTGGAAGTAGAACAGCCAGAAAGCAAGTTTATCTTTCGAATCAGAGAAGGTTCTAACGGAGAACCATTATTCAAACTTGTTGAAGCTGATGGTGGTCTCTGGAAGTATGAAGCTGTAGATGCTATCAAGAAATATTTAACAGAGAATTTACCGGAAGAACTGTTAAAAGTGATCACGATCATCGGGTAACAGTTATGGAGACAGTTAGATTTACAGTCCCTGGTGCACCGAAAGGAAAAGCCAGGGCGAAAACTGTCCGTAGTAAAAAAGGTGGAACTTTCTCATATACGCCAGAAGGTACTATGTTGTATGAGAATCTGATCAAGTGCTGTTACAGGCAGGAATCAAACAACATCATTTTTAATGACGGACAGCCCTTAAAAGTAACGATCATAGCTTATTATCCGATCGTTAAGAGTACAAGCAAGAAAAAGAAACAACAGATGTTGGAAGACCTTATGTTTCCAACGAAGAAACCAGACATTGATAACATTGCAAAAAGTATTCTTGATGCATTGAATAAATTAGCATACAGAGATGATACGCAGGTGGTAACGCTGCATATGGAAAAGCATTATGCAGAGGACCCACGAGTTGAAGTAGAGATAGAAGAAATCAAAAATGGATGATTTGAATTTTCCAAAATGGAACCCTAGATGGCAAACAATCAGAAATATCAATTCAGATAATCTAAAAATCCGATATAAAGCATTGAGAAACGCATCTTCTAATTTTATCGCTAGGAAAGATGTAAAAGAGTATATCAAAGCAAAGTATCAGAATAAATGCTGTATATGTGGCAGCAGAGAGCATTTACAAATAGATCATGTTGTATCTGTTCTTCAGTTTGCACAAAAGAGACTTCCATACAAAGATTTAAACAAAGAAGATAATTTAGCATTGTTATGTAGAAGCTGCAATGCAGCGAAAGAACCATAAACGGAAGGTGGTGTTCTTAAAGTGGGCCGTAAACCCAAAACAGGACTAGATTACTTTCCTAAAGATGTCGATTATTACGACGATTTTAACATCATGGATCTGATGAACGAGTATGGTCCATTAGGGCAGACCATCTATGATGTTGTTCTATGCATGATTTATCATGAAGGATATTACCTGGAAGTGCCTAAAATGGAGCAGTTAGCGGTAAAAATAATCAAAACCATTGGTAACCGCTGGGTAAAGAAAAAAGACTTTGTGTTACAAGTAATTCATTATTGTGCGGAGATAGGTCTTTTCGATCAAGACCTCCTGAATCAAAATGTTATTACCTCTGTTGGAGTTCAGCGACGCTATAAAGAAGTGACTGTTAGGAACAAAGTCGATAGAAGTAAATATTGGTTGATTGATGAAAACGGTCAACCTTTATTAAATGCACCACAAAATAGCATTTCTGCAACAGAAAAAGATATTTCTGCAACAGAAAAAGATATTTCTGCAACAGAAAAACGACAAAAGGAAAGTAAAGTAAATAAAAATATATATTATAGCAATCCAGATCTGAACAGAGAGTTCTGTCTTTATCTTGATATGAGGAATCATACTGGCCCAACATTATCTGCAGAACAGATCAATGCCTTGAAAGAAGAACTAGATTCTCTGGCTGAGAATGATTCTGATAAGTTGGGCATTGTAAGAAAAGCATTTGGTGGAGGATATAAGAGTTTCTTCCCTACATCAAAGAAACGGAAGAAATCAACACCGAAACCAAAGAAAGAAGAAACTATACACAATTTTACCCAAAGAGAAGTCAAAGATTGTGATTATGAGAATCTGGAAAGACAGTTATTAAAGAAACAATTAGGAGGTGACATAACGTATGGATAATTTAATTCCTGTTAACTACGATACAGAAGAACCAACAGTATCAGCAAGGGATTTACACGAAGCACTTGAGATTAATAAAAGATTCTCAGCTTGGTTTGAATCAAATTCACAAGGATTCGTAGAAAACGAAGATTTTACAAGTGTACTTACAGGTACGGTTGTAAACAATGGAGCACAACGCGAACTACAGGATTATAAAATGTCTGTAGATATGGCAAAACATATTTGTTTAATGTCCAGAACTGAAAAGGGAAAACAGATTAGACAGTACTTCCTTGACTTAGAAAAAGCCTGGAATACACCAGAACAGATCTTTGCGAGAGCATTAAAGATGGCTGATAGAACAATAGACAAATTAAAGACAGAGAAAGCTGCATTGATTGAAGATAATGAACGTATGAAGCCTAAGGAGATATTTGCTGATGCAGTAACAGCGAGTAAAGATTCTATTCTGATCGGAGATTTAGCAAAAATTCTTAAGCAAAAAGGAATTGATATTGGTCAAAACAGACTGTTTCAAAAACTCAGAAATAACGGATATTTAATCCAAAGAAGAGGTCCAAGTTGGAATATGCCAACACAAAAGAGCATGGAAATGGGATTGTTTGAAATTGAAGAAAGAACGATCACAAATCCGGATGGAACGACAAAGATCAGAAAGACTACAAAGGTTACTGGTAAAGGGCAGCAGTATTTTATTAATAAGTTGCTTGCTGCAAGCTAAGAAAAAATAAAGCATCCGGTTGATCTCTGTCCGTAGCAACCAACAACCTAAGATTGTTGTTAAAAGTCGTAGTAATAGTCGTGGTAGTTGTGGGGTTCGGGATGATCTTAAGCGACAGGGCGTAAAAAGATGATCACATATGCGGACAGAGATCAGCCGGATGGACTGAATTATATACCACAGTAACTATTAACCGCATAAGAAACAGCCAGTATAAGCCATGAGCCTGCTGCCTAAGGCAGTGGGCAGAAAGGAGAACTGATGGCAGATTACAGCAAAGGATTTAAAAGACGTGTTGTACAGTTATGGATCCAACATGGTATGTCAACAAATGAGATCAGCAGAACATCAGGTATCGATCACAAAACGTTGATGAAGTGGTATAAGCGTTTTTACCCTGAGATAACAGGGGGGGGCAAACGAGACAAAGTGCAAGGATTTAAGATGGCACTATATAGGCAATTGTGCCGGATATCATAAGTAAAGGAGTATGATCAGACGGCTTAACTTTCTATCTGATTAAGATTTTTCGAGTAACTATTAACGAAGCAAGCAAACGTAAACATATTTTTCAGGTTTTTGTATTTTTATTTTTCACAAACTAGATTTGGTATTACAATTTTTCAAATCACAGGAGAAGAATCACGGCAGTTTATATGATCGGGCAAGAAATTATAGAAATGTGATCAGTATAAATGCTGTTTCAGGTAGAAAGTTAAGCTGTCTGAGATAGGTAGATAGTATGAGTAAACAAGATTATATAATGCAGGGCAGAAATGAAGGAATTGCGTTCTGTGACAAAATAGCAAAAGAAAAAGGATTAGAAGAGCTACAGAGAGTAACAAGACAGAGAAATCTTGCAGGGCTTCGAACACTAATAGATCCAAGAGAACTTGACCAGGATTTTAGAGATGCAACACTACAGATTTTAGATACTGTATTGATCATGAGTCTTATAGTTTTGAAAGATGAATTTGATTTCGGAACTAAGAGATTAGATCGATTCAAAAAAAGATTCAATGACAAAACAGAGTGTTTAGAAACAGGAAATGTGACATGGATCGATATGATCGAGCAGGTCAGAGAAGAAAACAACATTAAATTAGATCTTAGAAAGAACGATGTAGTGATGGCATGGAGGAAAAAATAATGGTAAACAAGAAAGAATTTGAAGGTTACATCTGTGAGATCACCAATAAGCCAATCAGAGAGATGAGATTATGTCCGGACAAGCAGCAGAAGTTAAAGGTTCGGATCAAGTGTGATAAGGGATGCATTTATTGTGAGAAGGAAGTGATCGATAATGACCGATGAAGAAAAAAGAATGGTAGAATTTAACAACTACATAGATGGTCTGATTAAATTTATGAATGGGGAAAATGATGACTTTGAACCGATTCCGATACCAAAGGAAGTTGATGATGAAATGCAGAAAGACCGTTTCTATTAATTGTTAAAGAAAGTTAAGGATTAACTAATATATCATTTAATACATCAATTAATAAAACAATACAACAGTTGATGTATCAGCTGGAAGGAGAAGAGAATATGATTACAAAGACACAATTCAAGGATGCAGTTAAAAAGACAATCATTTGTACAATTATGAATCAGCCAGAAATAATTTATAATCTGGACCAAGATGAAGACGGAGCTATGAAAATCTTGGTAGGATTTTATAAAAGACTTATTAAAAAATTATATAGAAAAAGAGGCGAATTAAAAGATTGTAATGAGATAAATGAAATATATGTTATTGCATTTGAATGTTTATACAAAGAAGATGGAGAAACACCAGCTTATGTAATTTATGAAGAAAATATGCTTTGTTTATCAAGCATTAATGCACTAACTCAAATGTGTCAAGAAGTAATAGATAATTATTATTGTGAATTAACAAGCGAAATCCAAAAAGAACTAGAGGAAGAGTAATGGGCAAAGTAAGACAAAGATTAGGAAAAGCCTACATCCATACAAAAGAAGAATCCATCCAGAGTATCATCATTGATGCTCTGGTGGGTTCCGGATATGACGTGGATGTTGAGGTTACAGATAACGGAACAGGAAACGAAGTAGTATCATGTGAGATTTACGATGTGGGGGGGGCAGTAAGAAATGATAACAACAAAAGATGCTGTAAAAGTATTAAGTTTAACACTAACAATCGTATGTTATGGAATTTATTTTTATTCCGACCGAAAAAAAGATTGCTATCAAGCTATTAAATTTTTGATACTGGGATCAATCATGCAGAATGTAACATTCCACTTGGAATAAAGGAGCGTTAAGAATATGGGAAAGACAATAGAGAAAATAGAAAGAGTGGTGAAAATGCTAAATGGACGACACATGCCAAAACCTTACGAAGTGTACAAACACTTTAAAGGGAACTTATATGTTGTCCTTAATGTTGCTCGCTATACGGAGACAAATGAATTACTTGTAGTATATGCTGCTACAAAAGAAATGCAAAGAATCTATGCAAGACCATTACAGATGTTTATGAGTGAAGTAGATCACGAAAAATATCCAGATGCAAAGCAAAAATACAGGTTTGAAAATATGATGGAGGGTTAATTTATGATCGTTGGATTTTTAAGCGGATTAGTTATTGGAGCAGTAGCAGGAGTGGCAGTGATGTCACTCTGTGCCGCAGCGAAAGAGAGGGATGAGTTATGACAAGGGAAGAAAAGATAGATGAATTATACAATTTTTGTAATATGCATGATAGCTGTGATCAATGCGAACTTGATGATCTTGCATCAGTTTGTGAGTTTGAGGATATGTGTAATAAAAAGATTGATAGATTTTATGATGTGATGGTCGGGCATGAAACTAAAGTAGGAGATGATGCGAAAGAAAAAACTAAAACTGTCACTGAAAATCTTACAGGTGTCGTGAAAGAAGAACCGAAGACAATAACAGAATTTTTTGATGAAATAAAAAGCAACATCTGTGATAACTATTGCAAGTATCCAAGTGAAATAAAAGACTATGATGAGCTGATAGAAACAGTATGCAGCAAATGTCCGCTGCGAAAGTTGAACTAATTATTAGATTAGTTGAAATATTAGTTGAAGAATAAGTCGAAGGAGTTGATACATAAATGGCATACAAAGATTGTCCGTGCCTAAATTGTAAAGATAGATCACACGGATCAAAGAGAGTTGCTTGTCAGACAGGATGTGAGAAGTATCTTTCCTGGAAGGCAAAGGAACAGGAATTAAGAAGAAGAGAGAAAGAATCACGGCCTTATTACTCAAATGCAAGAAAAGCGATCATAAGAAACCGCCAGATGAAAAGAAAGAGCGGTAGGCAGATATGATTGATCCATGCAAAGCCTGTGCAGAGATAACCTGCATGGGCATTTGTGCCGATCAGGTGCAATACAAGCAAGAGTATCAGGAGATGGCGGATCGGATAAGGCAGCAGATAATAAATCGTAACAGGAGGGGAGAACGTGGACAAGAACGCACTGATCCAATATTGTGACATGAAAGAAGAAATTAAAGATTTAAGGAGAAGAATCACAGAGACTGAAAAGCAGATCTTCAGAATTGCAGAAGAAGGAACGGTAAAAGACACAGTAAGCGGTGGCATGGGTGGAATACAGCACTTTGTTGTTGAGGGTATGCCAGTACCAGAACTTAGCAGAAAGAGGCTGCTGCTTAATAAACGAAAATCTATGTTGATCAAAAAGGAAAATGAACTTTTAGAATTAACAAATCAAGTAGAACAGTATATAAGTAGCATCGAAAAAAGTGAATTGAGAACTATTTTCCGACTGTATTATATTGATGGAATGACATGGACACAGGTAGCGCACAGGATGAATGCCATGCATCCTAAAAGAAAGATTGCGTACAATGAAAAGAATCTACAGAAGAGAAATGAAAGATTTTTTGCAGAAAATGAATAAATGTCGCTCACTGTCGTAGGAAAATAGTTTAATATATAGACTAAACATTTTGTGTATTGATACTATACGAAAAGTTCTTCTTTAATGGTATGTATTTCGAAGTAAGAAAGCTCGAGAGATTTTTTAAATCATCTCGGGTTTTTCTTATGCAAAATACACATAAAATACACACTAGGCGTTGACTTATACACACTAAATGTGTATAATATAATCATAAGGAGGTAACTTATGAAGCAAAGAGACCTAGTGAAGAAACTTGAAAAAGCGGGTTTTGAATTTGCAAGACACGGAGGAAACCATGATATTTATAAGCGAGGGGATGATGAAGAAAAGATTCCACGACATCGCGAGATAAATGAAAGGTTAGCAAGAGCAATTTTAAGGAAATGGGGATTATAAAATCCCCTGTCCTTAACACATAATAGATATATTATAATAGGAGGAGAACGAAATGAAAGGAGCATACCCAGTTATCTTTACAGATGTAGATACGAATATTTTAGTTGAAGTTCCGGATCTTGGAATTTTAACAGAAGCAAATGAAGAGGGTAAGGCAAAAGGAACCATTGCAGATGCGATAGAAATGGCAAGAGATGCAATCGGTTTAGCATGTATCAATTTACAGGATGAAAATAAACCAATACCAGAACCTACACCAATAGCAGATGTTGACGTGACTAATGGAACGTTTGCAGAAGATGGAAAAGGAATTGTATCTTTAGTTGATGTTGATCTTACAGAGTATAGAAGAGCGATCGATAATAAAATGGTTCGTAGAAATGTGACATTACCCAATTGGTTAAATCGAGAAGCAGAAGAAGCTCATATCAATGTATCTGGAGTATTAAGAGAAGCATTGATGAGCGTACTTGGAGTAACAAAAGCTAGATAATATAAAGAATCAAGCACCTTCGGGTGCTTTTTTCGTACATAAATTTAAGGACCACTAGCTCAGCAGGGAGAGCGGTCGGCTTATAACCGATGAACAGTCCAGGGTTCGAGTCCCTGGTGGTCCATTTAAGAAATAAGAAAGAAGGTGGTAATGTTTGAGTGAAGAAAAAAACTACATACTTGCAGAAGCCGACTATGTAGTGGGAATGAAATATAAAGACATTGCTGCCAAGTATGGAGTCTCGATCAACACTGTAAAGTCATGGAAGAAACGATACGCATGGTCGAGAGATAAAAAGACAGAATGCATCCAAAAGGGGTGCACACAAAATAAAAAGGGTGCACACAAAAAAGAAGCCGTTGCAGAGGATGTAAGTCAAGTTGTAATTAACGATGAACTTACCGATCAGCAGCAGCTTTTTTGTTTGTATCAATCTAGGATGTTTAATTACACGAAAGCTTACATGAAAGCTTATCCTGGTTGTACTTATGCATCTGCTGCCGTTTTGGGAAGTAGGCTTATGAAGAATCAGTTGATCAGAGAAACTATTGAGCAGTTAAAGCAGAATCATATGAACAGGGAGATGCTTAAGCAGGAAGATATCTTTCAGAAGTACATGGATATTGCGTTTGCAGATGTGACAGATTATGTATCGTTTGGGCGAGAAAATATTCAAGTCATGGGCGCTTTTGGTCCAGTAATGGTAGAAAACAAAGAAACTGGAGAAAAAGAAGTCCTCGAAAAAGAAGTCAATACTGTGAAATTTAAACAATCTGAAGATGTTGATGGAACGTTGATCACGGAAGTGAAGCAAGGAAAAGACGGAGCGAGTATTAAGCTGGTTGATAAGATGAAAGCTTTACAATGGCTTGCAGATCATATGGATATTGCTACTGCTGAACAAAAAGCTAAGATTGAGCAGATCAGAGCTAAGACAGAACAAATCAGACACAGTGAAACTGATACAGGAGAAGATGCAGTTCAATCTTGGATGGATGCTGTAAAAAAAGCGAGGGAATCAGATGGATGATAGAGTATTACATGATTTCCTTGTAGAGAGTATTCCTTTATGGCAGCAGAACCCAGTTCAATTTTTTGAAGAAGTTCTTTCCTTTTATCCGGATGAATGGCAAAAAGAGGCAGCATTTGCTCTAAGAGATAATCCAAAAGTAACGATCAAATCTGGACAGGGTGTTGGAAAGACAGGATTTGAAGCTGCAACACTGCTGTGGTTTTTAAGCTGCTTTGAGAATGCAAGAGTTGTAGCAACAGCCCCAACGCTACACCAGTTGAACGATGTTCTTTGGGCAGAGGTTTCAAAGTGGCAAAGTAAATCTCCGTTATTGAAGGAGATACTACAGTGGACCAAAACAAAAATATCTATGATTGGTAGCAAAGAACGTTGGTATGCAGTAGCAAGAACAGCAACCACTCCAGAAAATATGCAAGGATTCCATGAAGATAATATGCTATTCATCGTTGATGAAGCTTCTGGTGTTGCAGATCCGATCATGGAAGCAATCTTAGGTACTCTGACAGGAGCCAATAATAAATTGCTGCTTTGTGGAAACCCGACAAAAGCAAGCGGTACATTTTACGACAGCCATACATCGGATCGTAAATTATATTATTGCATTACTGTAAACTCCGCAGAATCTAAAAGAACTAATAAAGACAACATTGATTCTCTGATCAGAAAATATGGAGAAGAAAGTAATGTTGTCAGAGTCAGAGTAAAAGGATTGTTTCCCAAACAGGATGATGATGTTTATATGCCCTTGGAAATGTTGGAAGCATCGATCATCTTGGAAGAGATACCACCAGCTGATATTTGCACTTTAGGAGTCGATGTGGCCCGCTTTGGTGACGATGACACAGTGATCGCAAGAAATATGAATAACAAGATCACACTAGAAAAGATTAGGCATGGTCAAGATCTAATGAAAACTGTAGGAGATGTTGTTGTAGAGTGTAGGAATATCAAGGAAAAGTTTAAATATAAAAAAACAATATATGTGATCATAGATGATACTGGTCTTGGTGGAGGGGTAACAGATCGTTTGAATGAATTAAAATCGGAAGGAAAGCTATCTGGTGTGGTTATCGTTCCGGTTAATTTTTCTGCTGCCGTTCCAGACAAGAAAGCAGCAGAAAAATATCATGATATCACATCTTATGCATGGTCCATATTAAGAGATATGTTAGAAGAAAAAGAAGCAGTATTACCAAATGATACAGAGCTTATCGCACAATTAAGTGCGAGAAAATATGATCTTAGTTCATCAGGGAAGATACGGCTAGAATCGAAAAAAGCAATGAAAGAACGCATCGGAGAGTCTCCGGACCGGGCGGATGCTGTTGTTTTATCTTGCTACAGAAACAAAATTAAACCAATCAGTGTTCCAGGAAGTGATGTTGGAACAAAAGATAGTTACTGGAGGTGAAATAGCATTGTATGATGAAATAGGTCGCATCGGTCAAAATCGGTGGGGCGGTAGCTTTTACGAAGAATTTCTCCCAGAGTTGAGAGGACAACGAGGAGTAAAGGTATATACGGAAATGGAGTCTAACGATGATGTAATCGGAGCGATCATATTTGCGTTGGATACATTGCTTAGACAGGCACAGTTTTCCGTAGAGCCACAGGGAGACGATCAAAAGGATATAGAGGCAGCGGAGTTCGTTGAGTCTTGCATGGATGATATGCAGAGCACATGGACTGACACAGTATCGGAAATATTATCATTCCTTACATATGGTTGGTCATATCATGAGATCGTATATAAGAGGAGATCAGGGCGAACAGGAAACCCTAAGACGAACAGCAAATATGACGATGGTTTGATTGGATGGAGAAAGCTTCCTATCCGATCACAGGATTCGTTGTATCAATGGGAGTATGACGATGAAGACAACCTAATTGGCATGACGCAGATGCCGCCGCCAAATTTTGGACTTTATACGATTCCGCTGGAAAAGGCAATCCATTTCAGAACCCGATCCAGAAAAGGAAATCCAGAAGGAAGGAGTATCCTGAGAAATGCTTATCGTTCCTGGTACTTTAAAAAAGGGATTCAGGAATTTGAAGGGATCGGGATTGAAAGAGATCTCGCTGGTATACCGATGGTCACGCCACCAGAAGGTGTTGACTTGTATAATCCAGATGATCCCGAAGGCTCAAGAATGTTAACCTGGGCTTATAGTTTGGTAAAGAATGTCCGACAAGACAAAAGTGCTGGAATCGTGTTACCACCGGGATTTAAGTTCGAGCTTGTTTCCACAGGTGGAAGCAGACAAATTGATACGAACGAGATTATAAATCGTTATGATAGCCGCATAGCAATGACAACGCTTGCGGATTTTATTCTGTTGGGGCATGAACACACTGGATCATTTGCATTGTCCGATGATAAGACAGAGTTATTTGCTATAGCTATTGGATCATACCTTGACATTATCTGTGAAGCGTTTAATAACCAAGCGATCCCAAGATTGATTGATCTAAACGGAGAACATTTCAAGGGGATCACAGACTACCCGAAGATGGTTCACGGAGATATTGAAAAGATCGACATGAACAAATTAGCACAGTACATCCAGACGATGGTTGGCACTGGTGTATTGATTCCAGACGACGAATTGGAAACATATGTTCGAGAAGCCGCTAATTTGCCACCAAAGGTAGCTAACGATGAAAGATTCATTGATCCTGACAGAGAAGATCAGCAGACAAACGATCTTGGATCACAGGGAAATAATGTACACCCAGAGAACAAACAGGACGTTGCCGAAGATGATGGAAAGGTACAGGAAGCCAAGAAACGATTAGGAAGGAGCTGATTATATGTTCCTATTCCGAAAGGTTAAGAAGCGTGGATCGATGAAGCCAAATGATGTGAAAGAAGCATTAGAGAGGTTTCTTAATAGCAGCAGTCCAGAATTAACACGCTTGCTGGTCAGGTATTGGAAGGATCAGCAGACGGTTTTTACATTTAAAGAGATCAGAGAAGCTATTCAGGCTGGTGTGATCTCCAAGAAATCTGTAGAAGAATGGCAACAGGATTATTCAAAACTGGTTCATGATAAGATTGTACCAGAGATGGTTAAAGCAATGAAAGCTGGTGCTAAAAATCAAAACCAGCACAAAGGAATAGACATTGGATATAAATTTGATGCAGATCATTGGGCGGTATCTGATTGGTTGGAAAAGCACACAGCTGAGCTTGTAACGAATTGTACAAGAGTACAGAAAGATGCAATTCAGTCAATGATCGATCTAGGTATAAGAAAGCATATGGGGACAGATGAACTTGCAAGGTTTATCCGTCCCTGTATTGGTTTAACAAAGCCACAGACACAAGCGGCTATGAAATACTATGAGAATATCAAGGAAGAGTTTACTAAGAAACATCCTAGGACAAGTCCAGAGAAGATCGAGAAAATGGCGAGAGATAAGCAAATGAAGTATGCAGAGAAAAGGCTAAGAGAAAGAGCCGTCACGATCGCACAGACCGAAAGAGCGTTTGCATATGAGTATGGCAGATATCAGCATATAAAGAATCTTGTCGATCAAGGCATATTGCCACCACAGGATAAAAAATGGTCCGCAACGGATAGTGAGAATACATGCAGCACATGTAGAGAACTGAACGGCAAAGTTGTTGGAATGGACGAAGAATTCACTCCAGGAAAGTTGCTTCCGCCACTGCATCCGAGGTGTAAATGCTGTGTGATGTATGTCGATTCAAAATCTATGGCAGCAGCGTATGAAGCAGAAGATGATGAACTGAGAGAGTACACTACAGAAGAAATAGAAACTTATGCTGGTAAAATGTCAGAGATCGCAGATAAACATCTTGATCTTGAAAACTCCTGGAGTGGAAAGGTCGTAGTCGATGATAATTCTGGTATTTATGGAATCCAGTGGAACGGAGATATTATAACCAGACATGAAACAGCCCCACATATTTTGTTACATGAACAGTTACACGCTAGATCAGTTACAAAATATGATCGTAAAATGTATAAACAGTATGAGAACATGGAAGAGGGTTCGGTACAGTTTGCAGCACAGGAGATTAGCAAGAAAGAGAATATACAAATTCTTGAATCACAGTACGATCATATGACAGAAGCTTTAAGAAATATAAATAAAGTTGCTGGGTTATTTAAAAATGATTATGATTTTGCAATGAAGCTTATTTCTGTTCCGTTACCAGATAGGTATTACTGGCTGAATAATATGATCTATGATAAAATGATGTTATCAGGAAATATTGAAGATTATCAGAAGGTATCGCACTGGATGGAGGCTTTAGAAAATGGAAAAACATCTTGAATTAAAAGAAAGATTCGATCAGCTAATGAAACAAGATATGGATGTATCAGAACACGAACAAGAATGGTTTGAATTACTGGACGACATGCATGAATGGTTAAAGGATAAGACAATTCCGAGAAATATTCGTAGGCAGTTTGAACCTTTAGGGATGTTAGAAGTAACTATGAAAATCTGTGACGGAATCCATTATGCAAATGGAACTGGACGATATGCAAAGAAAGAAGAATAATGAAGTATAAAGCAATCGAGCAAACAGTTGATGCGGTGCAGATCACACCCGATATTGAGATGATCGCCCCTGACTGGTTTGCAAAGAAAATGAATAAGCAAGAGATTATGATAGATCGTGTATGGCAAGACGGAACAACAGCCGTTATTGGATGCACGATCTATTTTATTGGCCGCAAATACAAGAACAGCAGACTTGTTGCAAGAATAGGAGGCTATGTTGTAAAAGATTCAGTCGGTCGATTAAATGTAGTTCGTAAGAATGACTTTGATCGGCTGTATAAGAAGGAGGAAGCATGAGATATTTTAACGATTACATTCGATCCCCAGCACAGACACAGGACAGTATACGAAAGTCCTTGAATCGAGTAGATATTACTAAGAAGGACGAAGAAAAGCAGTACGTCTTTGGATGGGCTAAGATTGCAGTCGATGAGAATGGAAATCAGCTGGTTGACCGCCAGAACGATTTAATTGATCCGGAAGAACTAGAACAGACAGCATATACCTATGTAGAGTTCTATCGTGAAGCAGGAGAGATGCACGAGCGAGGCGGTGCAGGCGTTTTAATCGAGAGTATTATATTCACTAAGGAAAAGATGAAAACTCTCGGTATAGAGGAAGGTACGTTGCCTGAAGGCTGGTGGGTTGGATTCCATATCACAGACGATGAAGTATGGGCAAAGATCAAAGACGGAACTTATACGATGTTCAGTATTGAGGGCAAAGCGAAACGTATTGAAGTCGAGGAGGAAGAATGATGGACAAATATATTGGTGCAAAATTGATTCAGGCAGAACCAGAAAGAAATCCGGTCACAAAGGAAATCACAGGATACAAGGTTGTATACCCAGATGGGTACGAATCATGGTCTCCGAAAGATGTTTTTGAAAAAGCATATATGAAAGTGGATGATAATAAAAATCTTCCATCTGGAGTAAGTATCGGACCAGAAATGGTCGATGATTTTATTGCATCTACGGAGACAATCACGATGGGAGAGACAACAACAGTTGTTCGTTGTGTGCTTCGAAATGGTTTTGATATCGTGGAATCATCTTCGTGTGTTGATCCAAAGAATTACGATGAAAAGATCGGCAAAGATATTTGCATGGGAAGTATCAAAAACAAGATCTGGGAACTGTTAGGATTTTTGCTGCAACAGGCGTGGCAAGGAATTAACTAGGAGATGATCGCATTCTTAAGATTAAGAAATCACACCGACAGGATGAATGGATCGTGTACAATCCTGATTGCTTTGAATTGCATCATACACACTGTAGGAATAAAAGAGTTGCGATCGCAATCAAGAAGAACGTGGAACGTAGAAGAGTTCCAACATCCAGAAATCTAAGAACCTTGGAAAGTCACATAAGACTGACAGGGAACAAGAACTATAAAAGAAAGATTCAGAAGATCATTGAAGAAGTAAAATCTGAAAGGAAAAACTGAAATTTAGTCTTAAATTAGTTAAAAATTAAGCTAAATCTAAAATTTAGTTCAAAAAATAGCTAAATAGTTCAACTAATATACCAACTAAGGACCATTTTGCAAAAAATGCAAATTGGTCTATTTTTTGTGTTTGGAAATGCACTTTGCGTTTTTGAAACTCGAATAATCGTGTTGAAACTCGAAAAAGTGTCGTTAGAAAGGAGGAAACATGAAAACAAAAGGAAAGACAAAGCTGGAAGATCTGGAAGTAAAAAAGATCGATGCAGTAGACATCGGAGCAGATCAGAAAGCAAATATCCTGATTAAAAAGAGAGGAGGTGCAGAAGAACCGAAGGGAAACTTTTTCAAGCGATTCTTTAATGCGTTTTGTGACAGCTTAGGAGTAAATTCAGAAGATGTCAGAAAGTCCATGGAAGATGAAGCAACATCATTTGATGATGTAATGAATGAAAAGAAGATCTACGACGTGAGGGATCAGATCTGGAATGCCTGCAACTCTCTGGAGCAGTCGATTGTATCAATTCTACTCGATAAAGAGTGTGAGGATAAACAGGCAGCAATCGCACAGAGCATTGATCAGTTTAAGGTATTTTCGGATGATGCATCCAAGTCTTGGATCAAATTAGAACGTGCAGCAACAGACAAAGAAGATACTGTTGTTGCGGATGATTTTGAGATCGCAAAAATGCAAGAGGTAATTGAGAAATCTTGCGATCCTGAAACTATTAACAAAGAAAAAGAAGAAAAGGAGAATGAAATGGCATTTGATATTTCAAATATGACAGAGGAAGAAAAGAAAGAAGCATTAAAAGCATTACAGGATGATGCAAATGCAAAAAAAGAGGATACTGCAAAAAGAGCTGATATTGATGGACAGGTTCAGGAAGCAGTGAATAAAGCAATGGAAGGTGTTACAAAGGACTTCACTTCTATGATGAAGAAGATCATGGAACCAATCCAGAAGAGAGCAGAGGAAGCAGAACAGAAGTCCTTAGAAGAAGTTGCTAAGAAGTATGAACTCTTAGGAACAAAAGCAGAGGAATTAGTGCCAGTTCTGAAATCCATGAAAGCAACATCCGATGAAGCGTATAACAACTTCATTGCATCCATGGATAACAACCTTGCGGTAATTCAGAAATCAGGTCTGTTTGAGGAAATCGGTAAATCTGGTGGAGCTCACACAGGAAATGACGATACAGAAGGTGTTGCAAAGATGAACGCAAAGGTAGCAGAGATCAAAAAGTCTATGCCAAACCTTACTGATGCACAGGCACAGGATATCGTTATGCAGAATGATCCTGAATTAAGAGCAATGTTCGATAAATAAGAAAGGAGGTACAGAGAAGATGGCAAACAGAACATATGAATACAATCCAACTGGTGGAAGTCCAGTGATCAATGTTACAGCTGGAGCAGAACTAAAAACAGCCGTAGCAGTTTTATTAACAAAAGATGGAGCGAAACTCCCTGAAGCCGGAAAGAAAGCAACAGGAATTGTGCTTCTTGGAGATGAAACAGCATCCAAAGGCGATGATATTACTGTTCAGATCAGAAATCAGGGCATGTGGACCGCTGGTGCAGCGTTTGATTCTGGAGATTTCCTTGCTGTTGATGAAGAGGGATTATGCCAGAAGGCAACAACAGGGCAGTACATCTTAGCTATGGCACTGACACCAGCGACAGCAAAAGGAGACATCGTAAACGTTGCGATCATCCATGCTGGATATGAAGCATAAATAAAGGAGGAATGAAATAAATGAACACAGGACATAACAACGCAGCAGCAATCGCAGTTGATATTGCGAAAGGCTGGAGACCAAACTATTACTTAACCAATATGGCAATGAGCTATTTTCAGGCACCTGGAATGAATGTTGCTCCAAGCATCTTTCCAATTCTTCCAGTACATGCAAGCACTGGAAGCTACTATATCTTCAACAAAGAAGAGATCGCGAAAGACCAGGTAAAGAGAAAGCCTAAGTTCGGAGCAGTACAGCCGGCTGTATTCTCTCATTCAGATGATACTTACAAATGCGAGGTAGATCAGATCATCGTCGGAGTAGATAACATCACAGCTCTGGATTACCAGAGAACTGGAGCACCAGCAACGATTGATCCGAGACGTGCAAAGGTAAAACAGGTTTCAGAACAGATGAATCTGCACCTTGATATGGTCTTTGCAAACAAGTTTTTCAATGCTGATGCCTGGGCAAATGTTAAGACAGGAGAAGCAACAGCTTCAACATCTAAACAGTTTGTGCATTTTGATGATGCAAACGCGGACATCGTAGGTCAGTTTGATGAGATGAAGAAAGAAATCCTTTTAAACGGACGTAGAATGCCTAACAAATTATGCTTAGGATACAGAGCGTATAAGGCAATCAAAAATCATCCGCAGTTCTTAGAAAGAGTTACAGGTTCAGGGTCAACACCGAATCCAGCACTTGTTAACGAACAGGTAATTGCAGCGGTACTTGGTCTGGAAGAAGTAAAAGTTCTGTATGCAACTTATAATGCAGCAGAAATCGGTCAGAAAGCCGATATGAAATTTGTCTTCGACGATAACAGTGCATTATTAACTTATGCACCGAAAGAAGTAGATCTTGAAGAACCATCTGCCGGATATATTTATACATGGGATATGCTAGGAAACGGTCAATGGATGGCTACATCACAGTATGATGGACCAGGAGGATCACATTCAGAGTTCATCGAAGGTGTGTTGAACATTGAACCGTTGTCA
>OLRH01000603.1_pt1 | contig 18126 bp, 14 predicted proteins | sample 1672321 | NCBI WGS metagenome assembly OLRH01 (sample SAMEA3136671, study PRJEB25190) | human gut metagenome | reverse complement strand
CGTAAGGCAGCGCAGAAATTTTGGGCACCGCAACAGGGTCATCGGCCCCTACGGAGGTTTGACAAGGAACCGCCTGCGTGGAATCCCCTTTAGGCAAGGAGGCCTATAAGGACGGGGGAAGTGGATTGCCACAGCCAGTGTGTGCACTGGCTTCGCAATGACAAGGGCTTTACCGGGGGACGTTATTTCTCCTCTTTGGGCAAAACCAAATTCAGGAACACAGCCATGAGGGTGGCGATGACCACCGGTGACTTGCCGAAGATGGTGGTCACGGCCTCGGGGAACTGGGCCAGGGCGGCGGAGGCCTGGGAGATGCCCACGCCCAGGGCCGCAGACAGGCCCACGATGGTGGTATTACGGGCGGTGATGCCCTCGGCGGCGATGAGCTTCATGCCGGTCATGGCAATGGTGGAGAACACCGCCACGGTGGCCCCACCCAAAACGCACTGGGGAATGGTGGTGAGGGCGGCGGAGAATTTCGGCACCACACCCGCCAGAAGGAGGAAGGCGCCAGTGAGGGCAAAGACCCAGCGGTTGACCACCTTATTGGTGGCCACGATACCCACATTCTGGGAATAAGTGGCCGTGGGCAGGCCGCCCAGCAGCGCCGTTATAACATTGGATACACCATAGGCCACGATGCCCCCCTGAAGCTCCCGGGTGGTGGGCTCCCGGTCCATGCCGCCCACGGTGGTGGCGGTGAAGTCGCCGATGGCCTGGATGGAATTGATGGCAAACAGCAGGCCCAGGGCCACACAGCCGGAGAGCTCAAAGGTCACCCCGAAGGGCACAGGACGGGGCAGGGAGAACCAACCGGCCCCGGCGACGCCGGAGAGGTCCACCATCCCGGCTGCAAACGCCACTGCATACCCGGCCAGGATGCCCAGGAGAATGGAGGCCAGCTTGCATATGCCCCGGCCATGATTGGTCAGCAGCAACACCACCGCCAGGGTGAAGGCGGCAATGGCCCAGTTTTGCCAGGAGCCGTAGACCAGGGCCTCAGTGAGGCCGCGCTCCTCTACCACGGATTGATAGGTGTTGCCGGCGCCCCCGGCCATATAGTTAATAGCGGTGGGATAGAGGGACAGGCCGATGGTAAAGACCACGGTGCCGGTGATGACGGGCGGGAAAAGACGGCGGATGGGCTTTATGAAAAGGCCCACCAGGGTGGCGATGACGCCGCCCACCAGCATGGCCCCGGCCACCGCCGCCATGCCGCCCCTCCCGGTGGCAATGGCCTGCATGCTGGGCAGGTACGCAAAGCTGACGCCGAAGATCACCGGCAGGCCCGAGCCAAAGCGGCCCCCGATGGGGAAAAGCTGCAGGAGCGTTGTAACGGCGGACAGCACCAAGGAAGCCTGGATCAGCAGCACCTGCTCATGGTGAGTGAGCGCGGCGGCGTGGGCGATGATAATGGCCGGGGTGACGCAGCCTACGATCATGGAAACCAAATGCTGCAGGGCCATGGAGACGGTGAGGCCCACAGGCGGCAGGCCCCGATACCGGAACAGCGCCTGGGGATCGCCGGTAAATTTTCGCATGATGAAGTCTCCTTTGCAGGGGATTGCAGAAATCTATATAAAAAGTATAACACATTTTTAACGGGTAAAACAAGGATTTCCACAAAACACCACCCCCGGCTTTCCGCCGGGGGTGGTGCCTATTCAATAGCCTCGCAGAGTTTGCGTCCGCAGACGCAAAAAATTTTCAATCATTTTTCACCGCGACATGTGCGTGGGGAAAAATACCTCTCAGGCTGCAAGTGTGGAATTTATTCGCCTGCGGCGAACAAATTATGCGCGCAGCAGACTGCAACCTTTTTGTCGGAAAATTCCAAAGGAATTTTCGACAGGGATCTCAAGGGTGGTCCCGCAGATATTGCAGGCGCTTCCAGGCCCGGCGGGCTACCAGGAAGCCGCCGATGGCCAAAGCGGCACAGAGAAGGCCCAGGAGGATCATCCACCACTGAAAGGCCGTCACCTCGCAGAGGTAGGCAAAGATGCGGTAAGCCAGCAGCACCGACACGATGCCCGCAAGGAGCAGGCCCACCAAGAGATCGGTTTTTGTGCAGGTGTCAATACGCTTCATGGGTGCGTCCTCCTTTGACTTGGTGGGTCCATTATAGCAAAGAGAGAAAATTGCTGTCAATAGGGGGTGTCAGCCCTTTTTGCGGTAAGCCATGGCTATGACCAGGCCCAGGGCCAGGGCGGCGGCGCTGGCCATGAGCAGCCGCTTACCGTTTTCATCCAGGGTGAAGGATTCCTCCTTTATCTGCCGGACATCTGCGGACGGGGTCTGCCCGTCCTGTGAGTCTGTCAGTTGACCGGAGGGGGCGGTGCTGCCATCGGGCAATGCGGGCGGCTCCGCGCCGGCATTGCTGTCACCGGGGGATGGGGAGGGACGACCGGCGGTAGCCCCTTTCCCATCCGGGCGGGTAGGGGGATCGCCGGAGGGCTGGAAGTCGGTATTGCCGTCCGGCGGTGTGGGCGGAGTGCTATCGGAGTCGCCGAAGCCACCGCTTGTAACGCCCGAACCCCCGGGCGCACTCTGGCCGTTTATACCTCTATCTATACCGCCGGGGCCGCCGCCCTGGCCCATGCCCCCGCTAACGCCGTAGGAATCAGCCACCTGGGTGAGGGTAATCTCCTGGGAGGTGGCACCCAGGGTCAAGGTGTAGGTGCTGCCGAGCTGCATCTCGGGGCAGCTGACCAGCACGGCAGAGAAGCTGTTGGGTGCAGCGAAGGTGAGAAGCGTTTTGCCATCGGCAGCTTGCAGGGCAATCTCCGTCCCCGCTGCTTGGGTGGCCCCGGCATAAAGCAGGGAGGGCTGGGCGGAGTTCTCGGACATGGTCTCCAGCATGGTGGAGCCGCCGCAGGCCACCACAGTGCCGCCGTTTATGCGGCAAACACCGCCGTTTTCGCTGCCATAGTCCAGGGCGCAGTTGCTGCCATCACCTACGAGGCTAATATAGACCAGGCCGCCGTTTATATCGATATTGCCGTTGGAGTCAATGCCATCGGCGTCCCGGCCGGAGGGGTTCAGCAGCGTTACGGTTCCGCCGTTGATGGTGACGCCGGGGAGACTGCCATCGGCGGTCTCCGTGCCGCAGGCGTTGATGCCGTCATCGGTAGAGGTGACAGTAATGTCGCCGTCCTCTATGAGAATTTCCGGGGACTCAATACCCTCGCTGCAGCTATTGACAGTGATGCTGCCGCCGAGAATGGCAATGGAGGTATCGCAGCGGAGGGCATCGTCTCCGGCGCTGAGGGTGAGGGATGCACCGGTGATATGGAGGCTGTCGTTGACATGGATGGTGTCCGAAGGAGCGGTGACGGTGATGGTGCCGCCGGCGATGCGCAGGCTGTCATTGGCGGCGATGCCGTGTTTATAGGCGGCGGTGACCGTGAGAGCTCCGGAGCCGTTGATGGTCAGGTCGTCATGGGAGAAGATGGCGCCGTCGGTCTTATCCGCCAGGGCGGCGGCGCTGTAGGTCTCGCCGGAGGTGACGGCGTTTTCCGTGCCGGCGGCCAGGGTCAAAAAGACCTTATCCGCCTGGTTTATACGGATGGCGGCATCGTTGGAGCAGGTGATGGATACACCGTTTAAGCGGATGAACACCTTGGCGTTCTTTTCGGCATCAACCGTAAGGCTGCCGTCTGTAAGGGTGCCGCTGACGTCGTAGTACCCGGCGGAGGCGATGGTAACGCTGCCGCCATTTACATAGGCCCCGGGGCCGCTGACGGTGGCGGTTTCGCCGCTGAGGGTAATAGTGGCTGTGGCCGCCCAGTCGGTGTTTTGGTCGTTAGAGGTGAAGTACTGGGAGGCTTCGCTCTCCTCCGCATCCTCATCCCGGATGACCCGGATGCCCAGCCTTTCGCCGTTCATGAACAACACCGTGACGATCAAGGCCAGCACGAACACCAAGGCACAAACGGCGGAAAAATACTTGCTTGTGGACATAGGGCATCTCCTTTAGCCCGTGTACTCGCCGTTGTAGCTGACCAGAACGGCGCTTTCAACGCCGGGGATCTGGGACAGGGCATTGACAAAGCCGGTGTTTTCATCCTGCAGGCGAATTTCGGCGTTGAGCTCCACGGCATCGGCCCGGACGGTCTTACTCTTGACGACGCACTTTTTCACCTTGGTCTGAAGGAAATCCATGGCGTGCTTCTCGGCATCCTGATTGGCGCAGTGGAGAACCACCATATAGGGGGCCACATGGCTCTTTTTATTGGCGAACACCAGCAGCACCAGGCCGATGAACACGCTGCCCAGCACCGCCAGGGGGATCATGCCGGCGGCCAGAACGATGCCTGCGGCGATGGCCCAGAAGAGGAAGGTAATGTCCAGGGGCTCCTTGATGGCTGTTCTGAAACGGACGATGGACAGAGCGCCTACCATGCCCAGGGAAAGCACCACATTGGAGGTGACGGCCAGAATGACAAAGGTGGAGATCATGGTCAGGCCCACCAATGTCACGCCAAAGCTGGAGGAATACATGACCCCGGCATAGGTCTTGCGGTAGATGAGAAAGATGAAAAGGCCTATGGCAAAGGCCAGACCCAGGGCCAGCACCATGTCCAGGACAGAAACGCTGGTCACATTTTTCAAAAAGCTGGATTTGAAAATATCTGAGAAGGTCATAATGGATTCTCCTTTATTGATTTGTTTTTTGGGGGGGGCGGGGTGCGGCTTGCCGCAGCCCGTGTGCGCTCCGGCCTCGCAATGACATTGTTTTTTACAAGGGGGGCGGCGTCCCCGGCGCCCCCCTTGTACCGCACCATCATGTTATCCGTACACCCGGCAGATGGCGTATTTGGAAAAGGCACCGGTTCTTGCGGAGGGCACCTGAACCAGATCCCGAATCACGGCCGGAAGGTATTCGTCCCACTTCACCTCCAGCACTGCCGCAGTATCCCCGGCTGGGATGGTGGGGCAGCGAAAATCGAAAAAGTCCGTGCTGCTTAGGCCTGTGTGAATCTCATAGTCCAGCGTCACCCGGACATTGCCGGGGGCAAAGACAAAGGGCTCCCGGGTATAGTCCACAATAGTCTTGGGCCGCAGGCCCCGGGTGAGCATCTTCCATAGCAGCTCCTGCATCAGGGGTGCGGGGTCGGCGGCCAGGGTCTCGAAATCGCAGACCAGCAGCGCCTGGGCCTGGGGACGGGTGAGGCAGGTCTGCTCCTTGGCGCACAGGCCGCCCACCTTGCTCTTTTTCTCCAGCACCAGGTAGCTGTCGTCGCCGTTATAGCAGCGCAAACGGAACTTTTCCCGGCGGCTGACGCCGTCCAGCTTCTCCCGCAGGGCCGTGTCCCGGAGGTCATCGAAATACAGGCTGCGGACAGAATAGCGGCCGCCCCGGGCATGGGGGTCCGGAGTCATTACGGACGAAAGACGCTGGCGCAGGCACAGAACATCGAAGACGCTGATCTCGTGTTTCCACTCGTGGCGATATTGCAAGGGGATCACTCCTTTCCTTGTTGTTGGGGGCAGTATACGGAGCGCGCCTTAGAATAAGTTTAAAAAAACAAAAAGTTTTAATTAAACAATAAGTAAAAAATCAAAAGTCCTCCTTTATCAAGGCTAAACAGTGAGCGTTAATATAGGGCGCTGCAAATCTTAGCAAAATCCTCGCGCAAAAACTATGGCGGAAAAAGTCGACGCCCCGAATTTCAGAAAAGCCGATAATACAAATATTTGCGCGTATTCCCCTTTTTACAAAAAAGCGGCTGCCGACACCAAACAAGCGTCGGCAGCCATCCGCTGAAATAGATTATTTACTTGATGAGACCGCTTTCCTTCAGCAGGATCTCAATATCGGTGCCCTTGACCTTCTTCAGGACGAGCTTGAGCAGCTCCTTCTCCTTAAAGGACAGGGGCGCTTCGTTGATGGGCTTTTTATCAATGGCGTAATAGCAGGCACGCAGCAGCTCCCGCACATCGTACTTGCTGCCCCAAACCTCCGGCACACCGCGGTCAATATCCAGCAGCGTGTAGACCGACTCCATGCCGGTACGCATGGAATACTCCGTGGTGAAGATGGTGTCCCGGGGCGTCTCGGCGAACTGGCCGATGAAGGCAAAATTCACGGCGCCATCGGGCACGACCTTGGGCCGGTCGCTTTCCTTGCGGGGCTGGAAGAAGGCGTTGATATAGGGCATGAAGCAGGTGGTGGTGTTGCAGGCATCATGTGCCAGCGCATGGATCTTTTCGGTGGGCACACCGATGTGGTACAGCCACTCGCAGCAAACCTCCTCGCCGGTGCAATCCCGCATGGCCTTCTTCACGAAGTTGCCCTCCTTATTGGTATTCAGCGAATACAGCCACACAAGCACCATGTTCTTGTCCTGAGACTTGAACTGAGGCTGGCGGTTGATGGTCCAGGAGAGATACCAGTTGTCGGTGCTGTCCTTGACGGTGACGATGCCGCCGGTGGTCACCTTGCCGGAACGGGGGTCACGCTTGCAGATGTTCATAATGTGCCGGATGATCTCCTCGTTGGAGGTGGCCACGGTGGCACTCATCCAGTTGGTGGCGTCTACATCGGAGCAGAATTTATCCGGATTGCCGTATTCGCCGTGCTCAGCCTGGGCAGCAATGGCTTTCCACATATCCCAGGATTCGCCGCAGCCGTTTTTCACACCGGACAGGTCCGGCGCATGGGTCTGGTCGCCATAGCAAGAGGTATCGGTGCAGCAGCCGTTGGTGATGAACACCAGGTCATCCTCGATCAGGTCAATGGTTTGCTCCCGGCCGTCCTTGACATAGACGATCTGACGGGCAAGCTTCTTGTCGCCCACGGTTTCGATGATAACATTCTTCACATCCATGCCGTATTCGATGCGCACCCCATGAGACTCCAAATATTTCACCAGCGGCAGGATCATGCTCTCATACTGGTTATACTTGGTAAAGCGCAGGGCGCTGAAATCAGGCAGGCCGTCGATGTGGTGGACATAACGGCACAGATACCGCTTCATCTCCAGGGCACTGGACCAGCGCTGGAAGGCGAACATGGTCTGCCAATACAGCCAGAAATTGGTGCTCCAGAAGGAATCCGGCAGCACATCGGAGATCTTCTTGTCCTCCAGATCCTTTTCCGGGGTCATGAACAGCCGGGAAAGGGCCATGGCGGAGGCTTTATCCAGCTTAAACTGCTTGTCGGTGTGGGCATCCTCACCGCAGTTTATGCTGGCACGGCACAGAGAGTAGTTGGGGTCGTGCTTGTTGAGCCAGTAATACTCATCCAGCACGGAAACACCCGGCGTCTCAATGGAGGGCACATCCCGGAAGGTGTCCCACATGACCTCGAAATGGTTATCCATCTCACGGCCGCCCCGCATGAAGAAGCCCTTGGTAATATCCTTGCGGCCGTCGCAGCTGCCGCCGGCCAGATCCAGCTTTTCAAATACATGGATATGCTCGCCCTTCATCTGCCCATCGCGGACCAGGTAGAAGGCTGCGGTCAGGCCGGCCAAACCGGTGCCGATGATATAGGCTGACTTTTTATCCACATCCTTGGGCTTTTCGGGATGAGCAAAGGCTTCATAAGTTCCGGCAGAGTAATACATAACAAATACCTCCTGTGTTTTTCTTTTTATGCCCTTATTATACCCGCTGCTTTCAGGTTTACCATAAGCAGAAAAACCCCCGTGATAAAAGTCTTATCACGGGGGCGGAATGTGTAAAAAATATTATCAAATTTGTAAAAATGATAAAATCAGAATTGGAATCGGGAGAGCGCCGCTGATACAGAACCCTTGATCAGCTTGGCAAGCCTATCCACGATCTGCTGTGGATCCTCACGCATGTCGTCCTTAATCCAATCGAGCATGAGTCCGATAAATATGTACGAATAAATTTGGGCGATAAACTGCTTGTCCTCGTCACGGACTTTCATTTCGCCGGCTTCTTCATTAATCACATCCAGCAAGAGCCGGTCTACCAGGGGCTGCAGATATTTTTCCACCTGCTCTCTATGAACGCAGCGGTACACATTCAAAATAAACGGCTTGTTATCCTGTACCGCCTCAAAAATCTGCAAAAATCCCTGCTGCCATGTTTCATAAGTCTTATTCTCGTCCAGGGCCCGCTTGGCATCCTCCAGGCAGGACCATTCCACCAGGTCGTAAATATCCTTAAAATGGTAATAAAAGGTCATGCGATTGATACCGCAGTCGTCAGCGATATCATTGATGGTAATTTTGGTCAGCGGCTTTTTCAGCAGCAAATTTTTCAGCGATTGCTCCAAGGCTCGCTTTGTTACCTGTGACATAGCGGTTTGCTTCCTCCTTATATTATCGGTTTTACAGCTTTTCTCTACAGCTTGATTGCCTCTTCTTAGTCGGCAGTCTGAACGGCGTTGGCCAAAAAGGTATCAAAAAGTACGCCTAAGCGGTCTACGCTCTCATCAATAGCATTGTCCATGTGGTTCCAAAAAAACTGCATGACAAAGCCAATATAAGCATAGCGGCAAAAGGCCGCAATGCTGCGAAGGCGATCATCCGAAAGCGATCGCCCCTCTGCGGCCTGCTGCACTACTTTCATAAAAACATCATCCGTTAAAGAGAAGATGTATCGCTCCAAGCGGTCACGGGAAAGACCGTCGAACACATGATAAACTGTTTTCGGATGCGCCTTGCATTGATGCAGCACCGCCTTGGTGGTGCTTTTCCATTCAATTGGGGCACCACTGGGGATAAATGCTTCTGCCCTTTCCCGAAACCAAGCATCCAGCAAAGCATAGATATCCTGATAATGATAGTAAAATGTATTGGGGCTGATACCCGCCCGCTTCACCAGCGCCGCAACGGTGATCTTGTCAAAGGGGAGCTCCTCCAGCATTTCCTGAAATGTGGACATGATGAGCTTCTTTGTGTATAAGGCCATATACAGCCCTCCTAAGCATGGCGGATTCTGATTTGTCTCTACCTGTTCTATATTTTATAAGAATTAAAGCAAAAACGCAAGCTTCGTTAGAACGGAAACGGGTTTTTCGCATGGCTTCGCCCCCGGCAAGAGCAACGGACATGGGAGCATAGGATGGGCATATCCGCCTTGCCGGCATTGGCTTTCAGCCGCAGAAAAGCACTGCCGGAATGCTCGCCCGCACAGCAAAGGGAAGAACAGCGTGCCTTTTGACACGCTGTTCTCTCTTAAAGCATATACCCGCCTTATGCAGCTGCCGCCGGCAGAGCAGAGGGCTTTTGCTGTCTCGGAATTGCCCTGATAGTCGTCAGAACAGCAGCGCCCAGCCCAGGAAGCCCAGGCAGGCCACCGCACCGGTGAACAGCAGCACAATCACCAGGTAGCCCATAATATCACGGGCAGAGAGCTTGGCAATACCCAGCGCCGGCAGAGCCCAGAAGGGCTGGATCATGTTGGTCCACTGGTCGCCCCAGGCAATGGCCATGGCGGTGCGGCCGGCATCGATGCCCATTTCCGCGCCGGCGGGCATCATGATGGGACCCTGGACCGCCCACTGGCCACCGCCGGAGGGAACGAAGAAGTTCACCACGCCGGCCGCCAGGAAGGACAGCATGGGGAAGGTCACATTGGTGGAGATGCTCACGAAGAACTCGGAGATGACACTGGCCAAAGACACGCCCTGATCGTTGGCGGCCACCATCAGGCCCATAATGCCCGCGTAGAACGGGAACTGCAGCAGGATGCCGGCGGCACCGGCGGCGGCATCGGAAATGGCGTCCACATAGCGGCGCAGGTCGCCGTGGAGCAGCAGGCCCAGGAACAGGAAGATCATGTTCACGATGTTGAGCCCCAGGGTGAAGCCGTTCTCCACGAAGTAGTACACAATGTAGCCGAAGCCCAGGACCAGGGTGATGGCCCACAGAATCTTGGAGTGCTCCATCTTCTCGGCAGGGGTGTCCTTTACATAGGTGCGCTCCTCCTCGTCCACCAGCAGGGCGGGATCCACGGTAACGGTGTGCTCCTTATGGGGATGCATGGCGTAGTTGACCAGGGGCATGAGGATCAGGATTACGCCGCACATGATGAGGTTCATGGGGTGGAACACGGTGGCGGTGATGGGCGCCTGATAGGTCACCTCGCCAAAGGCTTTGCCGGCCACCAGGTCCAGAGGAATGGAACCGGACAGGCCCGCATGCCAAATGACAAAGCCGGAGTAGGCGGAGGCGATGAGCAGAGGATAATCCACTGTGGGAACGCGGCGCACCACTTCCTTGGCAAGCAGGGCGCCGATGACCAGACCGAAGCCCCAGTTCAGCCAGCAGCAGGCGGTGGACACGAAGGTGGTGACCAGGATGGCCTGCTTATTGTTGTGGCACAGACCGGCCACAGCGCGCAGCGCCTTCTTGCAGGGGCGGGCGGATGCCATGGCAGAACCGAAAACCAGCACCAGGGCCATCTGCATGGAAAAGCTCAGCAGGCCCCAAAAGCCGCTCTTTTGGTCGCCCCAGGCGGACAGAACCTCAATGACACTCATCTTGGTGGCCAGCAGCGAACCGATAAAGGTAATGATGGTCAGGATGATGGCGAACAGGAATGCGTCGGGCAGCCAGCGGTTAACAACGCGCACGCAGCCATTGGTGAATCTCTTAAACACAGCGTCACTCTCCTTTTTCTTCACAACAAGCATGTTATTTCCGCCGATCCGTCGGGCGGATTGACAATATTTTAACGTAGATTGCCGTGATAATCAACCGGAATCATGATTTCTTAACGCCTGTGATTGTAGAATTATTGTCAATGTTTTTGTGTACTTTGACCACTGCCCAAAATTATTCCTTGTTGCTTTTTGTAGAAACGGGAAATACTTTTAGAAATCTCCCCGAATGATTCCCCAAGCGGCAGGTATTTCTCACGCAGGGCCTGCAGCAGGCATTCGGTTACAAAATAGAATCCGGATTGTTACCCATATAGCGTTGAAGCTCGGCTCGTTATCACTTATGATCGAGATACTATCCGGCGCAGGTGCGATGAAATCCGAGCCGAATATATGAAGAATAGGAGTTTCCCCGTGAGCTTTTCTAATCTGCAGTTTTTGTTTTATTTTCTGCCGCTGTTTTTCGCGGCTTATTATTTGCTTTCCTTTCGGTTTAAAAACGCGGGCCTGGTGCTGGGCAGCGCATTGTTCTATTTTTGGGGTGCGGGGGCGCAGGACGCGCTGCTGCTGGGCGCCGTTATTTTGCTGCACTACGGCCTGGCCCGGCTCATGGCCGGGAGGAGCCGGGCTCTGCGCAAAGCCCTGCTGGCTGCGGCCCTGGCGGCGGACCTGCTGTGCCTGGTGTATTTCAAATATGCCGCCTTCTTCCTGGAGAACTGGAACGGCCTGACCGGCCAGACGATCCCCCTGCCTCAGATTGCTCTGCCTTTGGGCGTGAGCTTCTACCTCTTTCAGAGCATGGGCTACCTGATAGATGTGTACCGGGGCGAGAAGCCGGAGCGAAATATCATAGACTACGCCGCCTTCACCCTGGCTTTTCCCCAGCTGACCATGGGGCCCATCCTGCGCTGGCGCGATTGGCGCGGCCCGCTGAAGGAGCGGACCGTCGGACGGCAGGATGTTTTGGATGGCCTGGAGTACTTTATTGTGGGCCTTAGCTGCAAGGTGCTGCTGGCCGACCAGCTGGCACCGCTGTGGGCGTCTATAGAACGCATCGGCTATGAATACCTCTCTACACCCCTGGCCTGGCTGGGCGCAGTGAGCTACAGCCTGCAGCTGTATCTCGACTTTTCCGGCTACTCCCTTATGGCTATGGGCCTGGGACAGCTGCTGGGCCTGCCTGTGCCCCGCAACTTTGACCTGCCCTACACCGCCCGCTCGGTGAGCGAATTTTACCGCCGCTGGCACATCACCCTGGGCACCTGGTTCCGGGATTACCTGTATATCCCTCTGGGCGGCAGCCGCCGGGGCAAGGCCCGCACAGTCCTGGCGCTGGCAGTGGTATGGCTCTGCACAGGCCTGTGGCACGGGGCCAGCTGGAGCTTTGTCCTGTGGGGCGCCGCGCTGCTGGGCTTCATTCTGTTGGAGAAGTTCTGCATCGGCGGCTTTTTGAAGCGTCACAGGATCCTCTCCCACGTCTACCTGCTGGTGGTAATTCCGCTGACCTGGGTCATCTTCCGCATTACGGATCTGCGGGACCTGGGCGCGTACTTTTCCCGGCTGTTCCCGTTTTTCGGGACGCCGGGCGCCGTTTCCGCCCAGGATGCAGCCAAGCAGCTGGCCTCCTATTGGTGGCTCCTGCTGGTGAGCATTCTTCTCTGCCTGCCGCAGCCCCGCCGCTTCTTTGAAAAATACCGGCGGTGTCTGTGGATGCAGGTATCCCTGTTTCTGCTCCTTTGGGTGTGCGTGTATTTCATTGCCACCTCCTCGGGCAGCGCATTTCTCTATTCCCGTTTTTGAGGTGATCGATCATGGCCTTCCGAAAAGCTTATCTGCTCCTGCCCCTGTGCCTTGTAAGTGCCATTTTGCTGAATGTGTACGCCGCCGTGGACCCCACCGGGGTTTACCGGAGGTACCTGGAAAAGCTGGCGCCCATGACACCGCCGGTGGCGGCCATGGCCACAGCCCTGGCAGATGGAGTGTATCCCTGGAGCACACAGCAAGCCAATGGCCCGGCACCTCAGCCTACGCCTACGCCTACGCCTCAGCCTCAGCCGGAGCCAACTCCGGAGCCTGAGCCGGAGCCGGAACCGCAGCCGCAGCCCGAACCCGGACCTGCTCCCGTCCCGGAGCCGGACTCCCGATTTACTCAGGTGGACGCATCCTATTTTGATGACGCGGTATTCATTGGTGACTCCCATACAGACGGCTTTATGGATTACGCGGGGCTGCCCAACGCCCACTATCTCTGCCACACCGGGCTGACGGTCTGGTCGGCGGCGGAGGATGCGGCGTTTCCGGGCGGCCAGACCCTGGCCCGGGCCCTGTCGGGCAAGCATTACGGCAAGATCTACATGATGCTGGGCATCAACGAGCTGGGCACGGGCTCGGCGGAGAGCTGGGCGGCCCAGTACAAGGTCCTGCTGGAGCAGGTCCGCAGCCTGCAGCCCGATGCCATCGTATTTTTGCAGGCCATCTTCCACACCACGCAGGAAAAATCGGACTCCACCTTCTACACAAACTCCACCATCAACGCCCGCAATGCGGAGCTGCAGAAACTGGCCGATGGTGTAAACGTGTTTTTCATCGACTGCAATCCGATCTTTGACGATGCCGGCGGCGCCCTGCGGGCGGACTATTCCGGCGACGGTGTGCATGTGAAGGCCGTATATTATCCCCTTTGGCGGGATTACCTGTTCCGCTTTGGTGTGGTGCGCTGATACGATCATATATCAAAACCTCCGGCCAAGCCGGAGGTTTTGATTATCGGATAAGCTCTACGCCGTATAGGTTTGGATGGTAACCGTGCCGATCCTTGATGGCAGCGGCCCCGAATGGGGTTGCTGCTCTCTTTTTGGGAGGATTTGTAAGCCCTTATTTTGCCGCTATACCCCGTGGAGAAAGATGCGACATGCCCTGGATCCTTGGAAACAGGTCAAAGCAGTAAATGCTCGGAAGCATCTGCTTTTTCAGCTGCTCATCCTTCATGTTCAGCTGGGCGATCTCACAAATGGGGTCTAATCGATAGCGCATAGTGTTGCGGTGAATATGCATTCCATGTAAAAGGGAATGACTATAGGAGGTTTTTATGAATGTAATTCATACTTCAAAAGCTCCGGCTGCTATCGGGCCCTATGAGCAGGCTTATAGGCACGGTGAGTTTATATTCACCAGCGGACAGATTGGGGCAGACCCCGCAGCCGGATACAGGTGCAGCAATAGTGGTGGGAAGCTTCACAGCCTCCCACCACTATTGTATTACAGCGTTTACACCGTTGCATCCTTGGATTGCTCCTCCTTTGCGGGAGAAGCCTCCTTCTCAATGGTGACCTTGCCATCCCGCAGGCAGATGCGAGCGGTGTCGCCGCTTTGCAGCTTGCCCTCCAGCATCAGCTCGGCCACGGCATCCTCCACCTCGTTTTGGATAGCCCGGCGCAGGGGACGGGCGCCATACTGCGGATCGAAGCCATCCTTGGCCAAAGCGGTGACGGCATCGTCATCCGCCAGCAGGGTGATGTCCTGCTGGGCCATGCGCTTACCGGTGATCTCCAGCATGCGCTGGGCGATGTGGCGGATATCCTCCTCCGTCAGCTGACGGAACACGATGGTCTCGTCGATACGGTTCAGGAACTCGGGCTTAAAGGTCCGGCGCAGCTCCTCCATCACGGCCTGCTTGATGCGGTCGAAGCGGGCCTTTTCATCGGCCTCGGTCTCCCGGCCGTCAAAGCCCAGCGGCTTGTCGGCAGAGGTGATGTTCCGGGCGCCCACGTTGCTGGTCATGACGATGATGGTATTCTTGAAGTCCACACGGCGGCCCTGAGAGTCGGTGACGATGCCGTCCTCCAGGATCTGCAGCAGGATGTTCCACACATCCTCGTGGGCCTTCTCGATCTCATCGAACAGCACCACGGAATAGGGCTTGCGGCGCACCTTTTCGGTGAGCTGGCCGCCCTCCTCGTGACCCACATAGCCGGGAGGCGAGCCAACCAGACGGGACACGGTGTGCTTCTCCATGTACTCGGACATGTCGATACGGATCATGTCGTTCTCGTTGCCGAACATGGCCTCAGCCAGGGCCTTGCACAGCTCAGTCTTGCCCACGCCCGTGGGGCCCAGGAACAGGAACGAGCCGATGGGCCGCTTGGGGTCCTTCAGCCCCACACGGCTGCGGCGAATGGCCTTGGCCACGGCGGTGACGGCCTCATCCTGGCCCACCACGCGCTTATGCAGGGTCTCCTCCAGCTTCAGCATGCGCTGGCTCTCGTCCTCGGTGAGACGGGTGACGGGGATACCGGTCCAGCCGGCCACTACCTTGGCAATGTCCTCCTCACCCACGGTGCCGCGGCTTACGGAGAGATTCTTGCGCCAATTATCCCGCTCAATTTCCACCTGCTGGACATAGTTCTGCTCGATGTCCCGGAGCTGGGCGGCCTTCTCGTAGTCCTGCTTGGCGATGACCTCGGCCTTCTCCTTGCGCAGGGCGGCCAGCTTCTCCTCCAGGCTCTTCAGCTCCGGGGAGGCAGACTCGGCATCCATACGCACCCGGCTGGCGGCCTCGTCCATCAGGTCGATGGCCTTATCGGGCAGGAAACGGTCATTGATATACCGCACAGACAGGCGCACGGCGGCCTCAATGGCCTCGTCAGTGATGGTCAGCTTGTGGTGAGACTCGTACTTATCCCGCAGGCCCTTGAGGATCTCAATGGCCGTTTCGGGGGTGGGCTCGCCCACGGTCACCGGCTGGAACCGGCGCTCCAGGGCGGCGTCCTTCTCAATGTACTTGCGGTATTCGTTGAGGGTGGTGGCGCCTACCACGCGGATCTCGCCTCTGGACAGGGCGGGCTTGAGGATGTTGGCGGCATCCACGGCGCCCTCGGCAGAGCCTGCGCCCACGATGGTGTGCAGCTCATCGATGAAGAGGATTACGTTGCCGTCCTTCTTCACCTCGTCGATGGTTTTTTTGATGCGCTCCTCAAATTCGCCACGGTACTTGGTGCCGGCCACCATGCCGGACAGATCCAGCGACAGGACCTTCTTGTCCAGCAGCTCCTCAGGCACGTCCGCAGCGGCAATGCGCTGGGCCAGGCCCTCGGCAATGGCCGTCTTGCCCACACCGGGCTCACCAATCAGAACGGGGTTGTTCTTGGTACGGCGGGAAAGGATCTGGATGACCCGCTGGATCTCCTTTTCACGGCCGATGACGGGATCCAGCTTGCCCTGGCGGGCAGCCTCCGTCAGATCCCGGGTAAATTCAGCCAAAGTCTTGGCCTTCTTGCTCTCCTCCCGATGGGACACGGGCATACTGCCGTTTGCGGCGGCACGGGGCCCCTCATTGATTTTCTGCACCACGGAGCTGTACATCTTCTTGGGGTCGATGCCCACGGTGTCCAGCACCCGGATGGCCATGTTGTTGCCTTCCCGCAGCAGGCCCATGAGCAGATGCTCGGTACCGATGTACCCGGCGCCCATGCGCATGGCCTCGGACACGGCCAGCTCCACGGCGCTCTTGGCCCGGGGGGTCAGGCCCTGGGAGGGTGCTGCACCGGACAGACCCTTGCCTACGCTGCGCTCCAGCACGGTGCAGATCATGTCCTCGGTCATGCCGTATTCCTGCATGACCCGGTGGGCGATGCCGTCCTCTTCCCGCATCAGCCCCAGCAAAATATGTTCACAGCCCACATAGCCGTGGCCCATTTCTTCAGCAGCCTCCTGGGCCAGGCGCAGAGCCTCCTCTGCACGGGGGGTAAATTGATTTTCATGAGTCATATAAAACACATCCTCTCGGTAACATTATTTAGATGCCGGCTGCCCTCACGGCTGCGTGGGCAGGGCGCGAAGCTCGTCCCGCAGGCGGGCGGCTTCCTCGTAATTTTCGCTTTCTACGGCGGCCTTCAGCCGCTCCTGCAGGGAATTGCGCTTGCACTCATAACGCAGGGCCTCCTGCTGGGCCTTGTCTACCAATCCGGCAGATTTCTCTTCCCGGACGGGCTGCTCAAGCACCTCCGGCTGACCCGGCTCGGGAAACTCCGTCAGCATCCGGGAGCCGAAGCTGTCCATAAACGGCTCCAGCAGGGAGAAGGGACGACTCCAAAAGTCATCGCCAAACAGACTCGTGGGTCTCATGCTGCGCCGCAGTGCGCTGGTGTAGCCCATGGCCTGGGCACAATCCTGGCACAGATGCACCTGGGTCACATGCCCGTTTACGCTGCTCTTATAGAAAAAGGTTGCTTCGTTCTTTCCGCAATGTTCACATTTCATAATATGTTCCTCCTTACGTCCATTCAAACCAAATGGATGAGAATTTGTTTCAAAATATCCGCCCGCAGGGCGTCCCGCCGGTCCTTGGGGACCGTGCGCAGGGCACTGTCAGACAGAGCGCACAGAGCTGTTTGGGCGGCCGCAGGCGCCACGGCCTCAGATTGGGCCAGGTTGGTGAGAATGGCCCGGGCGCTGCGCCCATCCAGCTCGCCGCCGATGGAATTGATGACATGCATCAAAAGCGCCTGTCGGTCCATTTGCACTCGCCGGATGCGGATGTATCCACCGCCGCCCCGGCGGCTTTCCACAATGTAGCCATGCTCCGGGGAGAAACGGGTGGACATCACATAGTTGATTTGGCTGGGGACGCACCCGAACCGCTGCGCCAGGTCACTGCGCTGCAGTTCCAGCACGCCGTTGGCCTCATCCAATGCGTCCTGAATGAATCCCGCGATCAAATCCGAAATACCCATGTTTGCTTCCTCCCGTCTTGACTTTGACTTTCTTTGACCTTGATTGTAGTATAGCACTGAAACCCACAAAGTCAATAGGTAATCTTTGACTTTCTTTGACTTTTCTGAAAACAATCTGTGAACAGGTGTGTTTATTTGTTTTCTTTTGCCAAAATGATACTTTTCCCTATAGATTATACTTGCTTTTTGAATTTCTTGTGTTACAATGGGGGTACAAATCTTAATGGAGGTGCTCTTATGGCTTATAAGATCGGTTCTGCCTGCGTCAGCTGCGGCGCTTGTGCAGATGCTTGCCCCGTGGGTGCTATTTCCCAGGGCGATGCTACCTATGTGATCGATGCAAACGCTTGCCTGGACTGCGGTTCCTGCAGCGATACTTGCCCCAACGGCGCTATCAGCCCCGCTGACTAATTTTTGCATAGTAGCAAGACAGACACCGCAGGGCTTTGCCCTGCGGTGCTTTTTTACTATCGAAAAGCCTCCGATTTTTCTGTCAAAAGATCTACGGCCAGCCCCGGGGCATTGCCCTTGGGCGGTTTTTATACTATAATGAAAAAGAAATGAAAAAGACAAGCGAAAGGGGTGACCACCGTGATAAAACAGGATCAGCTTTGGCCCGGTGGCTTCCGCTTTCTGTTTGATGACGAGCTATTTAAGCCCGGGACGGATTCATTCCTGTTGGGGAGTTTTCCCCAGCTGCGGCGGGGAGAGCGGGTGTGCGATCTGGGGGCCGGGACGGGCTTGCTGGGCCTGCTGCTGCTGGCGAGAGAGCCGGACCTGCAGGTGCGAGCCGATCCTGAGAATCTTGGCGGC
>OLRH01000600.1_pt1 | contig 18148 bp, 12 predicted proteins | sample 1672321 | NCBI WGS metagenome assembly OLRH01 (sample SAMEA3136671, study PRJEB25190) | human gut metagenome | reverse complement strand
GAGCGGTCTGCCTGATAGAAACGGTCGAAAATGCGCTTCACGGTCGCGTCGTCCATGCCGATGCCGTGGTCGGTAATTTCAACGGTCGCCGTATCTGTGGCGAACACGCGCACCTCGATAACTGCATTCTCCGGCGAAAACTTGATGGCGTTTTGGATGATGTTCATCCAGACGTGGCTGAGCAGCTCTTCGTCCGATACGACGGTAACGCTGTTCAAATCCAGCTGCCAGCTGATGCCGCGCGCGCTCCATGTCGGTTCTAAGCGCAGGATGACCTGACGAAGCTGCTCATCCAGCGAAAACTCCGTCAGCGATGCGGGCGCGGACTGCTGCTCCAGCGCGGACAGGCGCAGCAGCGTCTGCGACAGGCGCGACAAGCGGTCGCTTTCCTGCGCAATTAAGTCCACATATTCCTGCCGCTGCGCCTCGGTCAAGCCGGGCATTTGCAGCAACCGCGCAAAGCCTCGGATGGACGCAATCGGCGTTTTGAATTCGTGGCTGATGGAGCTGATGAAGTCTTTCTGCAGGTAGGACGTTCGGCTGAGCGCGTCGGTCATGGCGTTAAAGGAACGCATGAGTTCCCCAATTTCGCCCGGCGCGTGGGCGGCATCCAGTTTGACGGTGAAGTCGCCCTCTTTGACCTTGCGAGTCGCATTCGTGATTTCATGAACGGGCTTGGAAATCCAGTAGGATGCCAGCGTCACCATCAGCGCAAAGACTGCCAGAAAGCTGGTTGAGCCGAAGATGATGCGCGCAAACGCGATGCCGTAGCTGCTGCCGTCGCCGCCAGCGGTAATTGCAAGGACGCCTGTGCGCATCTGCACATACGTTACCGGATTTCGCTGCGATTTCCACGTCGTCGCTTCGTAGGCAATGCCCGCGCGTTTCAGCTCCCGCTGCGTGCCCGCGGACAGGGCAGCGACATCCTCGTCCGACAGCACAGCAACTTCGATGCCGTCCTGCTCCACCAAGCGGGCTAATTCGTCTGTTCTCAGCTCCGTGCGCTGTTCCAGTTCCATCAGGTAGATGGCGACGGCGCGCTCACGCACTTTCAGTTCCTGCAAAAGGTTGATGTGCGTCACGCAGAAGGCGAGAAACAGGCTGATGACGGTTGCCAGCAGCGAACCAATCATCAGCGCCGCAATCATGCGCCCGCGGAAGGAGTATGGTTTGCGGATGATGCGGCGCTTATCCATTCTTGACCGCCTTGTAGCCCAAACCGCGCACTGTTACGATGCTGAAATCGGGGAAAATCTCGCACTTTTCGCGCAGACGCTTGATGTGTACGTCCACCGTGCGTTCGTCGCTCTGCGCATCCATGCCCCAGATTTCGTCCATCAGCTGCCGGCGCGTGAAAATCTGCATCGGGCTGGACAGGAGCTTAAAGAGCAGGAAAAACTCCTTCTTCGGCAGCGTCAGCAGCGTGTCACCGCGCTGCACGGTCAGCGAATCGTAATCCAAGTGCGTCTGCCCGATGGTCAATTGGTGGCTCGTCATTGCCTGCGACCGCCGCAGCAGCGCTTGCACATGCAGCAGCAGCTCGTCCAAATCGACCGGCTTGGTCAGGTAGTCATCCGCGCCGGAGGTGAAGCCCGTCCGCTTGTCCTCAATGGTGTCGCGCGCCGTCACCAGCATGATGGGCAGGCGCGGATAGCAGCGGCGCAGTTCACGCGTCAGCTCCCAGCCATCCATCACCGGCATCATCACGTCGGCAATGACCAGATCGGGCATCACCCTGTCGATGGCGTTCAGCGCTTCCTCGCCGTTGGCAGCCCCGACGATTGAAAAGCCGTTCAACCCCAGAAACGCGCTCATCATCCGCTGCAGCGGCGCGTCATCCTCAACCACCAGAATCGTAAACATGGCGGAAACCTCCTTGTGCTGATGCTTCTATTATATCACATCGACCGCAAAGCATCAATAGGATTCAGCCGTGAAGCCTTGCGCGCGGGTGCCCAGCCGAACAGAATGCCGACCGAGGCGGAAAACACGAACGCCAGCGTGATTGCGCCCGCGTTGAGCTGGAAGGTAATATCCAGCGCCATTGCAATCATCCACGAGACGAGATTGCCTACCAGTATGCCGATGAACCCGCCCATGAGCGACAGCATGACCGATTCCATCAGGAACTGCATTTGAATCAGCCCCGGACGCGCGCCGAGCGCCTTGCGCAGGCCGATTTCCGTTGTCCGCTCGCTGACGGAGACGAGCATCATGTTCATAATGCCGATGCCGCCAACCAGCAGGGCGATGGACGCAATGCCCGCCAGCATCGTCGTCATCATGCCGGTGATGCTGTTCATCGTATCCAGCAGGCTGTCCAGATTGATGATGGAGTACGCGCTGTCGCGGTAGTTGAACGCGCTGTCCAGCAGCTGTTTCACATTGTCGACGGTTTCGGAGGATAACGACGAGTCCTTCAAGTACAGCGTCAGCGACCGCACGGTGTTTGAGCCGCTCAGCCGCATCGCCGCCGGATAGGGGACAATCGCCTTACCGCCGTCGCTGCTGGCAGACATGGCAGCCATCAGGTCGCTTCCGCTGTCCTCGCTCAGCACGCCGACGACGGTGAACTGCTGCCCGTGCAGAATCAGCGACTGCCCCAGCGGGTCTTCGTTCGGGAAGGCAGCGGATGCCAAGGTCTGGTCGATGATGCAAACATGGCTCGAACGATCCATGTCAATCGCCTTCAGCGCCCGACCGCGCCCAATCAGGTCATCCTGCACGGAAAAATAGTCGCTGCTGCGCCCCTCCAGCGTCACATCCTCCACAAGCTGACCGTCCTGCGCGGCATAGGTGCGCAGGGAGACATTTGGGTCAACACCCGCCACATTGTCCAGCGCAGCAATGTGCGCGAGGTCGCTTTCGTTCAGCCCATGCTTGATGGTTGTGCCGCTGATGCTTACGCTCACTTTACCTGCGCCCAAGGCAGAGAATTGGCTCGTGATTTCGCCCGTTGCGCTGCCGACCGTCGTAATCAGCGCGATAATCGCTGTCACGCCGATGATGATGCCCAGCATCGTCAGGAAGGTGCGCATTTTGTTGCCGCGGATGTTCTGCCACGACATGCGAATGCTCTCTTTAAGCATCTTCCACCACTCCTTCGCTGATTTCGCCGTCAAGGATGCGCACAATGCGCCGCGCGTGGCGGGCAATCTCAATGTCGTGCGTAATCATGATAATCGTGCGGCCCTCGTCGTTCAGGTCATGGAAAAGGCTCATCACCTGCCGTCCCGTCGCCCGGTCAAGCGCACCCGTCGGCTCGTCTGCCAGCAGGATGGTCGGGTTGTTCGCCAGCGCGCGGGCAATCGCGACGCGCTGCTGCTGTCCGCCGGAAAGCTGGTTCGGGAAGTGGTGCATCTTGTCCTTCAAACCGACGCGTTCCAGCATTTGCTGCGCCCGCGCGGCGCGCTCGTGGCCGCTCATGCCCGCGTAAATCAGCGGAAGCTCCACGTTTTGTAGCGCGTCCTGACGCTGAAGCAGCTGGAACGACTGGAAGATGAAACCGATTTCCTTCGACCGTACGCGCGCCAGCTCCGATTCGCTCAGCGCGGATACGTCCCGCCCATGCAAGTGGTATGTGCCGGATGTTGCCGTGTCCAGACAGCCGATGATGTTCATCAGCGTTGATTTGCCCGACCCGCTGGGGCCAAGAATGGCGACAAATTCGCCCTTGTCCACTTGCAGGTCAATGCCCTTCAAAACCGTCTGCTGTTCATCGCCTATTTTGTATGTTTTGACGATGTTCTCCATCGTCAGAATATTTTCCGCCATGGTGAATGCCCCTTTCCGTTAATAATGCATCATGGGCATTTCCATTGTGTTCTTCACGGGAATCAACACCGCTTCGCCCGTGCGGATGCCGTCGACGATTTCGACAATCGAGCCGTTGTTGATGCCCAGTGTCACGCGCTGCTGTACAATATCGTCCTTGCGGTCGTAGCAGTAGACGAACGGCTTGCCGTCCGAATCGTACTGAATCGCGTCAATCGACACGGTCGTAACGTTCTTCACGCTCTGGTACAGCACGCGGATTTCGCAGCTCAAGCCCATGGCGAGCGTTCCGTCCTGCGGCACGGTCATCGTCACCTCGTAGTACGCCAAGTCGCCGGATACGGTTGCTTCCTGCGCAATGCGGGTGATGGTGCCGGTGAGCACCTTGCCGGTGGACAGCACGGTCACATCCGCCGCCTGCCCGACGGAGAGCGCCGGACGGTCGTATTCATCCACGTTGAACACAATCTGCGGATTGGTGTAATCTGCGACACGCAGCAGCTGCTGCCCCATGGTCACCTCGTCGCCTTCCTCGACGTAGAGGTTCGAGAGCGTTCCGTCCATCGGCGCGCGTGCCGTGCCGCCGCTTGAAAATTTGAGGATAATGTCGTTCTTCTTCACCGCGTCGCCCTCGGAGAACAGGCACTCTTTGACGGTTGTTTTCGCGGTGGAGGTGACGATTTGGCTGTCCTTTGTCGACAGGTTGCCGGAAAAGGTGTAATAGGTGCTGATGTCCTGCGTGCGGGCGATTTCCTCGCTGTAAGCCGCATTTTTCCGTCCGCCCGCAAAAAGGAAAACGCCGCCCGCGACGAGCGCGAGCACGACGATAATGGCAATGATTTTCCCGGTCTTCTTCATAGTTCCTCTGACTCCTTCCAGCTCATGGATGTTCCGGAAGCAATTATGACACAATTGGATGAATCCAATGTGAAGTTACGAGGAAGCGAAAATGAAGTTTGCCGGGAACAAAAAAGCCCGTGACGATTTTACGTCGCCACGGGCAGGGGATTCGAGGATTAGAAGTCCAAATGCAGTTCCACCGGACCGCCGATGAGGTTGCCATCGGTATCCATCAGGCGGAAGATGATGAGGTTCACGGTGTGCTGTCCATTCAGCGCGTCCGCGGGGACAGTCAGCGTCATCTGCGTGCCGTCCGCATTCCACGCGGTTTCCCACGCTTCGGCAATGTCCATGCCGACAGCGTATTCACCAGTGCGCAGCGCTTCGGAGAAGGTCAGCGTGATGGTCAGCGCGGTGTCCGACAGTGCCGCTTCGCCGGAGACGGTCGCGTCAAAGGCGGTCACGGTCTTTTCGGGCGCTTCAGGGCGGGTGATGGTCTCGCCGCGTTCAAGCGCCTGCCGCTCTTCCAGCGTATCCGGAATCGCGGGCCACACCTGCGAGAAACCGTTGTTGTAGCGCTCAGCGTTCCAAGAAATCGGCTTGGTGAACAGCGCAGCATCCTGCTTGCCGTTGTTTTCAGCGGAAGCAGCAATGTCCGCCATCGAGAACTCGAAGGTGTATTCCGGCATGGAGACAAACTTCAGGTTCTTCACCTTGAAGGTCTGCGAAGCGTCCCAGCCAGCGTTTGCAATGCGGATAAACAGCGCGTCGTGGAACAAAATGCCGTATTCCAGCAGGCTCGTGTCTTCCGGCACCACACGTTCGGGTGTGAAAATCATGGAAGCGGGTTCGGTTTCGCTGCCGATGTAGACCAGCGGGGGATTCTCCTTCGTGTTCGCCAGACGGGACGCGAAGCCCAACACGCGGTTTTCTTCGCCCTCGTCGCCCTTCGTCGTGCCGTGACGGAGCGCATCCGCCAGCGAAACGGCGGAGAAGTAGACGCTGTGCGCCGCCTTGTCCGTCCCAACGGTGCGCAGCTCGTAGCGCCCGTAGACGGACTGTTCGGCAGTCAGTTGGAAGGTGAACACGTCACCCTCGTGCGAAGCGGCGGCGACTTCCCTGCCGTCCGGCAGCACCAGCACCACGTCGGGCGCGTCGGAATGCGCGGTAATGGTAACATTGTGGTTCGTCAGGAAGGTTTCCTGCGCCGTCCACAGCGTGTACTTGCTTTCGGCAGACCACGGGATGTAGGAAGAATTGATGTCAAACGGGTAGTCGTTCAGTTCGCTGATGGTTGCGTAATCCGCCGCCGGGTAGGACATGCCGGAAATGCCAGTGCCTTCCGGGAACAGATCCTTCACATGCAGCAGCTTGTCGTCCGTCTGCTTGAATTCGCGATCCATAATCGCCAGCGCAAAGCAGAAGTCACGCGGGTAGAAGACGTGGTCACTCTGGCGGGCACGAACAGCAATGTTGTTTTTCTCGATTTCCGTCGTGCCGACGAAATCGTAAACCTCTTCTGCTGCAACCATGCTGGCGACAGCGCCTTCATTGCCCAGCCAGTGGGTGTCAATGCCTGACACGGTGAAGAAGGGGCGCGGCGCAACCAGCGCGATGATTTCCACCGGGTCAAACGGAATCTGGTTATCACGGGCGACGAACATAGCTGCCGTCTCCGGGAACCAGCTGTTGCCCTTGCCGTAGGACACGGTCGGCACTTCGGTCTTGCCGTAGACACGGTCAGCCTTGGCGTAGGCGGATGTGTTGAAGTTGAAAATCTTGCCTTCCACCTTGTAGCGGTAGCTCTGGATGCCCGAACCGCCGCATTCGCTCGGCACGCAGATGCTGATGCGGTCGTCAAACGCCGAGGTGAACATGGCGGCCTTGCCGTAGCGGGAATGACCCGTGATGACGGTCTTCGCCGGGTCAAGGCGAACCAGCTCGCCCAGCGTCAGGCTCGTGCCCTCTGCCTGGTTTTCCAAGGCGGTCACAATCTGACTGGCCGCCCAGCTCCACGCCATCAGCGCGCCGGATGCGTGCTTGTAGTCGTTCGCGTCGTAGGGGTAGAGCGCGGTGTACACGCCAGCACGGTCAATGCCGTCATCCGCATTGGAGTCATCGGGGTAAATGTCAGTGGCTTTGAACGTCACCAGACCGTAGCCCTGTCCGTTCAAGTTCGCAGCAGAGAATGCGGAGGTACCGCCGATATCAATCACGAACGGCACTTGATCCTTCTCTTCGCCCCAAGCCGCCAGAATCTGCGCATCCGTGGGCACATTCAGCTTCGCGATGAAGCTCGCCTTTGCGCCCGTTTCCGGATTCGTGATGGTAATGACCGCCTGATACACGGGGCGCACACGGGCGGGGATGGTTTCCTCGGTAATCGCGCCGGTGGTGTTCACGAACACCGCGTCGCCTTCCGTGCTCCACGGCGGTTCGCCAATGTAGTGGACGGAGTAGCCCGCGTTCCACGCTTCGATGGCAAGCTGCTTGGCTTCCGCCTTGGTGGAGGCAGGGCCGAACGTCTTGTCGCCCACCGTCACTTCACCTTCCAGCAGCGCAGCGGACAATTTGCGGAACTCGTCGCCGAGGTTGAAGATGCAAGCACCCCAAATTCCATAGAAGCCGCCGTAGGACGCGGTGTTGTCCTCGTAGACAATCTCGTACTTGCCAGACACGTCCTCCGCTGCGGTTTCCCAGCGGTAGCCCAGCCAGTAGTGCTGGATCAAATCGCGGATTTCGGTGCGGCGCGCTTCCCATTCGGTGATGTCGGTCACAATGCCGTCGCCGTTCGGGTCATTCTTCACGTCGAAAAACTCAAATGGATTGTTGATTGTGTCGATGGCGGGCAGCTCATCAATGCCGGGATACCCGTCCAGCGGCGCTTCAGCGCAGGCGCTCATCAGCGGCAGCAGCCCGATGATGGCAGCGAGCAGCAGCAGGAAAAACCGTTTCATAGAGATCCTCCTTTTCTCTTTCAGCCGAACCTTTGCACATTGTCCGGGAGGCGACGGCTGCATTGCCTCATCCGGAAGTTACCCTCATTATAGCGGAGAAAGGGCGGCACGTCTATGCAAATTGTCCACACTACTATGCAAATCGTGCAGATATATCTGGGAAAAAATTATCCATATTCGACAATGCAAAAGCTATTTGCCAAGATTTCGCTGGAAATCCGTCGGCGAAATGCCTACTGTTTTGCGAAAAGTGCGCAGAAAGGAGGAGTACGAATTGAACCCGCTCTGGAATGCAGCATCCGTCAGCGATACGCCGGAGGCAATCAGCAGCTTCGCGCCGCAGATGCGCCGGAACTGGATGTACTCGTACACCGACGTGTTCGTGTAACGGACAAACTCGTGTGACAGGTATGATTTGCTGATGAAGAACGCGTCCGCAATTTCCTCCAGCGTCAGCGGCTGGGCGTAATGCTCGTTGATGTACGCCATCACGCGCTGGATGGTGTCTGGCGAGGGCTGGGCACTCTGCAGCATTGGCGCTTCCTGCGTCACGCGGAGGATTTGCAGCAGAAACTCGGTCATCGCGGCATAATCCGCCAAGCGCGATTCGGGACGCTCGTCGCCTGTGTTCTGCGCCACACGGTCAATGCACGTTGTACACAGCGAAAGCGCCGCTTCATCCAGCTGATAATGATACCCGGTGCGGCGCGTGCAGTCCAAAAGGCGCTGCTCCAGCGGCAGAAGTCCCTGCCCCAGCTGGTGCAGCATCCCGGAGGAGATGAACAGCACCACTCGCTCGTAGTTGCGGATGGTGTCCTGCGAGATTATGCCGTGCATGACGAATGGCGGGAAAATCATCAGGCTGCCGCGCTGGAGCGTGACGATTTTGTTATCCACATACAGGCGCGGAAAGCCGTTCAGGTGAATATACAGCTCAAAGAAATCATGCGTATGGATTTCGCGCAGGTGGATGGCGGGCGACAGCGTGTGAAACGCTTCATAATCCGAGCGCCCTTGCCCCATGTTGCTTGTGCGAACCAGCACATCTTCCTCAAGCTCCTGTGCTGGATGTTTCCTTGTCATATGCCTTTCTCCTTGTCCCGGTATTGTATGAAAGCATCATAGCAGGAAAGCTGATAAAGGTCAAGCAAAAACCCGAAAACTGTTCTGAATCGGAACAATTTCCGGGTAAAATCGGTTATTTGCTTTCGCTGTCCCACGCACGGTAGGATTCTTCCTCCAGCAGCGTCTCAATGCGCCCGTCGGTGACGCGGGTCAGCGTGTCCAGGACAGATTGCGCGTCCGTCTGGCGAATCAGCAGCGTGAAGCCGACGGCGGTCGTGAACTCGCTGCTCAGCAATTGCACGGGCAGGCTTTTCAGCGCGTACTGCACCTTGTCCCACAGCGGATAGGCGACTTCACACAGGTATTGGCAGGAGGGGAGCATCTCGACGACTTGCGCCGCCTTGAGCGCGACGACTGCCCCCTGCGTGTACGCGCGCACCAGCCCGCCCGCGCCCAGCAGCACGCCGCCGAAATAGCGCGTCACCACGCAGCAGCAGTTGACTACGCCCTGATGCTTCAATACCTCCATCATCGGCAGCCCTGCCGTGCCGCCCGGTTCGCCGTCGTCTGAATAGCGCATGATGCCCGCGTTCTGTCCGATGATGTAGGCATAGCAGTTGTGCGTGGCGTCCTTGTGCTTTGTGCGGATGGATTGCAGGAAGGCAAGCGCCTCCGCCTCCGTTTCGCACGGCGCGGCATAGCCGATGAAGCGGCTTTTGTTGATGATGAACTCGTCGCTGGCGAACTGCCGGAGCGTCCGATAGGGGTTCATGGCACTCATGCGAGGAACAGGCGGCGGAAGTTCTTCTTGCCCTTCTGAATCAGCAGACCATCCGCGGGGACGTCGCTCTCCGCCAGTGTGGCGTTCAGGTCATCCACCTTCTTGTCCGCCACCAGCACCGCGCCCGCCTTCACCTGATTGCGCGCGTCGCTCTGGCTCTTGCACAGCCCGGACTTGACCAGCATGGTCGTCACGCGGCTGTCGGCGGCGAATTCGTCCTTCGTCAGCGTGAAGGAGGGGACGTTCGCGGCAGACGCACCGCCCGCGAACAGTGCGGCAGCGGCATCGGCGGCCTTCTGCGCCTCTTCTTCGCCGTGCACCAGCTTCGTCACCTCGAATGCCAGCACCTTCTTCGCCTCGTTGATTTCGCTGCCTTGCAGCGCGCCCAGACGGCGCACTTCGTCCATCGGCAGGAAGGTCAGCAAGCCAAGGCACTTTTCCACGTCCGCGTCATCAACGTTGCGCCAGTACTGGTAGAAGTCGAACGGGGAGGTCTTGTTCGGGTCAAGCCACAGCGCGCCCTTCTCGGTCTTGCCCATCTTCTTGCCGTCGTGGGTCAGCAGCAGCTGGAACGTGCAGGCGAACGCCTTTTCACTGTCCTTGCGGCGAACCAGGTCTGCGCCGCCAAGCATGTTGCTCCACTGGTCATTGCCGCCCATTTCCAGCCGGCAGCCGTAGCGGTGGAACAGCTCCAGGAAGTCGTAGGACTGCATGAGCATGTAGGTGAATTCGAGGAAGGACAAACCGTTGTCGGTCGCCATGCGCGTCTTGTAGCAGTCAGCAGTCAGCATCTTGTTGACGGAGAACATCGCGCCGATGTCGCGCATGAATTCGATGAAGTTCAGGTTGCGCAGCCAGTCCGCGTTGTTGACGATAATTGCCTTGTCGTCGGAGAAATCAAGGAAACGGCTCATCTGCTGCTTGATGCACTCGACGTTGTGGTCAATCGTCTCGACGGTCATCATCTTGCGCATGTCGGTCTTGCCGGACGGGTCGCCGATCATCGCCGTGCCGCCGCCCATCAGCGCAATCGGGCGATGCCCCGCGCGCTGCATGTGCGCCATCGCCATAATCGGGATGTAATGCCCGATGTGGAGGGAATCAGCGGTCGGATCGAAGCCGACGTAGAAGGTGGTCGGTTCTTCGAGCTGCTTGTACAGTTCGTCCTCAAAGGTGGTCTGGGCGATGAAGCCGCGTTCTTTCAAAACGTCAAGAATGTGCATGGGGAACCTCCTATATATTAAGTAGTAGGGGAAACAGTGTCATTTCACCAGCGCCTGCGCGAAAATCTCCCGCAAGGTGCTCATGCCCTCGTGAATTTGCGCGATGCTGGAGTTGGAGAAGTTCAGGCGCAGCGTGTTCTCGTGTCCGCCGTCGCAGAAGAAGTGCGTGCCGGGGACGTAGGCGACGTGGCGCTCTACCGCTTGCTCCAGCAGCTCCTTTGCGTCGATGCCCTCCGGCAGCGTCACGAAGATGAACAGGCCGCCGTCCGGGCGCGTGTACGTCGTGCCTTCGGGGAAGGTCGAAAGTTCACTCAGCATCGCGTCCAGCTGCGCCTTGTAGCTGCGGCAGATGCTTGTGATGTGGTCGGGCAGCAGACCGCGCCGCAGGTACTGATCCACAATCGCCTGCGTGAGGTTCGACGTGTGGACGTCGGTGGACTGCTTGCCGACGGTGCATTTGCGCAGGATGCCCGCGTCGCCCGCCATGAATCCGACGCGCAGACCGGGGCTGATAATCTTGCTGAACGAGCCGAGGAAAACGATCCAGCCATCCTTGTCGAAGGATTTGATGGAGGGGCACGCTTCTCCGGCATATCGCAGGTCGCGGTACGGGTCGTCCTCCGCCACGACGACGTGGTACTTCGCGGCGAGTTCCGCAATGGGCTTGCGGCGGTCGGCGGACAGCGTGATGCCCGTCGGATTCTGGAACGTCGGGATGGTGTAAAGCAGCTTCGGGTGATGCTGGTGCATGGCTTCTTCCAGCTTTTCCGGGATAATCCCGTTCTCGTCGCTTTCTACCGGCACCAGCGTTGCCTGATACAGCCGCATACACTGCATGTTGCCCAGAAACGACGGGTTCTCCACCAGAATCACGTCGCCGGGGTCAATCAGCGCCTTGCAGAGCAAATCCATCGCCTGTGTTGAGCCGGTGACGGGCAGCACCGCAGGCACGGCGCACCCAAGCTGCTGCTCCACATAGGCGTGCAGGCTTTCCAGCAGCGGCGGATAGCCCTCCGTCGCGCCATATTGCAGGATGCGCTTGCCGTCCTTTTGCAGCACGTCGCGGGCGATTTCGGCGCATTCCGCATCGGGCAGCGCCGATGCCGCCGGATTGCCGCCCGCGAAGGAAATCATGCCGGGCTTGGCAATCATCTTGAAGATTTCGCGAATGGCGCTGCCGCTGATCTGGTCGAAGCGGTGCGCGAAACGCAGGGAATCAAGCGCCATAATCCAATCACTCCTTACTTTCAGAGAATAAGAATAAAAAACACCTTCTCCGGACAAAATCCGGGGAAGGTGACAAAACGCCACGGTACCACTTCCGTCTGGCTGCGAACAGCCCTCAAGGAGGAACAGTCATTCCTCGCACGCTGTAACCGGCGCACCGGATGCCGCCTACCCACCGCGCAGACGCGGTTTCAGCGGATGGCTCGGAGCTGTACGTCACCCTATGCGCCGCCTGCTTCCTCACACCGCCCGGAAGCTCTCTGCCTGCGCCGCAGAAGCGGATGACCCGTCTCCTCATTGCCCTGATGGGTGCATGATAGCACGGTTTTTCCCGCTTGTCAAGGGGAAAATTTTTGGTCAGGCGGTATCGCAAAGGCGGGAAAATCACACAATCTGCAAGAAATGTTCACGAAATCGACACATGTCGGCGCTTTTTCTGGAATTTCTGGCGGCATTTTTGTGAAACGGGCCGAAAAAGTCTTGCCATTTCCGTTAAAATCCTGTATACTATACTCTGACCCAGCTATGGGTGCATTTATCGTGTCCGCGAGGACAAAAGCTGGGAAGCCCCTGGATGAAGGAGGTCGACTACTATGGATTGCAAAATCAAGAACGACATCGGAACAATCTATATTACGGAGGATGTCCTGCTCAAGGTCGTGGGATACGCGGCGCTGGAATGCTACGGCATCGTCGCCATGTCCTCCAAGCGTGCCAAGGATGGCATCGTCGAATGGCTGGGAAGGGAAAACCTCTCCAAGGGCGTGCAGATTCGCAGTGTTGGCGATATGCTGGACGTCGATCTGTTCATCATCGTGGAATACGGCATCTCCATTGCCGAGGTGTGCAAGACCATTGTCGATACCGTGCGCTACAAGCTGGAAAGCATGACGGGCGTAAAGGTTCGCAAGGTCAACATCTCTGTGGAAGGTATCCGCGTGTAATGCAGGAAAGCCACACGGCAGCAGCTCCAAGGAGCTGACGCCGAAAGCAGGTAGGAGGAATTTACCTTTGATACAGCATAAAACCATTGACGGGCTGCTGCTGCGCGACATGGTCGTCGCGGGTGCGGCACTGCTCGAAAAGAACCGGGAAGCGGTGGACGCGCTGAACGTTTTCCCTGTCCCGGACGGCGATACGGGGACGAATATGTCCCTGACCATGCAGAGCGCGACCCGTGAGGTCAATGCGCAGGAGTACCTGCGCGCGGATGAGGCGGCGGCTGCCATCTCGAAGGGTGCACTCAAGGGCGCGCGCGGCAACTCTGGCGTTATCACGTCCCAGCTGCTGCGCGGCTTCGCGACGTCCTTGAAGGGCGTGGAGAAGATTACCCCCGTGCAGTTCGCGCAGGCATTGAAGGCGGGCTCTGACAAGGCGTACAAGGCGGTCATGAAGCCCAAGGAGGGCACGATTCTGACCGTCGCGCGCGTCATTGCGGAGGACGCCATCAAGTACACCGAGAGCAATCCCGATGACTACGATGGGCTGATGAACGTCATTCTGACCAGCGGCGAGGCGATTTTGAAGCGCACGCCCGACATGCTGCCGCCCCTGAAAGCGGCGGGCGTGGTTGACTCCGGCGGACGCGGTCTCATGCTGATTTACACCGGCTATGCGGCGGTCATGCGCGGCGAGGAAATCGCTGACCCGGCGGCGCTGCTGGCGGGCGATAATCAGGTGGAGGAGGATATTCACGACCTGTCCGGCGATCTGCCTTACGCCTACTGCACGGAGTACGACATCGTGAACTTCCGCGAGGACTGCACCGAGGGCGACGTGGATTCCTTCCGCCGCCGCCTGAACCGCATTGGCAACTGCGTCAAGGTGACGGGCGACCTGACCGAGACGAAGGTGCATGTGCACACCAACGACCCCGGCAACGCTATCCAGTATGGCATTGAGCTGGGCGAACTGGTGAATGTGAAGGTGGACAACATGCTGGCGCGCAAGCGTGCGCTGGAGGCGGAGAAAGCGCCCGCAGCGGTGGAAGCCCCTGCTGAACCCGCGAAGGAATTTGGCATGGTGGCAGTGTCGCTGGGCGACGGCTTCTCCAGCATCTTCCGTGATTTGACGGTGGATGTGGTGGTCGAGGGCGGTCAGACGATGAACCCGTCGGTGGATGACATTCTGAACGCCATCAATCAGGTCAACGCCAAGTGTGTGTTCGTGTTCCCGAACAACGGCAACGTCATTTTCGCGGCGAATCAGGCGGCGGAACTGGCGGAGAAGGAAGTGCACGTCATCCCCACGAAGAACGTGGCGATGGGCATTGCCGCGGCGGTCGCGTTCCAAGACGACGTGTCCGGCGAGGAGAATGCCAAGCGCATGGCGGAAGCGGCGGAGCACGTTAAGACCGGTACGGTAACGTATGCGGTGCGCGACAGCGAGTACAACGGCGTGCAGATTCACAAGGGTGACATCATCGGGATGCACAACGGCAAGATTGAGTATTGCGGCAATTCTGTGCATGACGTTGTGCTGGACATGATGAAAGCCGTTGTGACCGACGACGCGGAGCTGATTACCGTCTACTACGGCGCGGATACGACGAAGGAAGACGCGGAGCAGGTGGCGGCGGAAATCGCCGAGCAGTATCCGAACTGTGATGTGGACTGCCTGCTGGGCGGTCAGCCGCTGTATTACTATCTGATTTCTGTGGAGTAAAAAGCAAATGGAGCTTTCCGCCATCAAGGGCATTGGCCCAACCCGGCTGGAATCCCTTCGCGCAGTGGGCGTCTGCTCATTGCGCGATTTGTTGTATTTTCTTCCGCAGCGCTACGAGGACAGAACACACCCGATTCCCTGCGCGGACGCAAACGGCGGCGAGGTGCTGGTGATGGGTGTTGTGCAGGACGCACCGAAGCTCAGCCGCTTCAACGGCTTGACGCGAGTGACGGCGTACCTCTGGGATGACAGCGGAAAACTGCCGCTGGTGTGGTATAATCAGCCGTGGATGATGCAGAATCTGCCGGTCGGGCAGACCATCATGCTCTTCGGGCGTATGGGGCAGAGCCGGGGAAAACCCGTCCTGCAAAACGCGCAGCGGGTGACGGAGCCGTGCATCCTGCCGGTGTACCGCGCCGTGAAGGGGATTCCGGCGAAGTCCTTCCGCGAAATGATGCAGCAGGCGCTGGAGCAGGTCGATGACTGCTGCCCGGAGACGCTGCCGAACGACCTGCGCATCCGCCATCAGCTGTGCGAGCTGAATTTCGCCATCCGGCAGGCGCATTTCCCGCTGAATGTAGAGAACCTGCGGCTGGCGCGGCGTCGGCTGGCGTTTGAGCAGATGCTGATGTATCAGGCGGCGCTGGGACTGCTGCGCGGACACAAGGAGGATGGCACGGCACTGCCGATTCCGCCGGATGCGCCGGACAAATTCTGGCAGACGCTGCCGTTCCCGCCGACCGGGGCGCAGAAGCGCGTCTTGGAGGAAATCGCGGCGGATTTGCGGTCTGACCGGGCGATGAGCCGCCTCGTGCAGGGCGACGTCGGCTGCGGCAAGACCGCGCTGGCATTCGGCGCGATTGCCATGACCTGCGCCTGCGGATATCAGGCGGCGATGATGGCGCCGACGGAAATTCTCGCGCGCCAGCACTACGAATCCGCCAAGGCAATGCTTGAACCGCTGGGCATCCACTGCGGCCTGCTGATTGGCTCGATGCGCCCGAAGGCAAAGCGGGAGGCGCAGGAGGCTTGCGCAAACGGGGAATATCAGGCAGTGTTCGGGACGCACGCGCTGATCAGCGAGAAGGTGGCGTATCAAAAGCTCGGACTGGTCGTGACGGATGAGCAGCACCGCTTCGGCGTGATGCAGCGCTCGACCTTGCAGCAGAAGGGCGCGGACGGCACGAAAGCGCCGCATGTGCTCGTCATGTCCGCAACGCCGATTCCGCGCACGCTTGCGCTGATTCTCTATGGCGACCTCGATGTATCCATCGTCGATGAACTGCCGCCGGGGCGCACGCCGGTCAAGACGCGGGTCGTGCCGGAAGAGAAGCGTGCCGGGATGTACGGCTTCCTGCGGCAGGAGGTGCTGAAAGGGCATCAGGCGTATGTGGTCTGTCCGCTGGTTGAGGACAGCGAGATGATGGAGGACGTTCGCAGCGCACAGGCGACGTTTGACGCGCTGAAAAACGGCGAATTGTCGGGACTTCGCGTCGGATTGACATGGGGCGCACAGCCCGCGGACGAAAAAGCGCAGGTGCTCAGCGAGTTTTCCGCCGGGAATCTCGATGTCCTCGTGTCCACGACGGTTATCGAAGTCGGTGTGAACGTGCCGAACGCGAGCGTCATGGTGATTGAGAATGCCGAGCGCTTCGGGCTCAGCCAATTGCATCAGCTGCGCGGGCGCGTCGGGCGCGGATCAGCGGAAAGCTGGTGCTTCCTACTGGCAGCGGAAAATGAGCGATTGCGCATCCTGACGCAGACGAATGACGGCTTCATCGTCGCGCAGAAAGACTTGGAGCTTCGCGGGCCGGGCGACCTGATGGGTACGCGGCAATCCGGCGAAATGATGGCGGATTTCCTGCTTGACGGTGACGTAAGGCTGCTGGATGAAGCTGCGAAGTGCATGAAGCGCCTGCGGGAAAACCCAAAATTGGCGGCGGAGCGTCAGCAAGTGGAAGCGGAAGCGCTGCGCAATTATCGCGATAAATTGGCAGATATTGCAATGAACTGATGGAAAGGGGCAAAATAGGATGGACAACATGCTGACTTGCACGGAAAACCGCGAGCTTTCGTGGCTGCGGTTCAACGAGCGAGTGCTGGAAGAAGCGGAGGATGAGCGCGTACCGCTGTGCGAACGTCTGTCGTTCCTCTCGATTTTCCAGAGCAATCTGGACGAGTTTTTCATGGTGCGCATCGGCAGCCTGCATGACCAGATGCTGCTGGATAAGGAGGCACGCGAGAACAAGACGAACATGACCCCCGGCGAGCAGATTGACGCTGCCGTCAGCCGTATCCGCACGCTGTGCGACCGCCGCGACCGGACGTATGCCGATGTGCTGAAGAAGCTGGAGGACGAGGGCATCAGCATCGTCAACTTCCGCCAAATCAGCCCGGAAAGCGAGCAGTATCTGGCGAAAATCTTCCGTGAAGACTATCTGCCATTGCTTTCGACCTATGTCGTGGGCAAAAAGCAGACGTTTCCGTTCCTCAAAAACAAGGAGATTTATGCCGTCGCCGTCCTGCGCACGGGAAGCGAGAAGGAAAAAATCGGCATCGTTCCGTGCGGGGAGAACATGTTCCCGCGCCTGATTGAGGTGCCGGAGCGCACGGGCTGCTATATCCTCTCTGAAGAGCTGATTCTGCACTATCTGCCGCTGCTTTTTGGCAGCTACCGCATCGCAAGCAAGACGCTTGCGCGCATTACCCGCAGCGCCGACATTGATGCGGACAGCGTATACGACGAAGACCTCAACTACCGCGACCACATGGCGGAAGTCGTGCGCCTGCGCCAGAAACTCTGCCCGGTGCGTTTGGAACTCAGCCGAAAAATCGGGCACGACATTATCGAGAAGCTGTGCGACCAGCTGAAACTGGACACCGCGCGCGTCTACGAGTACGATACGCCGCTGGATATTAGCTTCCTGTTTAATATTCAGGATAAACTGCGCAGCCATGCGGAACTGTTCTACGCGCCGCGTCATCCGCAGGCAACGCCGGATATCGTGGACAATCGCCCGGTGATGGAGCAGATTCTGGAAAAGGATGTGCTGCTGCACTATCCCTACCAGAGCATCCGCCCGTTCCTGCGGATGCTGTCCGAAGCGGCGAATGACCCGCAGGTCGTCTCCATCCGCATGACGCTCTACCGCCTCGCGCGCGACTCGAAGGTTGTAGAAGCGCTGGTGGAAGCCGCCGAAAACGGCAAGCAGGTGGACGTGCTGGTGGAGCTGAAAGCCCGCTTTGACGAGGAGAACAACATCGAGTGGAGCCGCCGTTTGGAGCGCGCAGGCTGCCACGTCATCTACGGTGTTGATAAACTCAAGGTTCATTCCAAACTCTGCCTGATTACGCGCAAAACGGATGAGGGCATCCAGTACATCACGCAGATCGGCACGGGCAACTACAACGAGAAGACCAGCCGCCTGTATACCGACCTGAGCTACATCACCGCGCGCGACGAAATCGGCGAAGAGGCATTGCAAGTCTTCCAAGCGCTGATGCTGGGCGAAACAGTAGACCACATGTCCGTGCTGCTGGTCGCGCCGCACTGCCTGCAAGATAAGCTGATTGACATGATTGACGGCGAAATCAGCAAGGCGAAGGCAGGGCAGAAG
>OLRH01000595.1_pt1 | contig 18254 bp, 4 predicted proteins | sample 1672321 | NCBI WGS metagenome assembly OLRH01 (sample SAMEA3136671, study PRJEB25190) | human gut metagenome | reverse complement strand
TGCTGAAATTCCTTGACGTCGACAACAGGCTTAGAATAAGCTTCTTTCATGAAGACATTCCTCCTATTCCTAAATTGCCTTATATCGCTGCCGGCAGTTGCCCGCCGGCAGGAGCGATAAATAGGGGTCTACGCGATTAAGCGTAAGTGTGGTTCATCACATCAGAGTACACGGTCTGCACTTTGCCATTCTGATCCTTGTAGGTCAAGAATGCCTTAGCGGAGGCAGTGCCGGTCTGAGCGGAGATACCATAGCTCAGGATGAACTGAGTGCTGCCCTCGGTGCTGTTGGCATAAGCAGCCTTCACAACGCCGGAGTTATCAGCGGAACCCTTCTTGCCAACGTTGGCCAGAGTCAGGTCAGCATCAGCCAGGTTCTTACCATACACGAAACCGGACTTCAGGTAAGTGCAGCCATCCACCATAGCGCGGGTAGCAACGAACTCAACCTTGTAAGAACCGGCAACCTGGTTGGCAGAAACAGCAGCCACAACGGGAGCCTGGGTGGTAGCGGAAGCAGCCTTCACAGTTACATCAGAAGCAACATAGAAGGTGTAGCTGTCGCCGTAAGCAACGATCTTGCCGTCGATAGCCCAAGCGGTAGCGCCGGCCTTAGACACGGTTACCTGGGTGCCGTAAGGAATGTCAGCCAGAGTACCCTGTGCGGAGTTGCTGCCGTAAGCAACGGTAGCATCAGCGTCAGTGGTTACAGTGTAGGTAGCGGCAGCGTCCTTCTCATACTGTGCATAAACAGTCATGGAGGAGGTAGCGGCCTTAATGGTAGCCTCATCTGCGGACCAACCGGTGAAGGTGTAGCCGGTGTAGGTGGGCGCCTGCGGGATCTTCACATCTGCGCCGGAAGCAACAGACTGAGAAGAGATCACGTTGTTGAACATATCAACAAAGGTGAACTGAACGGGCTTAGCGGACTCAGCGAACACGGGCGTGTAGGTGACGTCAGCGATAGCCACGGTGGTGTAGGTAGCATCGGTGGAAACGATCTTGTTACCGGTCTGCCAGCCTACGAAGGTGCAGTTCTCATTGGGAGTCGCAACCAGGGTGTAAGTGCCGTTCTCAGCGAACTTCTTAGAACCACCGGCGGTCACATCCTGACCGGCCAGGGTTACAGAGCCGTTCTCCACAGCATTTACGGTTACGGTCACACCAGCCAGAGCCGGAGCGGTCTCCTTGGTGTAGGAGTAGCCACAATCCTTACAGGTGTAAGTGGTGATCTCGGCCTGATCCAGAGTAGCCTCCTGGGTCACCTTAGCGGTGAAGTCGCAGGCCTTGGTCTCCTTGTGAGAAGCGTCATTGGCGCAAACGCGGGTATGGGTGGCATCAGCCTCAGCAGTTGCAGCGTCATGGCTCCACTGGCCCCAAGCGTGGCCGGTAGCCGGAATAGCTACAGTGTAGGTGCCGCCGCACTCGGTGCAGGTGAAGGTCTTCACGCCGTCCTCGGTGCAGGTAGCAGCCTTGGTCTCCACACCATTATCGAAGGTGCACTTGTCAGTCTTAGTAGGCTGGCTGCAGGTACCCTCGCCGGTGCAGGTAGCAGTATGGGTGTAATCCTTACTCTCAACGAAGGCCTGACCGCTGGTGTAATCAGCAACGGGAGCGCCGTAGTTGTGGGTATGACCCAGAGCGGGCTTGGTCTCCTCAGTGTAGGAGTAGCCGCAGTCCTTACAGGTGTAAGTGGTGATCTCAGGCTGATCAGCAGTCTGGTTCTGGGTTACCTGAGAAGTAAAGTTACAAGCTGCGCTATCGGTATGAGTAGCGTCATTCTCGCAGGTGCGGGTGTGCTTGGACTCAGCCTTAGCGGTAGAGTCGTCATGCTTCCACTCGCCCCACTTGTGACCCAGAGCAGCCTCGCCGGTCATCTGGGTTCTGGAGATCTCCTGACCGCAGACGGAGCAGTAAACCACGGAGTCATAAGTCTCAGCAGTCTCGCAGGTTGCGGGCTTCACATTCTCCTTAACCGCAGCAGCGGGGGTGTGGTTCTTAGTAGCGGGGATAACCACGTTATTCTCAACGCTGATCACATAGCCGCAGTCGGAGCAGCTGGTGGTCACGGTCTTAGAACCGTCCTTACCGCAGGTGGCATCCACAATGTTGCTGTCCATAGTCTGCGGATTATGCGGCGTGGTGGTCAGCTTAGCAGTGAAGGTGGTGTCTGCGGAGATGGTCGCTGTGGTGGGATCGGTATCCCAAGCATAGCTGTAGTGGCCGGCAGCATCGGGAGCCTTCGTGGGCAGAGCCGGTACAGAAGCGGGGCTCTTGCCCTCTTCCACAGTCTCGGTGCCCAGAGAAGCGCCGTCCTCGGTCACATAGTTAACGGTGTAAGACTTGGTCTCAGGAGCAGATGCCTTCATGGGTACTTCAAAAAGTCCAACCTCAGCATCGCCTTCTTCGGAGATACCTGTCATGGTGTAGCTGCAAGCGATCTCGTTTTCGTTACCAAATGCAATAGAACTGTACTTGGTCATCAGCGGATCGGTGTTGAAAGTCAACAAGCTATCTTCAATTTTTGTGCCAGCAGCTACCTTAAAGCCAACAGTTGCAATGTAAATACCATCAATAACAACATTAGTATCCTCGTCACTGTTGTACAAAGTAGAAGTATCGCCCTGCCATGTAGCATCCGGAACTTCATCGTTAACCAAACGAGTACCATAGCAGATGTACTGCTCGGTTCCGTTTACATCACTTGCATTATCAGTCATATAAGCTTCGCCGTTAGCATCGACCATAGCCTCATCGGCCATTGCAAGTAACTTTGCAGTCTTGCTCCAGCCGGTAGTAGGATTGCTACGCACACCTGGTGTCAAAGCTGAATTAACTTCATATTTAAACTGTACATTGCCAAATTGGCCAGCTGTATCATGCAGAATGAACGATGCAGCAACGAAATACTCGCCCTTAGAGTTTGCTTTCAGGGTGCAACCATCGCTACCAACGGTCTGACCTTCCACAGAAACTTTACTCAAATCAGTAACGGTCGCGCCATCGGTAATCCAGTTCTCATCGCCATTCTTATAAAAAGCCTGATCATTACCGGTGTAGGCAGTCCATACTACATCCAATTTCGGGCTCAGGCTCTTAGCAGCAGGCAAGTCAGCCTTTTCGATAACCTGGCCAGGCGTATAATTCGCTGCCAACGCAGAAACGGGCGCAGCAGTCAGGATCATCATACCTGCCATAATACTGGAAAGCACTTTCTTTACGCTTTTGCGCATGTGTGTTTCCTCCTAAAATAATCAATTGTAAATCTCAGCACTCAACATTTTACCAGAGAATGCCTTGTAAATGTTGTAATCAGTACCATTCACGGCACCGTCGTGATTAAAATCACAGGCGCCATTGTATGTACTGTCACTCTTACTCTTACCTGTACATCTCTTATAAACATTGAAGTCTGTGCCATTTATAGCCGAATCTTTCTTGAAGTTGCATACAACCATACCGTAGCTGCCCAGATTCACATTGCCGTCTTTCACCTCAATGGTGATGTTACGGTCAAAGCCATACTGGTAGCTCAGCGTTGCCGTGTACTTACCGGCAGCCAAAGACGGAATGGTAAAGGTACCATCCTGACCGGTGGTAGCCACAGTCTCGCCGTTGATGATCACATTACAACCAATGACTGTAAACTTGTCACCAGCAACCTTACCGCTGGTGTTCGCCAGAGCAAGTACCTTACCGGTTACAGCGTAGCCCTCAGAAGGAGCAGTTGTGCCCTCTTCAAGAGAGTTCTCTGCATCTACCAGGTTCTTGTAAGCGGTGAAGCAAGCAGACAGGTTGGCAGTGTAGTTGTCCTTATCAGCCGGAACATAGGTGGCAGCGTCCTTATGGGCGTAGTCGCCGTTACCGGTGGTCGCAACATCTACAGCAGCAGCCAGTGCGTTCACATAGTTGGTCCAGGACTCGTCGGTGTAAACCTTCTCGCCCTTGTTAACCAGCTTGCCGCCCTCAACAGCACCGTACTTCGCGGAAGTCGCGGTGGTGGCGATTGCAGCATTCTTGATGGCGTTGCCATCTGCATCGACCTTACCGGAATCTGTCCAGGTGGTGGTCATTGCGCTGTAAGCGCTGCCGCTGGCGTGAGAAACCTCAGCCTCCACCTTGTCACCGATATAGCCGCGCTCGGTCACAGTGCCCATGTACAGGCTAAACATACGAACTGCCTCTTCAATCAGCAGAGAAGAAGTGCTGGTGGAGAATGCATAGGTATAATCCGCAGCGTCATTACCGTTGGTGTTTGCCAGGTCAGCAATGGTCTGGTCGATCTGGTTCCAAGCGCAGGTGGCAAGCACCGTCTTGGACTCGTCACTCTTCAGGTAAATATCTGCAGCGTACATCTTTTCAGCATCCTTCGCCACGGATACCATCTTCTGGTACTCGGGCAGATCGAAGTTGGCGTCCGTCATACCGTCACGAATGGAAGAAACATCCGTGAAGATCTGACCGGCAACGGTAACGCTCAGCATCTGCGCACACTGATCCACAGCATAGCGCATCTTGTCTCTTGCCTGCATGGCAAGTGCACGGGTTTCCTCACCATTGTTGACAATGGACTTCTCGGTAACCATGTGCTTCACAGTGAAGTCCTTGCTCACGGCAACGCCATTGGCATTGTAGTAAACGAACTTCGCCTGATTGAAGGTGCCTTCCTTTTCAGCACCGTTGATCGCATAGGGAGCATCCTTATAAGTGGTGGTATCCCATGCGGTGGCATAAGCCGGGGTGTTCAGGAAGTACCAGGAAGAACCGCTCTTCACAACAACCTGGCCGGTCTTATCCATACCCACGGTGTAAGCCTGACCACCAACATTGGTGGAAGTCTGAACCGTTACATCAGCATCGGTCAGAGCCTCCGTGGTGTAATAAGGCTGGCTCATAGCGCTGTCAGCATAGTAATAATTGCCGTCAGTCGTTGCATAAGCAGCCAGAGCTGCAGGCAGCTGATCCAAGGAAGTTACGGGCTTGGTTGCAGGCTCGCCGATCACGGTCTTTACCTCAGAGGTAACAGGCGTCTTCGTGAACGCACTGGACAGCGTGCCGGCAGTGGACAGATTCAGCGGAGACTGACGGGCCTCAAAACCGGCAGCCAAAGCAGCGGTTGCTGCATCATAGGTTGCGGAAGAGCCGCTGGCCGCATCGTAATCCTTAAAGTCAGAAGGTCTGTAGTTCTTAATGTAGCTATTCAAAGAATCGTATGCACTATTGAACTGGCTACGGTTACCATCGTCAGCAACGGTTACTTTCAAGCTACCGGTTGCCGGGTACTTGTCGCAGAAGAAGCTCAACTTCACTTCTTTCTTGGATACCTGAGAAATATCCGTAGAACCATCATACTTGAACAGATCCAGGGAAGAGGAGCTGTCCTTAGACAGAGTCACAGAACCGGTCTGGATGTACAGACCGTCAATGCCGGTTGCGCCGGAAACCTTGCCCAGCAAGTTGCTGTAAGCGAAGTCGCCGGAGCCGCTCTTCAGATAAACAGCGGTGTAATAACCATTGCTATCCTTAACAGCTGCAGCCAACGCTTTGCCGCCGTTCAGCTCGCTCAGCGTGTAAGCGTGGTTCACACGAGATACGCCGTTGGAGGGAACCTGGCTTGCGGCAACACCCTTGACCCAAGTCTGACCGCCATCGGTGGTGTAGTCTACCTTTTCGTAGTTCAGCACATCACCGGTGAACTTATCAAACGCAGCCATCATGTTGGAATTGTTCACAGTTACGGTCTTGTTGCTAAAGGAATCCTTAACAGAATCGGTGCTGTAAGCAAAAACGCCGTCCAAAGTCTTGTCGGGAGAACCGGCAAGGGTACGGTCATAGCCAAGACGAATCTTGTAGTTCTTCACTGCATCCAGGTTAGAGCTTGCCAGAACAATATCGGTAGGATAGCTTACACGGAACGGCTTCTGGTTCAGGTAAGGGTTACCAAAGTAACCGGTGTTGTTCACGGTAGCCTGACCATCGACGGTCTTACCGGAAGAACCATTGGAGAATCTGCCGTCCTGAGAACCGCCCGGATACACAGAATCGGACCAGTTCTTCTGCGGAGTCACAAACTGATAAGTCTTGCAGGTCAGGCCGGTGTAGAGGGCCTGGTTGGTGTTGGTGTCGATAATGCTGTAAGTAACGGTGTAAGTTACTACAGTATCTTCATCAAAACCGCCGTTGGTAACAGTGAAGGAAGCGGACTTCTCAGGAACAACTGTCTTGCTGGAGAAGTCTACGGTGCAAGCACTGTTATCGGAAACCACATTCGTGATCTCAATGTTGTAACGGCCACGAGCAACGAAGTTACCCTCGGCGTTCTTTACCGCACGGTTCAGACCGTAGCAGTTATTGGTAACCGTCAGCGTTGTGGTGGTGGTGTTACCGCCATAGCTGAGGGTCAAGTTGCTGTCTGCCACACGAGCGGAAGCCAGCTTCATGTTATGATCCGCCAAAGTGGTGATCAGGCCGCCGATCAAATTGTTCACAGCCTGTACGGTGTACATAGCGCCGGGCAGGATCGTATCGGTCTTGCCGCTGTCGCCGCCTACACCGCCGCTGGCTTCATACACATTGTATACCAGGGTACCCAGTACGCCGTAACTGCTGTTGCTGGAAGTACCGGCAAAGGTATCCTTCTGCAGCAGATCGTCGAAGGGATGATTGTTGGTCGCAGCAGCGGGAACCACATTACGGGCTGTGCCGTAGCGGCCGCCGAATACAACGTTCACCAGATCAGCCAATACATTGTAAACGGTGCGGATAATGCCTTCGCTCTTGATGGGCGGTGCGGAAACCATGGTCAGCAGACGGGTTACAAACCCGGTTGCGCCATACTGGCCGTTCGCATCTGCCACACCAATATTCAGCATACCCTGGATCACATCGGTGTAGATCAGCTCTTCGGAATTCAAAGCGCCTTTCTTTGCAGAATCGCCGTACTGCAGCACGCCTGCAACAGGCAGCAGCTTGTTGGCAATCACATTGATGTTCTCCCACAGGGAGTTGGACAGCTTCACCAGGCAATTGCCGTTGGTGTCGCAAACGCCCAGAAGATTGGCAATACCCTTGCCATGCTCGCCGTCCTTAAAGGTGTCGGTGCCGGCATAGTAAACAACAACGGAATTCAGCAGATCAAACAGAGAAACGCCGTCATTCAGAGTAGCGGTCTCCGGATTCCACAGGTTGCCGTCCTTGTCGTGCATGATAATATAGGGGCTCATTACATAGCCCACAGCATCACGAGCCATCAGCAGCAGATTGTCAATGGTTACATCGTACTTACCGTCTGCGCCCTTCTGCACCAGAGAAGAGTAGTCGTGATCCGGCAGCACATAGCCCAGATACAGCTGCAACGCCAGAGCAGCTACGCCCTCTGCATCGTCGCAAGCGTCCAGGTCCTCATTGTGGATGCCCTTCTTGAAGTCGGGGATATTCCGCAGTGCAGAAATTGCAAACGGAATCATCGCGCTCTCCAGATTGGCCTCGGTCAGAGCAGTGCCCTCGCCGTTCTCATGATAGAAAGCGCCGAGAATGTTCGCATCTGTTTTATCACAGATGAACTGCAGCACCTTCAGCATATTGCCAACCAGGGTCTGCGCTACGTTGCCGGGATCCTCGGAATTTACCTTCGTCAGACCGCTGGCATCATAACTCGGCAGGAAGTCCTTTACTGCGGCAACCAGGAAATCATTCAGCGCTGCCAGCATGGAGCTGTAGCTGCTGTAATCATTTGCCATGAATGCCTCAATGTTCTTCATACCGGTCTCAGCAAAGCTGCAGTTCAGGGGGCCGGTTGCCTGTTTAAAGTAGTAAACAGACATGGGGCTGAAACGCAGTTTGTTGAACAGGGTGGTGGAGTCAATATCTCTCCAGGTGTAGGTAGGAGACTTCACCAGGTCACGGCTGTTGTACTTCTCCAGATCCGCCTTGATGTAAGCCAGATAGGTAGCCGCATCCTTGTACTCATCGCCAAGGGTCTGGCCGGGCTTCAAGTTCTTTGCAGCCTTTTGGCACTCATAAGCGGCCCAAGCCTGCACATCGGCAGCGCCGTAGTTGTTGGCTACATTGCTGTAGTCCCAAGCCGTGTTGTGGGTCGTGGCACCGGTGTACCACATATAGTAATTGTAGTCGTAGCCGCCCACACCGGAATTCAACTGGCCCAGCGTATCCTTCAAGGCGGTGTTCCACGCCATCTCAAAGGCTTGGAAGCCAAAGTCAAACAGCGTATCTGTGGGCTTCAGCACCAACTTCTGATCCTGATAACGGAACAGATATACATTACCGATCGCCTCGCCGTTCTTGTCATGATCCTCCTGCGTTACATAATGCAGGTTGGTCGTGTCAATATACGGTGCGGAACCATTCTCCAGATACTGTGCGTATCTGTCTCGAGAATTGGTACCGTCGGCGTATGTAATCTGTGCGGTAATGTTGCTGAGCAACTGGGTGGAGAGCTTATCAAGCAGGATGGAATCCAGCTTGCTGGTCTCCAGACTGGGATTGTTCCGGATCTGAGCCTTCTCCTCTGCAGTAAACCAACCGGTATTCTCCAGAACCAGCTGCTGAACAATATTATATACCATATTGCTCTGATAGCCGCTGGGCATACCAATCAGGTCACCAATGGTCTTGTAAACATCCAAGAAGCTGCTTACGATACCAAGGCCAAGATCGCCGCGCAGCAATTTCTTTACGATATTGCCGTTGGCGCCTTCAGGACCCCCGTCGGAAGAAATGTTCCGAACCAGCTTCACAATACCGCGTACAATATCGGTAGAGGAAGTTGCGCTGCGGGACATTCCGTTAACTGCGCTCAAATCTACATAGCGGGCATCGCCGGCCAGCAGAAGCAGTGCGGACTTGCTGTTCAGGAAAGAATCCAGATCTTGAACAGTTTTAAGCACCTCATCCACGCTGCCCAGTTTGATGGTGATGCTACCAAGAACGCTCAGGTCGATATTCATCGGTGCGATGTTTGCCTGAGCAAGAGTCAGATCCACAAAGTCCAAAAGGGCTGTGCAGGCCTGCTCATCATTAAGGATGGGCCAACCCAGTGAGTTGAAGTCCAAGTCCTGGTCATGGTACTTCGTGTTTGCCGAAGCATTAGCCGCGGAAGCGACCATAGCACCGGAGAAACAGCTCATCGCCATCAAGACCGCCAAAAAGAGCGCAAGCAACTTGCGGGAAAACTTTTTAGCTTTCACTAATTTTTACCTCCATAGTAATTTACGAATAAATGGTTGCGCGTACGCGCCGTCCCATCCTCTGACCATCGGGCAATCCGATATTCAGGATGAAGGCATTGCAGCCGGACGCCATACATTATGAAAATGCGCATAGAAACACATTTATCGCATTCTTATTAAAACACGATGGTCACCAAAAATCAATAAAGAGCCGTGATTTTTCTGATTTTCGGAATGTTGCACAATTTGAGCGGCTGTTTTTTGTGCGAACGGACAAATTTAATTTACACGAAATTAACAATTTGTTCATATTTTATCGCTTAGTTAAAAGACAATGCCCATTATTTTGCAAGTTTCGACATGTAAAGGTCATGTGCTTTACGCGCGATTTTCACACGCAAAGGCGTGCCCCTTTACACCATCGAATTTTTGGCGTAACGGCGGGAAACTTTCACAAGTTCCACAGGATTTTCCACAATTTTTCCTCCAAAACCGGTGGAATTTCTGTCAGCAGTTGTCGAATGCAGCAATAACGATAAACGCGCCCTGACCCTCCACGCAAATCCAAGATTAAGAATGCAGCGCAGATCCATCGACCGGGCCAAACATGGCTTAACAAATAAGTAAGCAAAAAATTATTGCGCCGGAATTTCGCTATAAATCGGGAAATTTTGCCCACCCGTTCACATTTTGTTAAAAAGTTTTCGGAAACCTATTGACTTGCCGTTCTATATTTGGTATAAATATACTGTATTTGTTGTACGCGTGGGTATCCTGCGCCCTTTTAGCAGAGGAATTGTGAACAAATTGTTAACGCAACTTGCAAGCACATCCTCCGCTAAAAGGGTGCGCTGCCCAGGCGAATCCAAAACGACAAGTTCGTCAACATATCAGAAGGAGAGATGAATTATGAAGACGGGCAAAAAGTTACTCAGCCTATTTTTGGCTGTAGTAATGATGGTCACCACCTGCTCTGTCGGGTTCACTGCATTTGCAGCGGACAAAGACAAGGGCATCTGGAAGAACTCCACAAGTGCAGACTCCACCTTTGACGCACTGACGGAACTGGTAGACACCTATGTTCCGGCACTGCTCAATCAGCCGAGTATCAAAAAGGCACTTGAGGAGAAGTTGGGGATGACCGTCACCGACACCACCTCGATCAGTGATCTGATCATGGGTGTGTCTCCCACGCTGCTTAATCTTTTGAGCAGCCCCATGAATAAGGCAGACATCATTGACGGTTACCAGAAAGGGTATTCCGATGTGGCGTATGCCTACCTGGACGAGAAAGATGCGAAGATGAGCTTTTATCAGCTGTTTTCTTTTTGCGTCAACAACATGTCGTCCAGCGACGCAGAACTGGCCAAATGGTGCGAGGACACGCTGAGCGATCTGTCCGCCCTGCTGGAGCAGTTCCCCGAGAAACAGGCTAAGCAGCAGGAAGACCTGAGCGCTGCCTATGACGCACTGAACAAAGTGCTCGAGGTGCTGGGTACTGCTAATGGCAGCCTGGACACCCTGGAAGACATCCAGAAAGCTACCGTTACCTACAAGGACAAATCGTACAAAGTAGACGACTTGATTGCTCTGGACGATTTCAAGGATGTAGCTAAGTGCTTTGGCACCTTCACCGCCTACTTCGAAGAAGCCGGCAGCAAGAAGAAAGTCAGCACCATGAGCGAAGCGATTTGGTATGTGCTGCTCCAGTATCAGTCCGACAAGGCAAGCAGTGAACTGGCAGAGGCCGCCAAGGCTTATCTGTGCAAGCTGGCCAAAAAGGACTACAACGCCGTCAAGGATGACGATGCTGCACTGGCAACCGCTTGCAAGATCGGTGCTGCCGTACTGGCCAACAACGGCGATAACGCCTTTGTTAGCGAGTACTATGCTGCGCAGCTGGATGACGCTACCGTAGCAGCCCTGCGTACGGACATGAACAAGAGTGTGCCCGGCGGCAGCGCAAAAATCGGTTCCAGCCGTGACACCTTCCAGGCTTACCTGAACGGCGACTATGCAAAGGACGGCATTGCTCCCGTAACGAAGGCTGCACTGGCCACCTACTGGAGCAGCGAGGATCTGGATACGCGTACCGAGGGTATTTACCGCAGAGCGTTGATGGAGAACAAAACTGTCGGCGGCATGTCCCCCGAAGATGTGATCGCCACCATCAACCAAGATCTGTTAAAGACCTTCTACAGTGGTGAACTGAAAGAGAGCGTTGACGAGGCCGTTGATTTCTACTTTGAGATCACCGATGCCAAGACCATCTCTAATACTTGCAGAAAGTATTCTTTCGCGAAATACGACTTTAAGGATTCCTTCGCTGTTGCTGCTGTAAACAACGCCATCAATCAGTACATGGTGCTGCTGGATCCTGAGGATCAGGAAGGCGTAACCATCGCAGGCCTGACCCTCACCGGTAATGCAGTTATGAACGAAGTGGTCTACAAGCTGGTAGAGTCCAAGGTTGACCTGAAGGGCGCGCTCACCGATATATGGATGAACCTGTACGAGCACCCGGTTGAAACCATTATGCAGTTGCTGCCTGTTTTGACCGTTGTGATTGACGAAGTGCTGTTCCCCATGGTATTCAACCAGGAGGGTGATCCCTTTAACGGGTTCCTGGGCGGTTTGCTGAGCGGTCTGATGGATCAATACGGCCAGAGCGTTGGCAGCCCCGTCGGTTTGGGCGGCGGCCTGAGCTGGGATCTGAACAAGGTTCTGCCCACCCTGATGCACTGGCTGATCGGCGACAAGAACTACGACTTTACATACTACAACATCAGTGGTGTTGAGTATGGCAAGGATGCCGACGGCAAAGATGTGATCGTCAGCCAGGTGTATGGTGACCCCACCACCGGCAAGTACGATGACACCAAGACCCCGGTGATCCTGAACATCTATGCAGCCGATAAGGCGCTGCAGGGTGCCAAGGCATCCGGCATTGCCGATGCACTGAAGCTCACCGGCGACGGTGCTACTGCCGTGAATGAGGCTGTGTCCGAGCTGGCCACCTTCTTCACCGCTGCTGTGGATCAGTATGTGGCTGCCTATGGTGAAAAAGACGCCAAGAGCGGCGCCATGACCAAGAAAGAGGGCACCGTTTACAACCACGGCGTCAACAACCTCTTCGTTGCCCTGCCCAGAATTCTGGACATTATGGGCAAGAACTTCATTGCCAAGTATGATGTAAAGAGCGCTGACAACACCAAGAAGGCTTCCGACTGGTCTTATAGCGATTATAAGATTAAGAGCGATACCGTTAGCGACAAAGCGTTCTCCTACAACCAGTCTTTGGTTAACTTTAAGAACCTGGCAGACGGCGGCAAGCCGGCCAAGATTCTGGACTGCTTTGTAAACATCTTTGTGAACGACTGGTTCAACGCCATCATTGACCTGCTCAATGATGTGACCGCCACCGACAACAAGATCACCACCAACCTGCCCATCATCACCGGTCTGATCCGCGCTATGGGCGGTCTGGGCGAAAAGAGCACCATCAGCGATGTACTCAACGGTGTATTCCAGCTGAAGTACAACGACAAGGCCTCTTTCGTAATGGGCGTGTACAACAAGGAATCCAAGTTTGTTGGTCTGAGCACCGAAAGTGCTTACTTCCTGCTGTCTAACATCGGTCAGCTGGTGAATGTGATCCAGGCCATGGACACCAAGACCAAGAACACCATCGACGTGAGCTTCCCGAAAGTGAACGGCAAGATGGCAAAGATCCAGACCCAGCCCAAGTGGGCAAAGGTACCCAAGACCTCCAGTAAGAGCGGCGCTTCTCTGCTGTCCAATCTGGACTCCGCACTGTCCAAGGTGCTGGAGAACTCCACACTGAACAACTTCAACCTGAACACCACCCCCGGCATCCTGTGCGGTCTGGTAAGCCTTGGTTCTTACATCCTGGGCAGCGACAACACCAACCCGATGCTGAAGATGCTCAATAAGACCTTAAACTTCCTGAACGACGGGGACAAGAAGCCCACCGATACCTCAGACAAGAAGGTTTACACTGAGGATCATCTGACCAATCTGGTAGTTCAGATGTATGTTGCACTGGAGAATGTAATTGATTACTATCTGGTGAACGAGGACGCTCTGGGCCTGAATGTTTTCTACGACGGCAACCAGAAGCTGTACAAGAAGAAGAATAAGGCCGGCAAGCCGGTGTACTACACCAGCAAGACCGGTGCTTACCACTACAACATTTTGGCTGCTGCACTGAAGGGTCTGATTTCTCCCCACGCAGTGAGCAATCACCTGACCAACAAGTCCGCCGCCAAGAAGCTGGCAAGCCTGCCTACCTGGCACAACGCCATTCGCTTGGACAAGAGCACCAGCGGCTGGACCGGCGCCACCAACATTAAGATCAACTGGGGCTTCCGCGCAGGCAACAACACCAAGTTCTTCCAGAACTTCGGCGAGAGCCTGGGCATCATCACCGATCTGATCGGCGTGCTGACCAAGGATGCCGGTTACTATGACGGTGTACTCTACCCCATCTTTAAGGATTTGGAAAAAGCACAGGGCTTTAGCCTGGGCGTGTATGCAAAGGGCAGCGTAAAGGACGGCGCAACCGGCCTGCTGGCCATCATCACCCCCATCAGCAAGCTGCTGGACGGCTTCTACAGCAAGCCTGTCTCCGTGCTGACCAACCTGATCAAGGGCCTGTCCATTGTGATGAACAAGGACCTGAACAATGTGGCGACTGCCGCCATCTACCCGCTGTACAAAGAGATCCACGGCGTATCCAACATTCTGAGCGCAAAGGTGTCCAACCTGATGCCCTCTATGGCAAAGAACGACGCGTGGTTCTCCGCGATACTGGGCCTGATCTTTAAGACCAATACGGACGACAAGGATCAGAACGCGCAGAATAAGCAGACGATTGCCCTTGTAACCGGCCTGCTGAAGAAGAGCGCAACCAAGGCTGGCTTGGGCATCAACGATGTAACCGTGATCAACGCTGTAAACAGCCAGCTGGCTAACTTTGGCTTTGAACTGCCCACCACCCTGTTTAAGGACATTGCAAACTGCAAGAATGCAGAGGCTGTTCTGAAGTACCTGATCCACCTGGTGGTCGATGTACTGCAAATTCGCCAGATCATTGATCTGCTGAAAGTCGTGATCGACAATCCTTCCATAAGCCAAGTGCTGGATATGATCAGCCGCCTGACCAAGAAGGATCTGCTGAACATCATCAACGCTGTGATCGCCAAGACCACGGATCCCACCACTGCTTACTGGACCTTCCTCCAGTATGTACAGGAAAAGACCACCGGCTTCTATTATCCCGCCGGTGTGACCGCGCAGGACGCCAGCGACGCTGTTGGCGATCTGGACACCATGGTCACCTCCGTGATCGGTCTGCTGGCCGGCCTGGACGTGGTGAAGCAGGATAACCTGAAAGACCTGGTTAGCTCCCTGATCTTCACCAACGCCAACCTGACCAAGCTGGCTTCCGCACTGTACGGCGCCATTGATCCTTACAAGGATTACCTGGGCTATGCCGGCATTGATGTAAGCAAGAAGGGCGTAGCTAAGCTCCTGACGGACGGCAGCTACGGCAAGACCTACTCCTCCGCAGCGAAGGCGATCAAAAACGCCAAGAGCTGGAAGAAGCTGGGCAACATCAACTGGGGCTTCACCGATGGCTCCGCAAAGGCACAGCAGGGCTTTGTAAACGGCCTGGCTGCGATCCTGCGTCCGCTGGACGGCGTACTGTCTCTGCTGCTGGCAGGCGACGACTTGGCCGTTGGCCAGATCCTTACCGATTTGGTGAAGAACCTGAACTTCGGTTCCTCTAAGGACACCGTACAGCTGAAGAATGGCAAACTGCGCATTCGCATCAAGGGCTCTGACAAGTATTCCAAGACCTCTGTACTGGAGATCAACCTGTACAAAGTGATCGAGGATGTGAAGTCCCTGAGCATCTATGGCGGCAATGGTTACGAAAGTGCCATCGTTCCGCTGCTGGAGGCACTGGAGTGCCCCAACGTGAAGACCTACAAGCAGTACAAGGCAGACATTAAGAAGTCTACCGACAGCATACTGACGGATGTGTTGAATCCCATCGTAGGCTTCCTGAACAAGGTACTGGACGCTCCGTTCGATACCCTCACCGCAGTACTGCCCAATGTGGCATACTACATTGATAATAATGGCCTGGCACAGCTCGTCAACAATCTTCTGTCGCCGGTAACATCTCTCCTTCCGGTACTGAAGAAGAACGGCGTAGATGTTGAGGTCATTGTCAAGGCTCTGGCCGGCAAGTCACTGAACGACCTGGTTAAGGACGCACTGGGTGTGAACATTCACCTGAATCTGAACAACCTGAACAAGTGCGACATCCAAAACGCCATCGTTCCGCTGGTGAACAAACTGCTCAAGTCTAAGAAAATCAACATTCAGTTGCCCAAGATCGACTGGGGTACCCTGGCAAGCCACGGCACAGTCAGCACGGTCAAGAGCGCTGCAAAGAACAGCGAAGGCTATTATAATAGAAAGCACGTTACTGCAAACCAGGGCGAAACGCTGATCGCCGTGCTCCGCTATGTAGCCAACCTGCTGACCAAGAACATCAGCGGTTTGAAGTCCATTTTGGGCGGTATCGACGCGATCAAGGATTACAAGTCCATCATCAACGCGGTACTTGACCAGATCGGCACCTCCTCCGCAGACCAGATCATCCGCGCGCTGTTCTATCTGCTCCAGGAGAATCCCTCCAACGCGTTCTGGAATTACAGCGAATACCAGACCAAGGACTACAAGTTCTCTTATCCCTCCACTGTGGATCAAGAATTCTTGAAGAACATTCCGCCTATGCTGGATGGCCTGATCGGTAGCTTGGCTGATCTGAACAAACTGATCGCTGGCGCTGCCTTTAAGGACAGCACCATCAATGGCATGATCACCGGCATTGGCAAGGCACTGGACGGTGTGAAGATCAACGACTCCACCAACCTGACCGCCCTGCTGGCTCAGACCGGCATCGACTATTCTACCAAGACCGTTGCCAAGCTGCTCACCGATGAGTCCTATGGCAAGAGCTACGCGAATGCGGCTGCCGTAATCGGCTCCGCCTCCTCCTGGTCCAAGGTCAACACCTCCGCTCTTAAGTGGGGCGTAAAGGATAAGGATAGCTTCTTTAATGCACTGGCTGCTGTAATGCGTCCGTTCTACGGCGTATTGGATGTACTGCTGAATGATGCTTCTCTGGGCATCTTCAACATCGTTCATATCCCCGGCTCCAACGGCTACTCTTCCGTGGTCGTTCCGCTGCTGGAGGCATTCGGCTGCTACAACATTAAGACCCAGTATCAGTACAGAGAAGACATCAGCAAGGCCTATGACAACATCCTGTTGGATATTGTCAACTCCCTGTGGGATAAGGTAGAGGACATTCTGAATGCACCGCTGCAGACCCTGATGTCCATGCTGCCCAACCTGGCACTGTTCATTGCCAACGACGGCCTGCTGCAGCTGATCGAGAACCTGTTTACACCGGTTTCCGCTCTGCTGGATGCTTTGAAGCCCATCGTGAATGTGAACACCGTACTGACTCAGGTATTCAAGGCCTTCAAAGTGGATCTGAATGGCTTACTGGCTAAGGTTGGCCTGAAGTTGGATCTGAACATTGACCTGTACGATCTGACCGCTATGCTGAAGCCCATCATCGGCGTGGACAACATTGTTCCCCTGCTGAATCAGGTGCTTGGCATGATCAAGATCAAGGGTAAACCCCTGGGTCTGGAACTGATGGATATTGACTGGTTCCAGCTGGCAAGCCACGGCAAGGTGATGACCGATGCTTCTCAGGCTGCCACTTACGGCACGCGCGTGTTTGTGAAGGGCGACGCCTCTGAGACCTTGATTGCCGTGCTGCGGTACCTGGTTGAAGTTGTCAACTACAAGGATAACTACAACACAGTAGCCAGCTTGGTAGGCTCCCTGATCGGTGGATCTGACAACAGCTCCATTACCGATGTGGTAGGCACCGTGCTGAAAATGCTGAAAGGCGACACCGACAAAGTAATCGGCGAACTGTGTAACCTGCTTCAGCAGCTGGGCGGTTAATCCCCCATTTCTAAATGAAAATGGCGTACCTTCGGGTACGCCATTTTTGTTACCCGCCGCCGGACAGGCTCCTGTATATCCTGTATATAATGTATATAATATAGAACGCCCTTTGGGTGCAGGCCCTTCCCTACCTGGGAGGGCTGCTTTTTTTCGCCAAGTTTTACGCCTTTTTGAATTTTCTTTGCGAAAGCCTTGTATTGCTTTTGCAATTTATATATAATAAGTGCATAGTAACTTTTATCTCGGTGGTGAATACAAATTGCTCGGTAAATACGCCAGAGTCAAGGTCGTTATGCCTATTGGCTCTACGGACGGTACGGGCTATCGGTATCCGCTGAACTACGGCACAGTATACGGTGAAAAGGACCAGACTGCCTACATTATGGGCATCCACCACCCTGTGCGTAACTTTGACGGGCGTGTGATAGCCGTCCTCCGAAACAAAAAAGAAAAGAAATCCATTTGGATTGTGGCGCCCAAGAGCACACGATTCATTGTCAACGACATTTTGGAATATCTGGACCCGGAGCGGGACTTTCCCGGCTACCGGCTGGAATGCCTTTACGAGAGCAGCTGCGGCGCGGTCATCTTCCATGATATTAAGGGGGAGGTGCGCTACCTGCTGATCAAGAACAAGCGCTCCGCCCACTGGGGCTTCCCCAAAGGGCATATTGAAAGGGGCGAGACCAAGGAGCAGACCGCCCTACGGGAGGTACAGGAGGAAACGGGCTTGCGGGTTAAGCTGATTGAGGGTTTCTCCTGCCTGTCCAAATATCGGATTCGGGATCGGGTCGAAAAGACGGTAACCATCTTTGCCGCCACCACCCCGAGCACGGTGATCCACATGCAAAAGGAAGAAATTGAGGACTACATTTGGCTCACCTATGACCGGGCGCTGTCGCTGCTGCGGTTTGACAATGACAAGAGTATTCTCATTGCCGCCCACGATTTTCTGGACCAAAACAACATTATTTAACGATGG
>OLRH01000576.1_pt1 | contig 18520 bp, 18 predicted proteins | sample 1672321 | NCBI WGS metagenome assembly OLRH01 (sample SAMEA3136671, study PRJEB25190) | human gut metagenome | reverse complement strand
TGATCCGTCTGAACCTTGTAAAAGGACTTGGACCGGTTCTTCAGATCGCAGAGGGCTGGACAGTAGAGCTTCCAGAGGCTGTATCTGATACACTTTGGAAACGTACTGACTATACATGGCCATGCACATGGTTCGTACCGAGATGCGATGGCAAGGATGGTGCATTCAAGAGTGCATATGATGTTATGAATAACTGGGGCGCTAACCATGGCGCAATCCCTTATGGACATATTGGTGCTGATCTGATCACAATGTGCTCTATGCTGAGAATTCCGGTTTGCATGCATAATGTACCGGAAACTGATATCTTCCGTCCGGCTGCTTGGAATGCATTTGGAATGGATAAAGAGGGTGCAGATTTCAGAGCTTGCAAGAACTATGGACCTCTTTATAAATAATTAGCTTTTTATAACTTAACTGCTTTCTTTCACTCCCCCAGGACAATGAAGGAAAGCTGAGAGAGAGCGGGACTTTTGTCTCGCTCTTTTACTGTCTGGGAATCTTTATCGGACATACATTCGCATGATTTCATGCCAGGTTCCCGGTTTTTCTGTGAAATTTGTTTATAAAAACACCTCGCGGAACATTTCCGGTGAATAGTAACTGTTGCTGTAAAATAATGGGAAAATATGAGAAAAATGGTTGCAAGTTTTTCCTGGTGTGTTACAATGAAAAGCAGAAAAATGGTTACTGCTCATTCCGTTCACAAAAATACCTCGCGGAATGTTATCAGTAAACAGTAACGAAAAATGTATACAAGAGGGAAAAGAGGATATATATGAAGAAAAAGCTGGGAATGCTGCTGGCTGTGCTTCTTACTTTCTGCATGACTGTGGGAGTTTTTGCAGATGCAGGAAAGACACAGCAGGTAGATTACAAAACAGATTACTATATGATCGTAGAATCGCCTGATGGCGGTGTTGACATGTATTCAGAGGCAGATACTTCCAGCCCGAAGCTGAATGATGAGCTGATTCCTAATGGAACTGCGATCCATGTAGAAGGAGAGACCACAGATGAAGCTGGAAAAGTATGGGTATATGCTCAGCTTCATGGCATGTTTGGTTTCCTGGAAGAGAATTATCTGAAGCCGGCTACTCTTGCCGAGGCAGTGGCATCAGAGCTTGCTTTATACGGAAGCAAGGATGCGAATTACAGTATTACAGTCAATGCTAAGGAAGACGGTTCCGTTTGCCTGTATAAAGGACCTGGCAAAAAGTACGGCACAGTTTCCGGAGGCTGTAATATAGCGAACGGTGAGAAGTTATATATTGATACAGAAGTAGATACTGGTAAAGATGGTATCTGGGGACACACAGAGGCTGGTGATGTTTCTGGCTGGGTAAATATTGCAGAAGCCACCAATACGGAAGAGAGTACAGTAGAACTTGTTCCTGAAACTGAGAAAGAAGCGGAAAACGGTTCCCAATCTGTTCAGGCTGGAGAGAATATTTCTGAAGTTGGAAAAGCAGGTACCGAAGGCAAAGATGTCAGTGATGCGGAGGCAGAGCCAACAGGCACTCCTACCCCGAAGCCTGAGAAGACAAGTACTCCTACTCCGAAGCCAACCGAGACGAGTACTCCTGCTCCAGAACCGACTGAGACAAGTACGCCTACCCCGGAGCCAAGTGAGACAAGTATGCCTACCCCGGAGCCGACTGAGACGAGCACGCCTACCCCGGAGCCGACTGAGACAAGTACTCCTACTCCGGAACCCACTGAGACAAGTACTCCTACCCCGGAACCCACTGAGACTATTGCGCCTACAGAAGAGGCAGCAGTAACAGCTGCTCCTTCAGAAAGTGCAGAACAGGAAGCGTCCAGCGAAAATGTGGAGAGCACAGATAAAGGAATGAGCTCTGTTATCTGGATTCTGGTGGTAGTTATTATCATTGGTATCGCAGTGGTAATCTGGCTTCTTAAGAAAAAAGGAAAAAATAGTGAATCATAATAAACATGAATAATAAAAGCTCCGTCGGGAATCCGACGGAGCTTTTTAGCTGAAAAAAATTATTTGTTGATAACAACACCTTTCTGAAGCATAACGTTTGCGTAAACAGCTTTCTCACCTGTAGCGATAATACAATATGCTTTCTTTGCCTCTTCATAAAATGCGAAACGCTCGATATTTCCAACTGCTTCGGCGCCACGTTCATCATGTTTGGAAACAATCTCTTTGTATGTATCCCAGATTGGGGTTTTTACCGGATCGCCAGGCATAACTTCCATCAGGGTAACTGGTTTCTCTACATAAGAATCAAGAGGGATAACAGTAAGGATAGCGTCCAGAAGTTCTGGAACTCCATGTCCGTCGCAGCGAACAACAATTGCATCTTTACCCATTGATTCTACTGGGAAGTTGCCGTCCGCGATAACGATGCGGTCGCTGTGTCCCATCTCGCATAAAACTTTTAAAAGCTGTGGTGAAAGTATTTCTGGAATTCCTTTTAACATAATATATTCTCCCTTCGTTCTTTCTCAGAAATCTGGCACAGTAATCTATAAAAACTGATACCGGTTCCGAAAGTATTCTACTCTATAAGTTACCTTTCTTTGCTGGATTTTTCAAGGTAAAATTTTACGCAAAAAGATGAAATATTTACTGTTGACAGAAATTTGGAAAAGAGTTAATATGAATTAAAACAGAAACGTTTCGGTTTCTCGAAAAACAGAAGATTCACGGCCTGTATCAGCAGGCAGAAGGAGGAGAATATGCCACTTGTTACATCTAAGGAAATGTTGTTGAAGGCTCAGCAGGGCGGTTACGCAGTTGGTGCATTTAATGCAGAGAATATGGAGATGGTGAAAGCTATCATTCAGGCAGCTGAGGAGTTGAAAGCACCTGTTATGATCCAGACTACTCCATCTACTATTAAATATGGCACTCTTGAGACCTATCAGGCAATCGTTGCAGCAGAAGCTGCAAAGGCTTCCGTTCCGGTTTGCCTGCACCTTGACCATGGCAGTAGTTTTGATCTTGCGATGAAGGCACTGAAGGCTGGATATACTTCCGTGATGATTGACGGTTCTAAGCTGGATTATGAAGGAAACATTGAGGTGAGCAAGAAGGTGGCTGACGTAGCAGCTTCTATGGGAATCCCATGCGAGGCAGAACTTGGTAAGGTAGGTGGTAAGGAAGACGACCTGGTTGCAGTTGCAGATACCAATACCGATCCACAGGAAGCCAGAGGATTTGTAGAGCGCACCGGCGTTACTTCTCTTGCGGTAGCAATCGGCACAGCACATGGCTTCTATGTGGGAACTCCTGTTCTTGATAAGGAGCGTTTAAGTGAAATTCGTGAAGTTGTAGATATTCCTCTGGTTCTTCATGGCGCTTCCGGCCTTAGCGATGAGGATGTTATGGATTGCGTAAAGAGAGGAATCTGTAAGGTTAATTTTGCCACCGAGCTTCGTGCAGCATACTCCAAGGCTGTCAGAGAGACACTTGAGGATGAGAAGGTATTTGATCCTAAGGCATATGGCAAGGCTGGAATTGCAGCTGTGAAAGAGCTTGTAATGGCCCGTATGAAAGTTTGCGGCTGTGACGGAAAGGCTGAGTAAGAGGCTGATTTATGGCAGCGACGATGAAAGATATTGCCAGACGGACAGGACTTGGTCTGGCAACGATTTCCTCTTATTTCAATGGAGGGAATGTAAGAGAGAAGAACCGTATCAAGATCGAAGAAGCCATCGAAGAATTACATTACGAAGTAAATGAAGTTGCCCGCGGTCTGAAGACCAATGCGACCAAGACAGTGGGGGTTGTGATTCCAGAGTTGAACAATGTTTTCTGCGCAGAAATCATCAGTGGAATGGAGGACATCCTCCGAAGCCATGGATATGCAGCGATTGTCTGTGACTGCAGAACAGATAAGAAGCTTGAAAAAGAAGCAGTGGATTTCCTTACCCGGAAACGTGTGGATGGAATTATCAATATGCCGGTAGATATGACTGGAGCCCATCTGAATGAATTTCAGAAAACAGGTAAACCCATTGTGCTTATCGACCGTATGATCCAGGGAATATCCTGCGACTGTGTGCTGGTGGATAATGTAAATGCAGCTGAGAAGGCTGTTGGCATGCTGGTAGAAGAACAGCATCAGAAGATTGGTCTGATCGGTGGACCGGATGAGGTATTCACTGCCAGACAGCGTATGTTAGGATATATGAAAGCACTTAAGGCTCATGGAATTGCGGTTGATGAAAAGCTGATCTGTCATGGTGATTACACGATCCAGGGAGGGGTTCAGGCAGTAGAAGAGCTGGTGAAAGAGAATCCGGATATGACAGCTGTTTTTGTGACGAACTATGAGATGACTATGGGGGCAGTGATCGGGCTTAACGAGATGGGGGTATCCATGCCAGAGGAGATTTCCCTGGTGGGATTTGACAATCTGCCTTTTGCCCGTGCATGCAGACCTGCACTTACCATTGTTTCACAGCCCACAGAGAAAATTGCAAGGGAAACAGCACAGATCATGCTGGAACGGCTTGAAGGAAGAGATGAGCTTCCTGACCATATTGTACGGAAACTTCAGACTGATATTTTTATGGGGAAATCCATAAGGAGACAAGGATGAGCAAAGACTATTTATTAGGAATTGATATTGGAACCAGCGCGTGCAAGGTTGCCATATTTAACAAGAACGGAAAGGTGATGGCTTCCGCCAATGGGGATTACCCTGTTTATTATCCTCATGAGGGATGGGCGCAGCAGAAGCCGGATGAATGGTGGCATGCGGTTTGCGGCGCTATTTGCGAATGCCTGGAGACAGGTAATATTTCAGGAGAGCAGATTGCCGGAGTGGGAATTGATGGGCAGAGCTGGTCGGCTATTGCCATTGACCATGAGGGAAATGTTCTGACAGATACACCTATCTGGATGGATACAAGAGCCCAGGAAATCTGCGACAGACTCAATAATGAAATCGGCAGTGAGAATATTTTCAATGTTGCAGGTAATTCTCTTCAGCCTTCTTATACCACAGCGAAGATTCTCTGGTATAAGGAGAATATGCCTGAAGTATATAATAAGATTTACAAGATCCTTCAATCAAACAGCTTTATTGCTTACAGACTGACTGGTGCCATCACACAGGATCTTTCACAGGGATATGGCCTGCATTGCTTTGATATGCGTACTGGTACCTGGGATGAAGTGATGTGTGAGAAACTGGGAATTCCTGTGGATTTTCTTCCGGAGATTGTTGCGTGCGATAAGGTAGTGGGAACTGTGACGGAAGAGGCGGCAGCCCAGAGTGGACTGACTGTCGGAACTCCTGTAGTGGCCGGCGGTCTGGATGCAGCCTGTGGAACACTTGGTGCAGGTGTGATCCATCCGGGGGAGACCCAGGAGCAGGGTGGACAGGCTGGTGGCATGAGCATCTGCACAGATACATACAAAGCAGATCCAAGTCTGATCTTAGGATATCACGTAGTGCCAGGCAAGTGGCTTCTTCAGGGAGGAACTACCGGAGGCGGCGGTGTCATGCGCTGGTTTGAGAGAGAATTTGCAGCTTATGAGAGGAGCCGCAAGGCGGATACCGGGAAATCCTCTCTGGAACAACTGAATGAAATTGCCGAGGCAGTACCAGCCGGAAGTGAAGGCGTTGTGTTCCTTCCATATATGTCCGGGGAGAGATCCCCTGTCTGGAATCCATACGCCAAAGGCGTTTTCTATGGACTTGATTTTGCTAAGACCAAGGGACACATGGTAAGAGCCTGTATGGAGGGCGTAGCATTTTCCCTGCGCCATAATCTGGAGGTGGCTGAAGCGGCAGGTGCTAAAGCAGAAGTTCTTCGTGCTATGGGAGGTTCAGCCAATTCCCTTCTCTGGACTCAGATTAAGGCTGATGTGACAGGCAAGGCAGTGGTGGTCCCTGCTTCCGATACAGCAACCACATTAGGTGCTGCAATCCTGGCTGGCGTAGGAGTTGGATTTTATAAAGATTACGAGGAAGCGGTTTCCATGACAGTGAAAGAGACAAGACGCCATGAGCCCAATCCTGAGAATAAAGAAGTTTATAATAAGACATACCGTACATATAGGGATTTATATGAATCTCTGAAAGCTATGATGGTACGGAAGTAAGGAGGTATTTCAAGATGAAAGCAGCAGTTGTAGTTGCAAACGAGGATGTACAGTACCAGGAAATCGAAGAACCGCAGGCAAAACCAGGCTGGGTAAAGATTAAAGTAAAAGCTTCCGGCATTTGTGGCTCTGATGTTCCGCGAGTATTGAATCATGGTGTTCATTTTTATCCTATCGTTCTTGGACATGAGTTTTCTGGTGATGTAGTAGAAGTTGGCGAAGGGGTCACCAAGGTGAAAGTTGGCGACCGCGTTTCTGGGGCTCCGCTTCTTCCGTGCATGAAGTGTGATGATTGTCAGAATGGAAACTTCTCCTTATGTAAGCATTACAGTTTTATCGGTTCCAGGCAGCAGGGAAGTAATGCGGATTATGTAGTAATTCCAGAGCAGAATGCGATTCCTTTTGATCCGTCTATTTCCTATGAACAGGGTGCAATGTTCGAGCCATCCACAGTTGCTCTTCATGGACTCCTTCAGAATGATTATCAGGGCGGTCGCTGCGTAGCAATTTTAGGATGTGGAACAATTGGCATATTCACAATGCAGTGGGCAAAGATCTTTGGTTCCAAGAAGGTTGTCGTATTTGATATTAGTGAGGAACGCCTGGATCTTGCCATGAGAATGGGCGCAGATGCAGTTATCAATACAACCAAAGAGAATTATATGGAAGAGGCTATGGCAATTACCGGTGGTAAGGGCTATGAATATGTGTTTGAAACAGCCGGACAGGTTCCCACTATGCATATGGCATTTGAACTTGCTGCGAATAAGGCACACGTATGCTTCATTGGAACACCTCATGCAGATCTTACATTTACACCAAAGCAGTGGGAGAATATGAATCGTAAAGAATTTAAACTTACAGGCTCCTGGATGTCCTATAGTTCCCCGTTCCCAGGCAAAGAGTGGGATCTTACAGCTCATTATTTTGCAACCGGTCAGCTGAAATTTGATCCGGGATTTATTTATCGCAAAATGCCAATGAGTCAGGCTCAGGAAGCATTCCAGCTCTATAAGACACCTGGTCTTGTAAAGGGGAAGATTCTTCTGATGAATGAGGATTGAGCATATGATACTGACAGTAACATTAAATGCAGCCATTGATAAGCGGTATGTGGTAAATAACTTTAAGACTGGAGAAGTGAATCGTGTAAAGGAATGTACTTATGTTCCTGGTGGAAAAGGTCTGAATGTATCCAAGCCGGCTTCAATTTACGGAGCAGAGGTGACTGCCACAGGTTTTGTAGGTGGTTATGCAGGAGCTTATATTGAGAATGCATTGAAACCGTTTGGTATTAAAAGTGCTTTTTATCATGTAGCTGCAGAGAGCAGATCCTGTATTAATATCTGGGATGAAGTTAATAAAGTTCAGACAGAATTTCTAGAACCTGGGTTTACCCTTACAGAAGAGGATTTTGCCGGATTTGAGGAAAAATTCTGTAATCTTGTAAAAGAAGCGAAAGTAGTTGCAATGTCAGGAAGTGTTCCGAAAGGACTTGATGGAACTGCTTATCAGCGACTTATAAAGATTGTAAAAGAGGCAGGAATTCCGGTTATTCTGGATACCAGTGGCAAACTTCTTGAAATGGGAATTGAAGCAGCACCTACTATGATCAAGCCCAATATTGATGAAATCCGTATGCTCACAGGCAAGAAATGTGATAATATTCAGGATATTATAGATGCGGCGAAAGAGATTCATGCAAAAGGTGTGGAAATCGTAGCTGTTTCCCTGGGAGCTGACGGTTCTCTTGCAGTAGGTAATGAAGGAATTTTCCGTGCACTGGTTCCGAGAATAAATGCAGTAAACACAGTTGGGTGTGGAGATTCTATGATCGCAGGATTCGCACTGGGTTTATCCAGGAGACTTTCACTTCCTGAGACAATGAAACTGGCAAGTGCTATTTCAGCGGCAGCAGCCATGCGCGAGGAGACTGGATTTTTTGTGATGGAAGATATGGAAAAAATGCTTCCACAGATTGAGGTTACTAAATTATAAGAAAATGTAGTAAAAGATATTAAGCGAAAGTAAATTGCGTTGTAATTGAAAGCCATAGTGCAAAAGAAATGTTAAGGAGGATAAGAAAATGACAATGATTGATCCGGCAATTGTTCCGCAGAGAACACTTTATACTGGCGCTAAGATGCCAGCTGTTGGAATGGGTACTTTTGGAAGTGACCATGCAGATGCAGACGCAGTTTCTGCTTCTGTTGCAGGTGCACTTCGCGTAGGTTACCGTTCTTTTGATTGTGCTGCATGTTACGGAAATGAAGATATGATCGGAAAGATTTTCGCAGATGCATTTGCAGAAGGCATTGTAAAAAGAGAAGAACTTTTTATTGCCTCCAAAGTATGGAACGATATGCATGGTGACGGAGATGTACTGATTGCCTGTGCGAAGACCTTAAAGGATCTGAAGCTTGACTATCTGGATATGTATTATGTTCACTGGCCATTCCCGAACTATCATGCACCACATTGTGATGTGGATTCCAGAAATCCTGATTCCAAACCGTTTACAGTAGAGCGCTTTATGAAAACCTGGCGCCAGATGGAGCGCCTGGTAGATATGGGTCTGACGAAACATATCGGTATGTCTAATATGACAATCCCGAAACTGGAGGCAGTACTTCCACTTTGCAGAATTAAACCAGCTGCGATCGAGATGGAGCTTCATCCATGCTTCCAGCAGCCGGAGCTGTTTGATTATTGCAGAGCGCATGGTATTGAAGTGGTAGGATTCTGCCCAATTGGTTCTCCTGAACGTCCGGAACGTGATAAAATGCCAGAAGATATTGCGGATATTGAACTGCCAGAGCTGAAAGCAATTGCAGCGGCACATGGTGTACATCCAGCAGTTATCTGCATTAAATGGGCTGTACAGAGAGGTGCTTCCCCAATTCCATTCTCTTTGAAAGAGAAGAATTACACCATGAACCTGAAATGTGTCACGGAAGATCCTCTGACAGAAGAAGAGATGGAAACCATCCGTTCCCTTGATAAGAATAACCGTCTGATCAAAGGCCATGTATTCCTGTGGGAAGGTGCAAAGGACTGGCACGATCTCTGGGATGAGGATGGAGTGATTGTAAAATAATGGTTATAATTTCAAAGCTTCTTTGAATATCTTACACAGCAGAAAAGCTGCAGGGTTTATAATTCTTATAACTTTGCAGCTTTTTTGTTACCAGTAAACAGTAATAGTAACACACACCAAACAAACTCTGGAATTGTTTGTTTAGTTTGCATGATTTTATGGTATGTGATAATATAATATTTAGCTGAAATTAATAGAATACCATGTGCAAACAGGCATCGGGGGGGAGCCGATGAGGTACATGCTGTGTATAGAAAGGGAAAGCGAAAACTATGTATCGAATTTTACTTGTAGATGATGAGATCCTGGTACGTGACGCCATAAAGGAGAATATTGACTGGAAGTCCATGGATTGCCAGCTTGTAGGAGACTGCGAAAACGGAAAGCAGGCAGCAGATTTTGTGAAGAGCCATCCGGTAGATATTGTTCTCACAGATATTTTGATGCCGTATATGGATGGAATGGAACTGAGCCATTTTCTGCATGATAATTACCCGGAGATCGTAATTGTGATCTTCAGTGGCTTCGGGGAATTTGAATATGCAAAGAAAGCAATTCAGTATAATGTAAGCGAATACATGCTGAAGCCGGTAACTGCTATGGAGCTCAGAGAAGTTATTGGCAAAATGAAAGAAAAAGTAGATCTGCAGAGAAAAGAAAAGAAGAAAATAGAATCCCTCACAAAGACATCTCAGGATTATCACAAAAATGCTCTGGTGATTCGTTCGAAAGCGATTGAATCTCTGGTAAGCTGTACGCGGGATGTGCAGGAGAGCCTGGAGGAATTGTCTGGAATGGGAATTAATCTGGAGGCAGCATCTTATCGGGTTGCGTTATTTGACATGGATCTGTTTTCCGATATTCATCAGATTGATATGGAAAAACGCCAGGAGAGCGCATTAATGGCTTTTGTTTTATTTAATGTTGCAGATGAGATCGTGACAGATCGTAATGCAGGAATTGCCTATCAGGAAGGAAATAACCGGGTGTGTATCCTCTTTATGGGAAACCGCAGCAGGGAGTTTTCCAGAGAAATACAGGAAATCTGTCAGGAAATCCAGAAAAAAGTAAAAGAAGTGATCGGCATTGAAGCTTCAGCAGGAATTGGGGGCTGGGTAAGGAATCCCGGAGATACGATCCAGTCTCATAACCAGGCTGAGAAGGCTATTGAACTGCGCTATTTACTGGGCGGAAATCTGCTCATTGATACAGAAACACTGAATCCGGAGAGAAGTATTTCTTTGCAGCAGCCATTAAGCGATATGGTAGATGGAATCAAGAAAGGCAATGAAGCTGAGATGAATCAGGCTCTTTCTGTTATGAAATCTGAGATCAAAAAGGCCAGAGTGGATAAAAGTCAGGCCTGTGTCTGCCTTCAGATGATTCTGCGCCATGCAGGAAGCTGCTGGGAAGCTCTTTCTTCTGAGAATGAAGATCTGTTCCACAAAAGAGAAATTCTCATGGGACGGGTAACCGAACAGAAAACTTTTAAGGAAGCTTTTAAAATGGCAGAGGACTATGTTCACGAGGTATTCGAAAGGTGCTCTTCCCTGAACAGCTCCAGCGGTCAGAAGCAGGCGGTACTTGCTATGGAATATATTCGCCAGCATTACAATGAGCCGGAATTAGGATTGAATGATATCTGCTCCTATCTGAATATTGGTACAAGCTATTTCAGTACTATTTTTAAGGAAGCCACAGGAGGCACTTTCCTGGAATTCCTCAGTAAGACCCGTATGGAAAAGGCAAAGGAACTCCTGGAACAGACTGCACTTAAGAACTATGAGATTGCGGAGAAGGTGGGCTTTTCAGATCCCCATTATTTTGGAATTTCTTTTAAGAAAATGACAGGTAAGACTCCTACCGAGTATGCAAGGGAAAAAAGATCCATATGAAAAGAAAAGTACTGACGGCAGCCGGCATATGTATTGGAATTTTGATTCTTACAGAAGGCAGCAGGTATTTTGTTCAGAATCAGAAATGCCAGAAGCAGCTGTTTGCGATGGACACCTATATGGAGTTTACCGCATATGGTAAAAATAGCGAAAAAGCTGTAGATGCAGCTATAGAAGAAGTACAGAAACTGGATGCGATGTTATCAGCAGAAAACAGTAAAAGTGAAGTATATGCCTTAAACGAACAGGGAAATCTGCAGGCAACAGATGATCTGGCAGAACTGATCCTCCGGGGAAAAGAGATTTATCAGGAGACAGACGGACTTTTTGACGATACGATTTATCCGGTGATGAAGCTATGGGGATTTCCCACAGGTAATTATCATGTGCCTACAGCTGCAGAAGTACAAAAAAAACTGGCACTGGTGGATGGAAATAAAGTAGAAATACAGACCCGGGACTCTGATGAAAAGGGCAGGGACAGCAAAGAAAAAACAAAGTTTGTAACGCTTGGAGCAGATCAGCAGATTGATTTTGGAGGAATTGCAAAAGGATATACAGGTCAGAAGCTGGCAGAGCTTTTTCAGGAATATGGCGTTTCTTCCGCATTGGTTTCTCTTGGAGGAAACATTCAGGCGATAGGGACGAAGCCAGACGGCAGCAGCTGGAAAGTGGGAATACGTGATCCAAAAGGCGGACAGCAGGATTATATTGGTGTTTTATTTGTGGAAAATCAGGCCGTAGTTACTTCTGGCGGTTATGAGCGGTATTTTGAAGAAGATGGGAAGACCTATATTCATATCATCAATCCCAGGACAGGATATCCGGCAGATGGAGATCTGCTGTCTGTGACAATCGTATCAAGGGATGGTACACTTGCAGATGGAATGTCCACGGCTCTTTATATCATGGGTTATGAGAAAGCTTGTCAATTCTGGCGGCAGCACAGGGAAGAATTCAATGTGATCCTGGTAACAGATGATGGGAAGATTCATATTTCAGAGAATCTTAAGGAAAATTTTCAGACAGAATGTGATCTGGAAATGATTGAATCCGGAAGTGAATAATTGCAGCTATAAAAGAGTTGTTGACAGCAGGTGAATTATTTCTGCAGAAATCAGTAATGAAAGGTATGAAAAATAAAAAGTTGAAATGAATGAGAAAAATGCAAGGGAGAGCAGCCTATGAATGAAAACAAAAGAGAGCGAAAATTTCTTAAAGGCTTTAAAAGTATTCAAAGCACTATATTTGTGGCTGTTTCTGCTCTGGTTCTCTGTGCGGTGCTTGCAGCGACTGCAGTATCAGTAAGATATACGAATTCTACAGTTTATGAGAACTCTGCCATTTATACCCAGACAATTATACATCAGCTGAATCAGAATGTTGATTCGTATATTACATATATGGATAATATTGCCTCAGTTATTGCAAAAAGCCAGGATGCGTATCAGCTATTGTACCAGCGCATCGGTGAGGATGAGGCTGTAAAAGAAGGACACAGGAAACGTCTCCTGGAACAATTTAGTACGATACTGAAAGGCCGTGATGACATCTGCAACATTGGAATCGTGCAAAAAGATGGAGTTATGCTTATAAACAGCGGATATCAGGCCACCAATCCGGATCTGGATCTTTCCACTCAGGAGTGGTACACCAATGCGGTAGATAACTACAATCAGTATTGTCTCAGTTCTTCCCATGTCCAGCATGTGATCAAGGGGCAGCGTCCGTGGGTGATTACTTTAAGCCGCGAAGTCCACAATTTCTATGGCACGGGAAACAGTGACGGTGTTGTATTTATTGATTTGAATTACAGCGCCATCAGTGAGCTCTGCGACCAGAACAGCATTGGGGATAAGGGATATGTATTTATTCTGGATCAGAATGGAAACATCGTTTATCATCCAAGCCAGCAGCAGCTGTATAATGAGCTTCAGACGGAGAACATTGATATTGTTATGAATGCCGACACAGATACGGTAGTAACAGGAGAGGGAGATGACGAAAAAATCTATACACTTGCCCGCTCTGAGATAACTGGCTGGACGATTGTTGGCTGCATGAATATGGCAGAGCTTTTAAAGAGCAGCAAAGAGGCCAATAACATATATGTAATGACGGCCATTGTACTGGTTGTGATCGCCATGCTTATTTCCAGCTTTATTGCCAGAAGCATAACTCTTCCGATTCAGAAGCTTCGTGATTCTATGGAAAGGGTTCAGGAAGGAGATTTCAAGGCAGCAGATGATCTGGTTATACCTTCCCAGAATGAAATTGGAAGTCTTACCACATCATTCAATGTGATGACCCATAAGATTGAAGATCTGATGGCACAGAATGTCCATGAACAGGAACTGAAGCGAAAGAGCGAACTGAAAGCTCTTCAGTCCCAGATCAATCCCCACTTTCTTTATAATACGCTGGATTCCATTATCTGGATGGCGGAAGGGAAGAAATATGAAGATGTAGTATTGATGACCGCTTCTCTGGCACGACTTTTGCGGCAAAGTATCAGCAACGAAGATGAAACGGTCCTCATCGGCCAGGAAATCCAGTATGTAAAGAGTTATCTCACCATTCAGAAAATGCGCTATAAGGATAAACTGGAATTTGAGATCAATGTGGATCCATCTATTAACAGTGTGCATATAGTGAAACTTGTACTTCAGCCAATTGTGGAAAATGCAATTTATCATGGTCTTAAATATAAGGAATCAAAAGGGATGCTTACTGTTAATGGATACCAGAAAGATGGAAATGCAGTTATCGAAATAGCAGATGACGGTGTGGGAATGGATGAGGAGACCCTGAACCGGATTTTTGAGAAGCATAAAGTCAATTATCGTTCTAATGGTGTTGGTGTATACAACGTTCAAAGACGTCTCAGTATGTACTATGGAAAGGAATATGGTCTGAGCTATAAAAGTGAAAAAGGAAAAGGTACGACTGTTACAGTGGTAATTCCGATCGAGCAGGAGGAACATCATGAAAAAGCGTAAACAATGGCTTATGCTTGTATGCATAGCGCTGGCGGTGTGTCTGGTTTCCGGAGGAATGCTTTATATTCGTCAAAAAAATAATAACAAAAAGTGGTCATTAATTTACATACCGAAAACAGAGGATGGAACCAATGACTTCTGGACCTCCCTGATTTCAGGGACAAGAATGGCGGCGCAGGAATGCGGTGCAGAACTGGAAGTGCTGGCACCGGAGAGAGAACAGGAGGCGTTCAGACAGTATTATGATCGCTACAGTGAATTTTAAGAGTAAAGAATTAAAACTGACATCATTAATGAGAGACATGTATGTTGAGATTCCGGGACATGGACATAATAAGCTGAACGCAGCATATGCATTTGGCGGAGTTGAGCTGTTATATAAGACGATTGCAAAGAACTTTGGAATTAAGATTGATAATTACTGTGTTGTTGACTTCTCAACATTTGAGAAAGTTATCAATAAAGTCGGCGGAGTAGAAATTTCATTAGAAGAAAAAGAAGCCAAATATCTGAATACAACAAACTACATTTCCAAGAAGAAATACCGCAATGTTAAAGTTGGAAAACAGACATTGAATGGAAATCAGGCATTAGGTTATGCCAGAGTCCGTTATGTTGTATCTAAGAAATACGGAGATGGAGACTTTGGAAGAACTGGACGTCAGAGAGCAGTACTTCAGGCTGCATTGAATAAAGTATTACAGCAGAATCCGGCAACGATTGCAAATATTGCATTAGATGCTTTGAAAGATGTATCTACCGATATGAATGCAAGTTATTTGAAAGCACTTGTATTAAAAGTCATAAAGATGGGAACAACCGAGATTGATCAGATGAGAGTTCCGTTAGAAGGTACTTATAAGATGGGACGTGCACAAAGTAATATGTTTGTATTCTTCATAAACTTTGAGGCAAATAAAGCAGCACTTAATTACTTCCTGTTTGATAAAGGAACTGAAAAAGACTGGGTTAAAGAATATGGTGGAACTTCAAGTGTAGAAACATTTGGATATGGAAGTGCATCTTCAGATTCAACATCTTCAGGATCAACGTCCAGTACATCTAGTACAAGCAGTTATCGTTCAAACTATAATGTTGATACGAGTGATTACACAACAAGCAGTACAAGAAGATCAACTTATACAACAGAGAGTACAAGTACGCATCACAGAAGTACAGAAAGTACAACCTCAGAGCCTTCAACATCAAGGGTGACAACAGCAGAACATCATAGCACAACAGCAGCAGCGACAGAGTCAAAACCGTCAGGTGAAGAAGAATAAATTAAAACAGGTCAAAATGAAAATGTGTCAAGAAAGAATCGCTGTCAGATCATATTCTTTCTTGACACATATTTGTATAATTGGTAGAATAAAAAAAGTTACCAATACCCTGTAATATACCGTTACGGTGATGGAATAAGAAAAAGAAAGGAAATAGAAGATATGCGACAGATTGTTCTTTCTATTTTAGTAGAGAATACTCCCGGAGTATTAAGCCGAATTTCAGGTTTATTTACAAGAAGAGGGTATAATATAGACTGCAAAGAAAAGCGACGGCAGTACATATTTCAGATTTATTTACAATGAAACGAAAATCAGGGCGAAGGTCGTTTATACAAACGGAAGTACGGCGGATTATCCTATAGGCGAGCTTTGCGCCAAGCTGCACGGACGGCTTGAAATAAGCGATACGCAAAGCGCTCGACCGTGGGCGGCGGGTACTGTCACACTGCCTGCAAAAATAAACGGTATAAGTACGTCGCTTACGCTGAAAGTAACAGGAGCGATACCTCCCTACAATGTGGGCGGTCTTGCCTGTGACGGTTCTTCGGACGATTCGCTGACGGTTTCGTGGGATACCGATCCGTCTGCAGACGGCTACACAGCCGAGATATACAAGGGCGGTCGATGGGTATCGCTTTCGTCGTCGAGCAGCGGAAATAAGGTGAGAGCATCGGCACACGCTTTACAGGGCGGATCGAAGTATAAGTTCAGAGTGAGGGCATACAGAAGGACGGAAAGCGACACAATGTACAGCGACTACGCTTACGTATCCGCATATACATTGCCTTCGGCCGTTTCGGGACTTAAGGCGGGTAACAACTCGGCTTCTTCTGTCAGCCTCAGCTGGAGCAAATCTTCTTATGCGGACGGCTATACTGCCGAAATATATAAGGGCGGACAGTGGACAAAGCTCACTGTATCATCCGGCGGAAATTCAGCGTCATGCACTGCATCCTCGTTACAGAGCGGAGCAAAGTATAAGTTCAGGTTAAGAGCATATAAAAATGCGGACGGTAAAATTCTGTACAGCGATTATGCTTATATTTCCGCCTATACTCTGATAAACGAAACCGTAAAATTCTATAAGGCAGAGGCTACAAAGAACACTGTAACGATAAGCTGGTACAAAGGTTCTTATGACGCATATACAGCGGAGGTCTATAAGGACGGACGGTGGACGAAGCTCACTGTGACTGTCGGCAACGGTACGGCAAAATGCACAGCAACCGCACTTCAGAGCGGATCGGCGTACAAGTTCAGAATAAAGGGTTATAAGAAAAGCGGTGAAGATACGCTTTACAGCATATACAGCTATATTTCGGTAAACACACTGAAATAAGATAAACGGAAAGGATTTTTAAGATGGAAATTATTGTAGCGGTAGATGAAAACTACGGGATAGGCAAGGACGGCGATCTGCTCGCACATCTTTCGCCTGATCTGAAAAGGCTGAAGGCTATGACGGTCGGAAACATAATAGTTATGGGAAGCAAGACCTATATGAGCTTTCCTAAGCGACCTCTTCCCGACAGGGAGAACCTTATAATCACGCACCATCCGGAAAATTATCCCGGAATTAAGTGCTTTACCGGTGTGGGCGAATTTTTAGAGTATTCGAAAACGGCGGATAAGCCGATATTCGTGCTTGGCGGAGGAAGCATATATGAACAGCTTCTGCCTTATTGCGAAAAGGCACATATAACAAAAATCCTTCACAGCTTTGAGGCGGATACATTCTTCCCGAATCTTGATAATAATCCGGAATGGGAGAAGGAAAACGAAGAGGAGATCGTCACCGGTGAGAAATACCCGTTTAAGTATGTGACGTATGTCCGCAGAAAAAAATAAATCTTTTTGCAGGAAGCTGTGATTTTGTGTCACAAGCACCGCTTTCTCTATATCTTGTTGCTGTTGCTTCAAGAAGTACAATATGTTGAAAAGTAACAATAAATATCATCTTCAGCCCTTGTTTCAAGGGCTGTTTTTTGTGCAAAATATACTAAATTCAAAAACTGCATTTAGATACTTTTTTGGAGCAAATGATAAAATTTCCACTTGAAATTTCTTGCTGTGGGCTGTATAATATAAATGTACACTTTTTGACACTTTGGTGGGGCTTTGGACACTTATTTTTCATTGAAATTCAACTTTTCTGAAAAAATGTGCGGGGTCGCACCTCTTCGGCGTATCTTTTTGTGAAAGGAGGGACAGGCTCGTGATAGGCGAATTCAAATCTACACTTGATGCAAAGGGCAGAATGAACATACCGCTTAAACTCCGTGAAGAAATGGGAAACGATCTTGTCCTTGCGAAAACAATAGGTACAGCCTGCATAAAGGTGTATTCAAAAGAGGACTGGCAGAAGCTGGTTGCCAGAATAAATGAACTTCCGCAGGTGAAAACTCAAAGTATAAAACGATTCTTATTCGGCAGTGCTTATGAGATTTCGGCGGACAAGCAGGGAAGAGTTTCTGTTCCTCAGCCGCTCAGAGAGTACGCAACGCTGACCGCTGATGTTGTGGTAGTCGGACTTGAAGGTACTGCGGAAATATGGGATAAAGCTTCGTGGGTAAAGTTCAACGAGAACACAAACAACGAAGATCTGACAGAGCTTGCGCTTGAGCTTGGAATATAAACGGGAGGAAATATGAGCGAAAAACCTATTCATATACCCGTTTTGCTGAGTGAAACGATAGAATCGCTTGATATAAAGCCCGACGGTATTTATGTTGACTGTACGACAGGCTTTGCGGGACATTCGTCCGAGATAGCAAAGCGTCTTACAACGGGTAGGCTTATCGGCTTTGACCGTGATCCCGACGCTGTAAAGGCGGCGGAGGAAAAGCTGAAGGATTATCCGCACACGCTTATCAACAGAAAATTTTCGACGTTTGACGAAAGTCTTGACGAAATCGGAGTCGGCAAGGTTGACGGGGTGCTGATGGATCTCGGAGTTTCATCATATCAGCTTGATACGGCTGAGAGAGGATTTTCATATCACGAGGACGCACCTCTTGATATGAGAATGAGCAAGAGCGGGCTTAGCGCCTATGATGTTGTTAACGAATACAGCAAGGAACAGCTGGAAAAGATACTTTTTGAATACGGCGAGGAGAAATTCGCACACGGCATAACACTTATAACGTATTAGA
>OLRH01000557.1_pt1 | contig 18698 bp, 16 predicted proteins | sample 1672321 | NCBI WGS metagenome assembly OLRH01 (sample SAMEA3136671, study PRJEB25190) | human gut metagenome | reverse complement strand
TTCAGTGTTTACTATGAGTATCAGGGTGTACAGCAGACGATAGTTTTCAGCGAGATGAATGAGAACGGCAATTATTATGCCTATGTTTTACCTTATCCTGTACAGCCGGAATACGGGTAGAACCACCGACCAACAGTACCTTGCCAAGCTCGGAAGCGGTAATGCCTGCATCCTTTAATGCGTTCTGAACCGGAATTGCAGTACGCTCTACCAGATCGCTTGTCAGTTCATCAAATTTTGCTCTGGACAGATCCATATCAAAGTGCAGAGGTCCGTTTGCATTCATGCTGATGAAAGGCAGGTTGATGTTGGTTGTTGTCGCACTGGACAGCTCCTTCTTCGCCTTTTCAGCTGCTTCTTTCAGTCTCTGCATTGCCATCTTGTCTTTAGACAGGTCTACGCCCTGCTGAGCCTTAAATTCGGAAACCATCCAATCAATGATCTTGTTATCGAAATCATCGCCGCCCAGATGAGTATCACCATTGGTTGCCAGAACTTCGATAACGCCGTCGCCGATTTCGATGATAGAAACATCGAATGTACCGCCGCCTAAGTCGTATACCATGATCTTCTGTTCTTTTTCGTTGTCAAGTCCGTATGCCAGAGCTGCTGCGGTAGGCTCGTTGATGATACGCTTTACATCGAGGCCTGCGATCTTGCCGGCATCCTTTGTTGCCTGACGCTGAGCATCGTTGAAGTATGCAGGAACAGTGATAACTGCTTCGGATACCTTCTCGCCCAGATAGTTCTCTGCGTCAGCTTTCAGCTTCTGCAGGATCATAGCGGAAATTTCCTGAGGGGAATATTTCTTTCCGTCGATGTCTACCTTGTAGTCCGTACCCATATGTCTCTTAATAGAAGCGATGGTGCGGTCTGCATTGGTAACTGCCTGACGTTTTGCAGGCTCGCCGACCAGTCTCTCACCGGTCTTTGTGAATGCAACTACGGAAGGTGTTGTTCTTGCTCCTTCTGCATTTGCGATAACGGTAGGCTTGCCGCCTTCCATAACTGCTACGCAGCTGTTTGTTGTACCAAGGTCGATACCAATAATCTTACTCATAACTTTTCTCCTTCTGCCTTATCGGCTATCTCAAGCAATGTCTTATGTTCTGTTCAAATCTATGAAAAGCTGCCTGCAGGCTTTTATTCCTGCACAACAGCGACCATGCTGTGACGTACCACGGTGTCCCTGTACATGTAGCCCTTTAAAAGCTCCTGTGCTACAGTTCCAGGTTCCAGCTCATCGTTTTCCACCTGCATCACTGCGTTGTGGAAGTTGGGATCGAACTCTTTGCCGACCGCTTCGATCGGTTTTACACCGAGGTTTTCAAGCTCTGTTAGCAGCTGCCTGTAAACCTTGTTCATACCGTCTACAAAAGGAGCATCCTTTTCGTCTTCCGGTACGGTTGCAAGTCCTCTTTCAAAATTATCTACAACGGGAAGGATCTTTTCGATCACGCTCTTTGCGCCTGTCTCGAACATCGCAGACTTTTCCTTTTCGGAGCGCTTGCGGAAGTTCTCGAACTCAGCCATCTGCCGCATTACCTTATCCTGCAGCTCGTTGATCTGTGCCTTTACGGCATCTTCCTTTTTCTCTTTTTTTCTTCCGGAAAAGAAGCCTTTTTTATCTTTTTCCTCAGAAGCTTCCCCATCTTCCTGGGTTTCTGTATTTTCTGCGGAAGCCTCCGCAGTTTCTTCACATTCTTCCGTATTCCGTTTTTCCTGCGTTTCGGTTTCCGATGTGTCCTGCTTTACTTCCTCTTCCATTCTCTCTTCTGCCACGCCTGTCACCCTTTCTACTTCTTATATAAAGTATCCAACTCGTTCATCAGTGTCTTTAAGGTACCGATGACCTTGTCATAATCCATTCGTTTGGGACCGATGATTCCGATCGTACCTCTCATGCCCTCTCCCAGCTCATAGGTTGCAGTTACGACGCTGCAGTCCTTCATGGACGAAACCGGCGTCTCATTGCCGATATAAACCTGAATGCCGGTGTTATTCTCTTCGGAAAGGGAATCCTGAACCAGCTCTCCCAGCGCTTTCTTTTCTTCAAATACATTGATCAGCTCGCTGGTCTTTTCCCGATTATCCGTCAGCTCCGGATATTTCAGGATGTTATTGGTTCCGCTGGTATAGATCTTTAAGTCCTCATCCGACCGGATCGCTTCGGCAACTGCATCAATCACTCCGCTTACAATGCCGCTGTGAACGCCTGCCTGCTGCTTCATCTCCGAAATCATCGCAAGATTGATTTCATCAATCGACAGCCCGTTTAAATGGGTGTTTAACAGGATGTTCAGTTTCAGGAGTGTCGCATCATCCAGATCCTCTTCGACCTGAAGCATCGTGTTCTTGATCACATTGCCTTCTACTACAACAACTGCCAGAAGCTGATGCTCATCTACTTTTGAAAGCTGGATGAATTTCAGCTTATTGCGCTGATACTGGGGTGTGGTGATCATCGCCGCATAGTTGGTGTTGGTCGCCAGCACTCTCGCCACTCTCTTTAAGAGAGTGTCCATCTTTTCATCCTTTTCCAGAAGCAGACCTTTTAACTCTTCCACTTCACGTTCCCGCTCACCCAGCATGGTGTCTACATAAAAGCGGTAACCCTTATCAGAAGGAATCCGTCCTGCAGAGGTATGGGGCTGTAAAATGTAGCCCATCTCTTCCAGATCGGACATCTCATTGCGGATGGTCGCGGAACTTAAATTCAAATCGGTATACTTGGAAATTGTCCTGCTGCCCACCGGCTCTCCTGTCTCCAGATAGTTCCGAATAACTGCCTGCAGAATTTTCTTTTTCCTTTCATCGAGTTCCACGTTCTCACCTGCTTTCTGATTTGTTAGCACTCAATCAATTGGAGTGCTAACACCTTCTGATGATTACATTACCACTCCCCTACTCTATTGTCAACAGATTTTCCCAAAATACTTGTGAAGATAGTGTGAAAAATAAGCGTGATCGCTTATTTTTCGCACAGCTATTTGTGCCGCAGGCGTCACAAAGTAGCTAGGATCGCAGAGCCGAACTGGACGTTCGCCTCGCGATTCCTTCGGCGCAAAGCGCCTGCGGAATGAAGAATTTATGAAAAAAAGTCAGCCGCACCGGGAAGGATTCGTCCCCGATACGGCTGTTCTTATTTCTGTGTATTATGTACGTTCTGACTCTGCAGCGCCCGCTCAGATTATGGCAGCGCCTGTTTTCAATTGCGGTGTCTGCTCAGACACTTAGATTCCGAAGCTTCCGCTCGTTGTACCGTTGATCACATAGTATACTGCGCTCTCTTCCGGCTTTACATACAGCTCAACGCTCTTGAACTCTTCCGGTGCGTTGCCCAGGTCATACTGCCATACATCTTTGGCAATCTCAACCAGTCTCTCAGTTGTGTATTCCTTGCCTGCAAACTGAACGCTTACCTCGGTCTTTACAGCAGCTGCTTTTGTTGCGCGCTTTGCAGGCGCTTTCTTTTCAGCGGTTGCCTTTGCTGTTGTGGTCTTCTTTGCAGCTGTTTTCTTTGCTGCGGGCTTTTCCTCTGCTTTAGCTGCAGCTGCTGCTTCTGCTTCAACTGCTTTTTCTTCTGCCTTTGCTTCAACAGCTTTTTCTTCTACCTTTGCTTCAGCAGCCTCTGTCTTGGGTTCTTCGGTCTTTACTGCCGCAACAGTCTCAGCTTTTACGGTTTCTTTTTTATTAACGGGTGCCTTTGTTACAGTTTTCTTCACTGTGCTTTTTCTCATAATGATCTCCTCCTTAACACCCAGGTATCCATTCTCCTTGTCATATCATTATCTAGCAATTACCTGAATTTAGTGATTAGTTTACTTCTAAAACCAGATATTGTCAACCTTTCCTCTGTTTTTGCCGAAAAGATTAACGCTTTTTAGACAATATTTTTACATTTTATTTATTCCGGACATCGGAATTTCGACAAAAAATGTACTTCCGGCTCCAGGCTCACTGGTAAGCCTTACACTGCCCCCATAATACGCCGTGATATGCTTCACAATCGACAGTCCCAGTCCGGTTCCGCCCATTTTACGGCTTCTTCCCTTGTCCACCCTGAAAAAGCGTTCAAAGACACGTTTCTGATCCTCCGGATCGATTCCTACGCCATCATCCTTTACTTCTATATATACTGCCTCTGGCTCCTGCCAGATTTTTGTCCAGACATGTCCGCCCGGATGGTTGTATTTGATGCCATTGCTGATCAGATTTGATAAAAGCTCCCGCATCTGCTGCAGACTTGCCTGGAGGATCACATTTCCACACGAGCCCGAAATTTCCACCTTACAGGATGCCGCCTGTGGTGTCAGGGATTCCAGGACCTCGTCCATCACGCTTTTTAAATTCACCTTACTCAGCGTTACCTCCGCATCCTTGCTTTCCAGCCGCGAGATCATCAGGATATCATCGATCAGACTTGTCATATGCTCTGTTTCCTTTAAAATCCTCGCAAGGAAATCCTTCCTGGTCGCCTCATCCTTGACAAAATCCTGACTCAACAGCTCCGCATAGCCCCGCACGGACGTAATCGGCGTTTTAAGCTCATGGGAGGCATTACTGAAAAATTCCTGGCGAATTTTACGGTCCCGCTCCATCTGCACCATTTGCCGTTTGATTTCATCAGAGCGGATATATCCGGAATATCTCGCCGCAACTGCAACGCTTACAGCAAACGCAACTATCATTCCGACAAGCAGAAGCGGAAGCACTACGATCATATACCGGAAAAGGCCGGTGTAGGGAATCGACATACGAATAATAGCCTTTCCATCCTCTGAAAGCTTTGCTACATACAGCATCTCCTGACCAAGACTTTCAGAATAACGGGTCGAACTGCCCTCACCCTTTTCAAGTGCCTCCTTTACCTCCTGCCTGTCAAGATGATTTTCCATACCGTCCACATTTTTCAGATCAGAATCAGCAAGCACTGTTCCGTCTTTTGCGATTATCGTAACCCGGACATTTGCATCCAGTGCAGATGCATGAACCTTCTGCAGCTGCTCCTGCAACGGTTTGTCCGTATTGAGTGTGTATTCGACTACGGAAATCGTCTTTTCCATCATCTCCACATTTTCCTGCCGCATCCGGCTTCCAAGAAAAAAAGACGAAACAATACTGCTGATCGCCAGCGCCAATACTAAGATCATGCCAAAGCGGACCAGTACCGGATTTTTTATCATAATTTTTTTCATTTCCCCATTTTTCCTTTTGCTTTCCTATTCCTGAGGCTTCATAAAACGGTAGCCGACACTGCGCACCGTTTTAATGTAGTGTCCCGCCTCTTCCCCCAGCTTCTGGCGAAGGGTCTTGATATGAATATCGAGCGTTCTCGTCTCCACGTCCGCCCGCCAGTCCCAGAGTTTATCCAAAAGCTCATCCCGCGATACCACACGGTTCTGATTTTCTGCCAGATAAACAAGCAGCTCATATTCTTTGTAAGTTAAAAGGACCTCTCTTCCATTTACCTTTACTTCCCGCGTTTCCAGATCCAGATGCAGGGTACCGCAGTCGAAAAGCTTCGGCTGTTCCGGTTCCTCCTCTTTGGTACGGCGCAGCAGGGAACGCACCCGTGCCAGCAGCTCCAGCACGCTGAAGGGCTTGGTCATATAGTCGTCTGCGCCCCCATCCAGTCCTGCTACCTTGTCGTATTCCTTGTCCTTCGCCGTCAGCACCAGCACCGGGAGCTTTTTCCATGCATCGTTTGCACGAATTTTACGGATTGCTTCCAGTCCGTCCATTCCCGGCAGCATCAGATCAAAAATCGCCAGCTGGGGAGCTTTTACTTTAAATGCGCCAAGTGCTTCCTCCGCAGTTTCAAATGCCGCAGTCTCATAACCGGAACCGTTCAGTGCCACCTGAACCAGATTTCTGATATTTTCATCGTCCTCTATAATATAGATCATTCCGGATTCTCCTTTTCTTATAAACGCGTTGCTACGCGTTTTGCGCTGCCGTGCGTTTTATACCCTGCCGCGCCGCACGATTACATCTTCATCCGACACGCCATGCAACAATAGAATGCACGCTCTGCGAGCATTCTATTGTCATGAATTACACTGCCGCGCGCTACGTCAGCTTTAGATCCTGATCGCCGGGATTCCAGCCTCCGACTCCGCTTTTACATAATCTGCGATATTCACCGCATGGTCGGAGATCCGCTCCAGATTGCTGATGATATCCAAAAAGATTACGCCGCTCTCCGGGTCACATTTTCCTTTGGAAAGTCTGCGGATATGTTTTTCCCGCATCTCCCCTTCCAGCTGATCCACGCTCTGTTCCAGCACACGGACTGCATTTGCAGACTTAACAGAACCTGTTTCCCTCGATTCTACCGCAATCTGCAAGGACTGCATTGTCTGGGCGGAAATCAGTTCCAGATCCGCTTTTCCCTTTTTGGAAAAACTGCCGGAATTTTTCGATAGCGTCTCCGCCAGCTCTGCGATGTTTTCCGCATGATCGCCCGCCCGTTCGATGTCGCTGACCGTATAAAACAGGTTTTTCACCTGCTCCTGCTGCCCCTCTGTCAAGGAAAGATTATCTACCTCTACCAAAAACTCCGTCAGGATTTTTTCCATACTGTTGATATCTTTTTCCCGCTCGTATACCTTCTGCGCCTTCTGCGGATTTTCTTCTGACACGGCCGCAAGCGCAAGCTCCAGGTTCTGGCAGGTCGCATGCCCCATCACAGAAACTTCACGCACTACCGTTGCCAGCGCAAAGAGCGGATTTCCAAGCACTCTGCTGTCTAAGCGTTTCGCCATCTTTTTTGCTTCGCTGCCTTCGAGTTCTCCTGCTGTCTGGTCGCTGCCAGGCACAAGCTTTCCGGAAATCCATACCAGCTTTTCTGCAAATGGAAGCATCACAACCGTACAGGTAATGTTGAATACTGTGTGGAAAATGGAAATATCTACACTGTTCATCGTAGACGCTCCCCATGCCGGGAAAATCAAAAACAGCACGTACATAGCCACTCCAAACAGCACTGCGCCGATGACATTAAACAAAAGATGAATCACCGCCGCGCGCTTGCCGTTTCTGTCAGAACCAACGCCGGACAAAAGCGCTGTCACGCAAGTACCAATATTCTGTCCGAGTGTAATAAACACCGCAGATCTCCAGTTGACGATCCCGTTCATCGCCAGCGTCTGCAAAATACCGACCGAAGCCGAAGAACTCTGGATGATTGCAGTGACAACCGTACCAGTCAGTATCGCCAATACCGGATTTTTACCGAGCACCGTAAAGGCATTGGAAAACACCGGGGAATCCCGATAGGGCTTAATCGCGTCGGACATAAAGGAAAGTCCGATAAACAGGATCGCGAAACCGATCAGGATTTCACCAATTTGCTTCTTTTTCTCTGATTTTGTAAACAGAATAACAAATGCACCGATCCCTAACAGCAAAGGTGCATAAAATTCAGGGTTTAAAACGCTTCCGAACTCACTTAATGATACCAGCCATGCGGTGATCGTTGTTCCGATATTCGCACCCATGATAACGCCGACTGCCTGCGACAGATTCAGCATCCCGGCATTGACAAAGCCGACCACCATAACTGTCGTCGCAGAAGAGCTCTGAATCACTGCCGTGACGAGGGTTCCTACCAGGATTGCCATCAGCCTGTTCTGTGTCAGAAAGCTCATCAGCCGCTGCATCTTTCCGCCCGCAAAATGCTGTAGGCCGTTCGCCATTACATGCATGCCGTATAGAAACATCCCCAGGCCGCCGATAAATGAAAACAGTACCGAAATTCCTTCCAGTTGCATAACTCTCTCCTTTTTGATCTGATCTTCATTTCCAGCTCATTGTAACAGGCGTCCGTAAAATCTGCCCACCGTTTTTGTAAAATTCATGTAAAATTTTTTACATTTCCCGGCAAGATGTGACTTTTACGAGCATGTATTCTATTATCAGAAACAAAAAAGGGACTGTCGCACCGGACAGTCCACAATTCAAATCAGTTTCTACCAATTGCCCGCCGCAAAGCAGCTTTTGCAATCTTTTATTCATGATAATAGAATGTTCGCAGAGCGTGCGTTCTATTATTCATGATAATAGAATGTTCGCAGAGCGTGCATTCTATTATTTAATTACAAAGAAATACAGCAGCACCAGGATACCGAGCACGATTCGATACCAGCCAAACACCTTGAAGTCATGTTTTTTGATGTAGCCCATCAGGAAGCGAATCACAAGCACGGATACAATAAAAGCAATTACCATGCCAACCAGCAGAATCACTGCCTCCGCCATTGAAAAAGCAAAGCCGAAGCGGATCACCTTTAACAGGCTCGCCCCCAGCATAACCGGGATCGCCAGAAAGAACGTGAACTCCGCTGCAACGGTTCTGGAAACGCCGATCATCAGGCCGCCCAGAATGGTTGCTCCGGAACGGGAGGTTCCTGGAAAGATTGCCGCAATCAGCTGGAACAGACCGATGATAATCGCATCCTTATAGGTCAGCTGTGCCAGACTGCGGACTCTTGCACGTTTTCCTTTATGACCATTTTCTACAAGGATAAATCCGATACCGAACAGGATCAGCATCACTGCAACCGTAATCGGGTTGTAAAGATATTTTTCAAGGATATCGTCGAACAGCAGACCGACTACTGCCGCCGGAATGCAGGCAACAATGATCTTGAACCACATTTTCATGATGTCCTTTTTCACAATGCCGTTTGTTTTGGACCTTCCGGTAAAATTAAACGGCCAGATCTGTTTCCAGAACAGCAGCACAACCGCTAAAATCGCGCCCAACTGGATGACAACCAGGAACATATCCCAGAATTCCTCTGAAACGTTCATATGAACGAACTCATTTAACAGAATCATATGACCTGTGCTGCTGACGGGCAGCCACTCGGTGATGCCCTCTACGATTCCGAACAGAATCGCCTTTAAAATTTCAATAAATGATAACATTTTCTGCCTCCTTTATTTTTCCAGAAAAGCGATCAGCTCTTCCTTGCGGCGCGCTGCTTCCTGATATCCTTCTTCATAAAGCGCGCGCAGCTTTTTCCTGTTTTTTTCGATGCGTCCCACTTCATTTGGGTGGGATGGCTGAATCAAAAACGCAGTGCCATTTTTTACCTCCGCTTCCAGATAATCCAGCTGCTGGTTATAGGCTGCTGCGCGGTTTGCCATCAGCTCGTATACCTTCGGATATTTCGCATATCTGGCTTTGATCAGTTCCAGATGCTTTGGCTGGACACGACGATAGCCCGCCTCTTTTGTCATCACAACGACATTTTTGCGGCATCCGTCCGTCACGGCATGCAGCAGTGGGATAGAATCCGCAAGTCCGCCGTCTAAGTACAGCTTTCCGTTAATCTCTACCGGCCTTGACACAAGCGGCATCGATGCCGATGCGCGCACTGCATCGATATTCCTGTGCATATTCTTCATCGGAAGATACTCTGCCAGTCCGGTTTCAATGTTGGTTACGACCGCGTATCCTTTACTCGGATTTTTATCAAACGTCTCGTAGTCGAACGGATTTAAGTGCTCCGGGATATCGTGATAACACATCTGGACATTGAAATAATCGCCGGTCCTTAACAAGCTCGAAAGTCCCCAATAGTTTTTATCCTCAAGATAGTCGGTAAAAACGCTGTACTGTCTGCCTTTTTGTCTGGAAAGATAACTGCACAGGCAGCACGCTCCCGCCGAAACGCCGTAGCATTTGGCAAAGTCGATTCCTGCATCCAGAAAAAAATCCAGCACGCCGGCGGTGTAAACGCCCTTCATCGCGCCGCCCTCCAGCACCAGTCCCGCCTGATACATCATAGATATGCGCCTCCTTGCTGCAAAACTCCTGCTGTCTCATTTGTCGTTTCACTCATTTTATGATATCAGGGCTTTCCATTCAACCATAGATTTCTTTCATCATTTTGCGCAGCACCGGCAGGGAACGCTCCACCTTCTCCGTATCGATGCAATATGCCATGCGGAAATATCCGGGACAGCCGAAGGAATCCGCCGGAACGAGCACCAGATCGTACTGCAGTGCTTTCTGACAAAATGCCGCCGCGTCTGCTTCCGGTGCTTTCGGGAAGATGTAAAAGGTTCCTTCCGGCTTCACAACCTCGAAGCCACAGTCCGTCAGGCATTCGTAGAGCAGGTTGCGGTTCTTTTCATAGACGGAGAAATCGGAGGTCAGGTCGAGCACCTTCGATACCGCCAGCTGCATCAGGGACGTCGGGCAGTTATGGCCGATTCCTCTCGAAATCTGTCCGCACATATTTACGATCTCCGCCGCATACGGACACGCCGGATTGACCGCCAGATAGCCGATTCTCTCGCCCGGCAGCGACAGCGCCTTGGAAAAAGAGTAGCAGCTGATCGTATTGGCATAAAATTTCGATACATACGGCTGCTGTTTGCCGTCAAATACGATTTCCCGATACGGTTCATCCGAAATCAGGAAAATATCATGCCCGTATTGTTCTGCTTTTCTCGTCAGAACCTCTGCCAGCTTCGTCAACGTCTCCGCCGAATAAACTGCGCCGGACGGATTGTTCGGTGTATTCACCAACACTGCCGCAACCCTCGGTCCCAACATTTCTTCAAACGCTTCGAAATTGATCTGGAAGCTCTTCGTGTCCGCCGGAACAACCTTTAAAACGGCTCCGGTCAGATCTACATATGGATGATATTCCGGAAAAAACGGAGCAAAGGTCAGCACTTCATCCCCCGGCACAGTCACTGCACGCAGCGCATGCGCGATTGCCGCCGCTGCTGCGGAAACCGGGAAAATATGCTCCGGTCCGTAGTTCATGTCAAATCTGCAGTTTAAGGATTCCGCAATCGCCGTCTTTACAGACGGGATACCGAGCGTCGGGCTGTAGCCGTGCAGGGTCATCGGATCTTCCTTCTCAATCAGGTCCAGCAGTGCCTGCTTAAACTCTGCCGGTGCCGGTACGGACGGATTTCCCAGGCTGTAATCGAATACATTCTCTGCACCAATTATCTGCGCCCGCTTCGTCGCCTTCTCGGACAACTGCCGGATCACTGACTTTGCATCCAGCATTTTTCGATATTGTTCTGCAATCATAGTATTATCCTTCTTTTCTGCATCTTTGTGAGTTTGAAATCTGTCCATATTCTATCACACTATTTTTGACAGTTCCACTTTTTCTTCCACAGGGCATATGTTATACTGAAAAAAAGAACGGATATAAACGTTTTTCAGCTATCTAAAACACAGTGCAGTTCCTGCTTTCCGGCAAACGCACCTGTAAATAGGAGGATTTTATGGCAACCTATATCGGGCTTGATCTCGGTGGAACCAATATCAAAATTTCTGTTTTCGATGATTTTTTTCATAAGCTCGGGGAAAAGCGCACACCCACCGAAGTTCGCTTCGGTTCGGAGCACGTTCTCAATCGCATTTATGATGCTATTCTGGCACTTCTCGATGAGCTGCACCTGACCTGTCAGGATATCACCTGCATGGGCATCGGCGTCCCCGGCATCCTCGATATCAAAAACGGTATTTCCCGTTTTTCCCCGAATTTTCCGAAATGGGAGGAGGTTCCAATCGTCGCCTGGATGGAGAGCCATCTTCATATCCCGACCTATATCGATAATGATGCACGTGTCAATCTCTATGGGGAATGGAAATTCGGAGCCGGTAAAAACCGCAATAACGTCCTGATGATCACCCTCGGAACCGGGCTTGGCGGCGCTGCGGTCATCGACGGACGCGTGATCTACGGCGCTACCGGTTCCGCAGGCGAAATCGGGCATATCAATATGTTCCGTGAAGGACGGGAATGCCGCTGCGGAAGCTCCGGCTGCCTTGGGCGCTATGTTTCTGCCCTCGGTATTTTGCGCACCTTTCGGGAAAAAGTCCAACTGGGACAGCACAGCATCATCTGTGACTGGGTAGATAATGACCTTGATAAGGTCACTGCAGACATGCTTTCCCGTGCCTACGATGACGGGGATGCTGTTGCTATTGAGACCATGAGAGAAACCGGAGAGCTGCTCGGCTACGGTCTGTGCGCCGTTTTCAGCCTGTACAATCCGGAAATCATCATCGTCGGCGGCGGCATGTCCCGTATGGGCGATCGTCTGCTTCAGTACACCCGTGAAATTCTGGATACCCATGCATTGCGGATTCCCTATGGCTGCTGTACGATCGTCACTGCAGTTCTCGGAGACGCTGCCGGAATGCTGGGCGCAGCGGTCTATGCGAAGGAGCAGTTTCAGCAGAGCGCGGCGAACAACGGACAAAAGTAAAAAAATGAAAGGCAGGTGCGATACACTGCGGCAATCTGCGGTGCAGGCACGCCCTACAACATAAACGAGCCGGTACAGATTAAAACATCTGCACCGGCTCGTAACAGTTTTTAATTCATGACAATAGAATGCTCGCAGAGCGTGCATTCTATTGTTTACAGTTCCCCTGCAATATCCAGTCTCGTCGCAATGCTGGTCAGCAGTACAACGAGCGGCATCATAATTTCGCACACCTGAACAAAGAAGCATGCGATATCCTCTGTAATTCCCCCGAAATGATGGAACGCCACATAGCAATAGTACAAAAATGCGAGCAGTGCACCGACCAGACACGGAATCGCTACCTGAATGTCGCACATCAGCATGCCCACTACAGAGACCACGATATAAGCGATCATAAATGCGATCACAATTCCTCTGCTTTTGCCTTTTCCGACATACAGGGAGCATTTGCTTTCCTGCGAATGCGGGAAGCATTCGATCGAAAGACCATAGAGCGCTCTGGAAAGTATGAAGCCATATGCAAGAACCGGCCAGCTATCCAGCGGCATTTCGCTCCAAAGACCGACGATCAGGAAGAAATAGCAGACACAGATAATAATTGCGAAGTATCCGCTGTGGGAATCCCGCAGAATTTCCAGCTTGACTTCCCTCGGCTGATGGGAACTGAGCGCATCTACTGTCCGGAAGAAACCATCCAGAAACGCGCCGCCCGATAAAAAGATCGGAAGCATCGCACAGATAACCGCGCCCAACAGATCTTTATCGATCAGATACGGGCTGATCACCTGCCACTGTTTTAGAATGAACCCGATAATCGCGCCGACTAGCGGTACGAAAATCAGAATATACTTCATATTTCTGCGGGTTTTTTTGATCTGCCTGGCAGGAAAAATCGAATACATCGAAAAAGCCAGACGAAAACTTGCCCAAACTTCTTTCATACTATCGTGTACCTCTCAGATTTTCGGATTACTTCAGTACAACGTCATCCGCATGTTCGTTCCAGATCAGGCAAACCCATGTTTTTCCGCGATTTAGCCGGATCGGGTTACCGTCTGCATCCACATACAGCGCCGGATCGGTATCCGAATATCTTGACCAGGTTCCTTCTACCATCTTACCTCCGGTAAATACCTGAACCTTGTAATTGGTCAGATCTGCACCGGGCTCCCAGCCGCCGTGCATATCAAATGCCATATAGCCTTTGGAATCCCGGAACTCGCCGTGACAATACTGGAAAATAACGTTATCGACTGCCAGCTGTTCGCCGGTCGTCTCGTCAATATGCTTGTCACCGTACTGATAACGGTAATATTTTCCGTCTTCATCGTTATATTCAAAATAAGCCTGCACATTGGAATAGCCGTTTCCAACACCGGTCTTTTCACCGCCGGGATACATCAGGACAACGGTATCGTTATCCGGATAGTCTGCCTTTTCGCCCAGAGGTGCAAAGGCAAATTTCTGCTTATGCGTATCGTGATAAGTCAGGCTGTATTCAAATTTCTCTGCCGCTTCTGCCAGTGCTTCACCGGTTGTATACACATTGTGGGGCGCTTTCCGCTTATCTGTCCGCATGAACGCTTTGGAAGCCGGACGGTCAATTCCTGCAACCGCGCCGCTGATGTTGTCCACCAGATCGCTGTTTAACAGATCGCCGACATAAGGGGTAGCCTGTCCGAAATGCGCATAAATCGCATCGAATTCCAGTGCGCTGTATACAAAATAATCGCGGCTGCTTCTGATATAGCCGATCGTATCCAGATTCTGCCAGTTTTCAAACAACGGCATCAGACGGGTCACATCCGCGCCTTCCATCGGCGCTTCATAAATCACGGATGCCTGTCCGATTCCTGCCTGCGGGGTTCCTGCCTTGATATTGTTCAGCATAACTGCCATCGGGCGCTGTTCACGTTCCTCTTCGGTGCATTCCAGACCGGTCAGGTAGCTGGTCGGAACTGCGTCTTCTGTAACAACGCTTTCCGTCTCCGCTGCTGCATTTTCTGTTCCGGTTGTATCGTTACTTTCCGTTGCTACAACAGCTGAATCCGTTTCAGGTACAGGGGTTGTTTCTGTCGCTGCAGAGCCACATGCACATAATGCTGCAGATAATCCCAGCGCCAGACAGAACAAACTGGTTTTTTTCATATATCATTCTCCTGAATATTTTTCTTTTTTGAAAAGGTTAAACCAACCTAGTTTAAATATTGTACTCCCGCAGGCGGTAAAAATCCAGCCTTTTTCTGCATTTATTACAATTCTATTACAAATTTACGGTCTAATTTTTCAGCAAATGCAATTTTACCGCAAATTTCACAATCATACTGCCTCCGGGAATTCCGAGCAGTTCCTTTTTCGACATGACACCAAGCTTTAACGCCGCCGCAAAATACGTCAGTCCGCCGATTGCCACCGAAAGCAGCAGTGCAACCGCATTGCCGAGATATCCTTTCAGCACTGTCAGCGTCAGCCCATAATAAATACCTGCAACCACAAGCCCCATGATCGCAGAGGATACCAGCGGCAGGACAAACGTCTTCTCGATTTCCTGATGATAGCCGGTCGCTTTTTTCACCGCGATGCCATTTAACAGGCACATCATAAAAGAATATACCGTAACGGCGATCGGCAAACTGTAAATACCAAGATCTGTAAAGATCAGGAGGGCTGCCGCCACCACAGTCTGCACCGCCAGCGCAATCACCGCGTTTGTAACCGGCTTCGACGCCTTGCCGACTGCCTGCAGAATCGAATTGCTCAGTGTGGAAAGGGAATAGAACACGATGCTCGCACCAAGCGCCGCCAGAAGGCGTCCGCCCAGACGGATGCTGTCCGTATTCGTATTATATAACAGCCATACAATCGGTCTGGATAGTACCGTCATGCCGACTGCAGACGGAATCGCGATAAACATGATCGTCTTGATTGCCACGCTGATTTTGTGCCGGACGTCTTTTTTCTTCTTTGTCTCAAAGCTTCCTGCAATGCTCGGCAGGATCGCGGAAGCCATCGCAGACGCGATTGCAATCGGAATATTGGAAAGTCCGACCGCTTCCGTATCGTAAATACCGTTAATAATCGTAATATCATCATAAGAAGCGTTGTGTACCGATTGCATCAGATTCAGATACAGGGTCTGGTTGATCAGTGCGCTCGCATTATATGCAAACGTACTCAGCAGAACCGGCGTTACCATAAACAGAATGATCTTGAAAATCTCGCCGGTTTCCAGCAAATCTCTGGAACGATCCCGCTCTATCCTGCGGCGGATTATTTTCCGGTTCATATGGTAAATCATCAGCATAAACGCCAGTGCTATCAGCACGCCGACACCGGTTCCGACTGCACTTCCGACTGCCCCCCACGCAGCACGGGTCAGCTCGTCTTCCCCAGCAAATATCTGCATCAGCCCCCATGCCGCCAGCATGCTGACCGCCGCATTTAAAATCTGCTCCAGAATCTGTGAAACGGACGTCTGCACCATGCTTCGGTTTGCCTGAAAATATCCTCTCAAAACGCCGAGAAGACCGGAAAAGAAAATTGTCGGTGCAAGCGTCCGAAGCACCATCGCCGCCCGTCCCGGAATCAGAAAATCCGCTCCAAAAAACGCAAACAGACTGGCGATTCCGCCCACGACAACAACATAAATAATCGAGCAGTGAAAAATCCGCTGCGCATTTTTGTACTGGTGGGTTGCCAGTCTCTGTGAAATTACTTTGGATACCGCCGACGGAATGCTATAGGAAGAGATCAGCAAAATCATCTGATAATAGCGATACGCCGGCGCATAATAGCCGTTTCCCGTCTCTCCAATAATTCCCGTCAGAGGGCTTCTGTACAATAGGCCGATAATTCGGCAGATAATGCCGGCAGCAGCCAAAATGCCGGCCTGTTTTACAAAGGAACTGCCTTCTCCTTTATTTTTCGTTCCCATCCATTACCTTTCTGCTCAGTCTGTCAGGCAGAAAGAAAGCAGATAATCCAGCCGTCTCTCTACCAGCTCCAGAACAAAAACATCCGGCTTTTGTTCTTCTACCATAGATTGCGTAAAAAATCCGTTCCAATGAGCCATATAGCAGTCTGAAAGGCTGCTCGCCACCGGTCCCGCCATTCCTCCGGCGAAGGAATCCCTCACCATGAACAGCTTTCTCGTATCCGGCGCATCTGAATGATACACCAGAGCCGTCGCATCGTCAATAGAGACTGCCTGCAAATTGTTGCCGTTGTAACCGGTCACGATATAATTTTCTTCCGCAGGCATATTTTTTTCGTAGTAGCTCTGCAGATTCATCATTCTTGCAAGATCATATCCGGAAAAGGTATCCGGAGTAAAGGTAATGTTCTCCACCTCTGGAAGCTCGTCTCCCAACTCCTTTAACAGCGCTTTCGCCCCAATATAGCCGCCAGCAGCGTTCCAATGCGTGTCATAGTGCCAGTACAGGGAATATTCCTTCTTATATTTCAGCATTTCCTCTTTCGGATATACAATACGGATATCTGTATTCTTCTTCAGATAAGCGATCAGCTGATCTGTCCGCGTTTCCTCTGCCTTTTTGTAATAGGAAGGAAGATGCTCTTCTCCGTAAATCGTCTCCTTATTCGGTGCAATCATCAGGACAAATTCACTGCCCCGGTTGGAAAGCCACTGCTCCGATGTCGTGAGCTGCGATGCGATCTGTGCAAGCTGTCCTTCTGTAAACAGATTTGTTCCCTTATAATCATCAATGTCCGATTCCATGCTGTAAAACAACCAGTTATCCGAACCGATCACAACCTTGTCGTTGATGGATTTTTCACAAAACAGCTTTAAATCTGTCAGGCTGGAAAAGGAAATCAGCTGACTTCGAAACGGAACCGCCGCGTTAAACGCGCTCTCCACCAATCCCGGATAATCTCTGTAATTGTCCTTCGTCAGCTTCGGAATCTCTGTTGAAACCGTATTTTCCGTCGCATCCGTCTGGAAACGATCCTTTGTTACCGCCCACACAGCTCCCGGCATCAAAAGCAAAAGTGCAAAGCAAATCAGCCATGCCGCCGCCATTTTTTTATTCATATGCATTCTCCACTCAGAAATTCAGATAAATTGCAGGGCTGTAGGTTCCGTTGACCAAAAGCAGCATCGACGCTGCGATCAGGAACATGCAATAAACCAGTTCCAATACACCGCCCTTTAATTTCTCCGCTGTCGGGCAGAACCTTTTGATTCCGACCTGCAACAGCCCCATACCAAGGACACCGACAACCGCCATTACGATACAACGGTTTCCGATCAGCTCCCGCAGCGCATAGGTGCTCTGCGTATACTGCCACGGTGTCAACATCCTGCGGATGTACTGCAGCGCCGGCTGCAGATTTGCCACCCGGAAAATCACCCAGCCGAACAACACCACAAGCCCCGTGTATACATAACGCAAAAAGCCGATTTTGTCCAGAATTTTCTTAAATCCGATCCGCTCCACAATGATGAAAAATCCGTGCAGCGCGCCCCATGCGATAAACGCTGTCGTCGCGCCATGCCATAATCCGGTCGCAAAAAAGACGATCGCCAGATTCAAATATGTCCGAATCTTTCCTTTCCGGTTTCCGCCAAGCGGTATGTAGAGGTAATCCCGAAACCAGCTGCTCAGGGAAATATGCCATCTGCGCCAGAACTCCTGAATCGAACCGGACAGGTATGGATAATTAAAGTTTTCACAAATATCGAATCCGAACATTTTGCCCAGACCGATGGCCATATCTGTGAAACCGGAAAAATCATAGTAAATCTGAATCGCATACAGAATCGCCGCGCACCACACCATAACGCCCGTAACATTTGTAATGTCCTGCGCATAGATCTTATCTACACTTGCGCCGACAATGTTTGCGACCAGCACCTTTTTACCAAGTCCATAGGCAAAGCGCCGAATTCCCTCCGCTGTCTTTTCCACGGTTTCCTGTCTGCTTGTCAACTGCGGGGCAAAATCGCGATACCGCGCAATCGGTCCGACTGAAATTTTTGGAAAAAAGGACAGATACAGTGCCATATTGAGCGGATTTTTCTCCGCCTCATAATGACCGCGGTATAAATCCATCAGATACGAAATCGCTCCGAACGTAAAAAACGAAATGCCAATCGGAAGCGGGATATTGCGCATCTCATGCTCGCTTCCCGTCAGCCGGTTCACAATCCGCAAAAAGAAGTCAAAATATTTATAATACCCAAGAATCCCCAGGTTTACCAAAATGCCCGCCGCCAGAACAGTCTTCGCCGCCACGCTTTCGTCCCGCTGACATCCAAGCAGCAGCCCGATACCGTAATTTGCCGCAATCGAAACAAGTAAAAGGACAATATAAATCGGCTCGCCCCACGCATAAAACACAAGGCTCGCCAAAAGCAGCAGGATATTTTTCAGCGCTGTTTTGCGCACGCACCACCTGTTTTATCTTTCCAATCGAAT
>OLRH01000556.1_pt1 | contig 18698 bp, 23 predicted proteins | sample 1672321 | NCBI WGS metagenome assembly OLRH01 (sample SAMEA3136671, study PRJEB25190) | human gut metagenome | reverse complement strand
ATATTTATGAGAAGTTCCATGAGCTCCGTATTTTCTAATTCCATATTTTTCATAGTATTCATATGGAATTGGGTATAAGTAATTTTCTTTTGGCATTGTTTGATGGAACGCTGTGTCAAACGCTGCAACCATCGGAGAAAAACATAGTATCTTGGAATGTACGCAGTAACCAAAAGCCCGCCTTTCCTTAACACTCTTAGACATTCCTTCATGCATTTTTCTCTCTGCTCTTCTGTAATCAAATGATAAAATGGTCCCATATTGAGAACAATATCAAATGAATCATCTGCGAAACAGGACATATCTGTAGCATCCAAAACAGAAGTATTCATATGATAATTTTTATTGGTAAGAGTTCGATTAATAATGTCTATATGCCTTGGCGTAATATCTGTAGCAGTTACATCATGCCCCTTATCTGCAAACCAGAAAGCATAAATTCCTGTTCCTGCTGCACAATCTAATATTTTACTATTGGTGCCGATAATCTCATCCAAAACTCTTGTAGTTGTTACAAATTCAATTCTTCTTGCATTATTTGTAGTCAAACGATTTTCCTCTTTGTAATTCTCGTAACTGTCAACAACATAATTCATCACTAATTCCTCCGATTCTATTATTTTATGTATTAAAAAAGCTACCCTCCTTAAATTAACTTTAAGGACGATAGCTGATAGCTTCGTGTTACCACCTTAATTCATCTATATCTCGCAATATAGACCTTAGCAAGTACGGAAATCTCTTTCGATACTCTGACGCTGTAATGGGCGTTCCCAGTGTAGCCTAATGAATAAATCAGTCGGTACACGGCTCCAAGGCTGGTTCAATATTTCTTCAATAGAGTTTTCCACCAAGCAACTCCTCTCTGTAATTTCCAAAATATTTACTATCTCTCTTCATCGCTTTTTAACATAGTAGATTCATAATTATTTTTTGTCAAGACATACAAAATAAAAATTATTAATTATTGAGAATAATATCTATTATATCTTTCTTTCCTTTAGTGTACAATCCCCTATTATCAGCATACTTACTTTCCAATTCTTCCTTCACCCTCTGATACTGCAAAGCCATATTCTCATTAGCATTTAGACAATCTCTAAAATGAATATAATTCCTCCACTCAGTTCCATTCCACTTCACAACATGAATATGGTGTGTCCTGATATCCTTTTCCATATCACCCATTACATAAAGAATCTGATTTTCCACATCCGAACCACGACAAAAGATTCCTTCCTTCTGTAACTGCTCATTATATGACATTATTTTCTCAAAATCAGTTACCCCAACAGCAATATCAATAATCGGTTTTGCTTTAATTGCCGGTATTGCTGTACTTCCAATATGCTGTATATCAATAGCATCATCTCCTAATATAGATTTAAGTATTTTGATTGTTTGAACAGCAACCTCATCCCACTGTTTATCATGTGGTTCAAGCTGCACTGTTCCTCTTTTTAATCCTAATGACATAGCAATCTCCTTAATATTACATCACAATTTCACTGTCGAAATATTGTTCCTGAAAATGAATCTGTCTCCTGATTTCTTCCTTTGAAAAAGTCATTCCGTCAGGCACAACTACCCACTTTTCTTCTATATCATCTTTTCTATAAACAATGGCAATAATTTTACCTGTAAACTTGCAAACTGGTTCATTTACACCTAATATATAAGCGTCCTGCTCTTCTCCATCTGGTGCCATAACTCCTTCAATGTAACCATAATTTATTGGATAATACATATCCTTATATTCAGGATGATAACTTCCTAATGGTCTATCGACTGTGACAGTTACTGTTGCTCCGACTATAGAATTACTTTTAACCCATAAATACTTTTCTATCAATTTCGGCTGTATTAACGGATATGTCCAGTTCTCAGGCAAATCATCCATAAGCACAACTTTCTCCATTTCGCTATGTAATTCTTTCGCAAACTCTGTTATCTCTGCAAAACAAAGCAGTCCAAATGTTTCTTCACCGGTATCATTTACTCTAGTCTTACCTGTCACCGAATATACACATATTGGTTTTATCTCAAAATTGATAGCTCCAGTCTCTTCCTGCAACTCCCTTTTTGCTGTTTCAAAAATATCCTCCCCAGCTTCTCTATGCCCTCCCGGCACTTCATATGTATCTCTTTCTTTATGCTTGCAAAATACCCACTTGCCGTTACTCTGTGAGATAATCACTGCAAATTTCAATAGTTCATCATTAACTGTATCATAAAATCTTACTTCCACCATATTTCCTCTCCATGTACATATCTATAATATTTCATTCTCAATAAAATCCGCAATTCCCTCTTCGTCATTTGAACCAATTACAATATCCGCTCTCTCTTTTACCTCATCAATCGCATTCCCCATTGCAACACCTGTTCCACATAATTCAAGCATTCCGATATCTGCATAATCATCTCCAAATGCAATAATTGAATCTGTACTAAATCCACATACTTCCGTAATCTTCATAATTGCGTTTTCTTTCGTCACATTCTTTTTTGTAAACTTGTACCAAAATCCATCAGAGAAACGAATACAATCACAATCAGAGAGACTTCGAGCCAGCTTATCTGCCTTATCTTGATTAAATATCTCGACACACATTTTTAATGAACATTCGTTAAAATCTGAAAAATCTGTATAAATACTATCTCCCCAACTCTTATCTAACTTCTTAGGATCTATTTTATAATTCCAATAATGTGCATCTATTGTATCTATCGTAATTTCGCAATCATTTCCACAAATATTTCTTGCCATGTCAATCATCACATTCGTTTCTTCTTCGGTAAATTCTGCCCTATAAATATATTCTGTTTTGTATTTTACTAATGCCCCTCCACTCGATATTAAAATATCGGGCATCAATTCATTTAAAAATACCAAAGAGTTTTGCTCACTTCTGGAGGTGGAAACACCTATCAATATATCATTTTCCCTGCATTTTTTTAGAGCAGATAATGTTCTTGTTGATATTGTTTTTTCACTCTGTAATAAAGTTCCATCTAAATCAAATAAAAGAAGTTTGCATTTCTTCATATCATTTTTTCCTTTTCATTCTTCTGAATAATTGTAAACGTCAAATACTGCGCCTACCCTTAAATTTAACGCCGCTTTTATGAGCAGCGTGGTTTCCGGCATTCCTCGGGAAGCTCCTCTGCCCAGGGCATCAGATGGTTCAGTTTTGCCGGATCTATATTTCCTTTTTCGTCACAATACTTAGGCAACTCCGTGAGGATATGCCTGAAGTAGTAGTATGGGCGCAGATTGTTCAGCTTTGCTGTTTCTGAAATACTGTAAACAAGAGCGCTGGCTCCGGCACCTTTTGCTGTGTTATGGAACATCCAGTTCTTCTTGCCGATACAGAAAGTCCGGATAGCCCGCTCGGAAGCAGAGTTATCAATTGGGATATCCCCATCGGTCAGAAATATTTTCAAATATTTTTCCTGATGGATAACGAAATTTAGTCCCTGTCCGGTCCTGGATTTCGGAGGTACTGCGCACTCTGTAACCTGTTGTTTTGCCCACGCAAAGAAGTCCTCAACCAGCGGTTTTATCCTTGTCTGCCGCTGCGTAAGGCGATCCGTTGCAGGAAGTTCTTTCAGTTCAGTATCAATCCGGTAGAATTCCGCGATCTTTTGTAATGCCTGGTATGCCACGGAACTTTTTACTGCCCCGGGATCCTTTTTATCCGCTGCCTTTACGGCATCTGCAAAGGCTCTTCTTGCATGTGCCCAGCAGTTTGCGTTTGTCACTCCCGGCAGTTTTTTGTCCAGCATATGATACTGCTCCAGACTGTCCGTGACCAGAACTCCTTTGTAGCTCCGGTAAAACTCCAGCGGCTTTTCGTGATCCCTGCCTTTCTGGTATTCGTAGATCACCACAGGACGTTCCTTATAGAACTCCCCGGAACGGTGTACCCACATGTAGCATTTACTGTTCGGACGGTCACTGTCACCGATCACCTGTGTAGGTGTTTCGTCCGACTGTGTCACCGGCAGGGACAGCAGCTCCTGCTTCATGCGTTCCACAAACGGTGCAAAATATTTCTCAGCACACCGGATGATCCAGTTCGACATGGTCTGTCTGGAGATATTTACACCATTGCGTTGAAACTCCTGCTCGACTCTGTGCAGTGCAGAGGAATTCACATATTTAACATTCAGAATGGAGGCAAGCAGGGAAGGAGTAACGATGCTTCCCCGGAGAAGATCCCTGGGACGCTTTCCCCGTAAGAATTCATCCTGATGGTCTCCGCCGGTGCCTACATAGACTTCCACGGTATGGACTTCCACCGTCCAGGATTCCGGTTCATGACGCAGCCTTTTGTAGGTTTCATCCTTCATTCTGCGCCAGTTGCCTGCACCATAAAACGTATCCAGTTCTTCTGTGGATACCTGATAAGGAGGAAGTATTTCTTCCGGAAAATCTTTCAGATTCATTTCCCGTTGCCCTTTTTTCTTATGGTTACGTCGGGATGGAAGTACTTCCTCCGCAGCAGGCTCCGGGACAGACAGATCACAGCAGCTTTCTGCCTCATCAAAGAAGGACAGCTGACCATCTATGGAATCCAGTGTTTCTGCGTGTTTTCCGAAACGATAGCTGTTCGCTATGCGTACCTGTTCGATCAGCCGCTCGATGTTCTCATTCAGGGTATCCAGCTGCCCCTGCATCATAAGAACGATGGTGATCAGTTCCTCCCGGCTGCAGTTATTCAGTTCTTCCAGTGTATGTCTGTCTGCCATTGTCCCGCTCCTTAAACTGTTTTTATTATACCAGAAAACACAAAGGATTGCAAACCGGCAACCCCGCAGGTTTCGTCATTCTGCCTATGCCTGTATGGTGGTGTGATGGTCATAGAGCCAGGGAAATATAAAGTTTTCAAGGTGCTGAAATTTTATCCGGATTCTCCTGTGGATACGTCACAGACCATCCAGCAGCGTCTAGAGAAGCTGTAACACCGGGAAGAGATCTGACCTGATATCGGACATAAAAAATCTATGTTTTGCACAAAGATCAGGTGGGCTTTTGCGGTGTTACTTCCCTGACTTTGGGATTCAGGGGATTCAGCCCAATCATAAGATAACGGAACTGTTCCTCTGTAAGGTCTGCGGCCTCTTCGCTGGTTCTCGGCCAGGACAGGGAACCTGCCTCCAGCCGTTTGTAGAGCTGAAGAAAACCGTCTCCCATCCACAGAAGTCCCTTGATGCGGTCGGACCGTCTGCCACAGAATAGGAATAAAGTTCCCTTTTCAAAAGGATTTTGATGGTATCTGTCTCCGATGATCATGGACAGCCCATCGATCCCTTTGCGCAGATCCACATATCCGCAGGCAATCACGACTCTGCGGATACCGGCAGCATCTTCAAGCATGAAGCACCTCCTGCAACAGCCTGCAAAGCAGGGACTCTGAAATATCGTTTGATAATTCCAGCGTCAGGCGGCCAGATCTGATTACAGCAACCGGAGACATTGTTGCAGGGACGGTTGGCACTGGTGCTATGTCCAGAGCAGTTTTTACCGGGATTTCTACAAAAGAGAGGGCAGATGGGTTGGTAACTTTCTGGAGTTCCTCCTGTTCACAGACTTCCCGGCGGATCTTTCGGAGCCAGTAATAGTAAGATTTTTCAGAAATATCGTTTTCAGCAAGCCACTGCTTTGCCGTAGTGCCTGCCGGTCTGTCCTGGCACTGTCGAATGATGTTTATCCAGTTCGACCTGCGGACAGTGTGAGTTAATTGGTCCATGCGCTTTAGCCTCCTCTAAAAAACTAATAGTTTTTTTCGTGTCATTTAGAGTGTGGCATAAAAAAACTAATTAGCCAAGGCGCAGGATTTGACGTTTACGAATAATTACATTTGCATCAATTACTCTCCCCACAAATAGAGCCAAACTAGAGCCATTTGATAAAACAAATGCCGAAAGCCTGCATATACAATGGGGTCCCTCCTCTGCTACGCAGCGGTCCTCCACATTGTCATGAATACAAGCTTTCGGCATTTTAATTTGTTTATTCAAACTCAGCAAGTTGTTTCTGTATCCTAAACCATTTTGTTTAAGTTCTATTTGAAATCTGCCGATATTTTACTTCATTTACATATTTTACTTTAGCTTACTGATTTACTGTTGCCAAAGTGTTGCCAATAAATATTATATATGTACTATGCTGCATTATCAACTGAAAATTGCTTTAGAAACGCAATTAAACCTTCATGAGTATCCGCACATTGACTTAAAAGTAACAACGGGTCAACATTAGGATCAATTTTTATACATTCGTATTCTTCTGAAAAATATTCTCCTTTTTTATACTTCTTTTTTAAATCATCTATTATCTTTTTTAAAAACTCTAATTCGTACTTTCCTCTTAATGTCTGTTGCATATTAGTTTGTCCCAGTTCACTAACGTATTTTTCAATTTCAGTATCTTCAATAATACATGAATCAGGAAAACACTTTTCTAGAAATTTTTTGTCAATTTCTTGTTTAACCCCCACCTTATCAATTGCTAATGTTTCAAAATATTTTGATATTTTGAAATTTGTTAATTCTAATTTTCTTTTTCCGGTTTTTAATTCATTTACTCTTTGTGCTTTTATCCACGCATTTAAAAAAAGAACTTGTCTATGAAATACATCCATACTTTTTTTATAATCTTCCATGCATCTTTGATAATCACTACAATTGCAATTAACTCCAAACGCATAATTTAAAATCCTCGTAAAAGCTGTACTAGATGTATAATAATTTTCAACCGAGTAACCAGTTGTCTGATAAACATTTTTTTCTAAATTTTTTTGAGGGAAGAAATCACTATCTATGAAATATGCCGTTTTCACATGATCATACTGCTTTTTCTTTTTTATCAATTCCTTGACTTTTAATACACCAGCTTTTCCACCACAATTATAGCTAACTATATTATCACAAGATCTTCTCGTAATTTGCTCAACCCGATTCCCATAATATTTTGCATCTTCGCCTTCATAAAAACAAAATAGTGCTCTTGTATGAAGCTCTTTTGATTGGCAAAATTTCGTAAACACAACAACTGACTTATTTCTAGCCTCTCGCGTCTTTTGTACATCCATCGCCTTACTCCCCTATCACTTCTTCTATACATTCACCCATGTCCTGAGCCAAATAATCATATTCATTATCAAAGATAAATGGCGAGTGAGTGACAGCAACGAGCAAACTACATTTCCCTGATTTCATAATGTCTGGCAAAAAATGTTCCTGCCACTTTATTGATAAAGATAATTCTGGCTCGTCAAATAAAATAATACAAGGTTTTTGTTGCTCTAAATACAATTTAGAAAAAATAGAAAGCACCTGTTTCTCTCCAGATGATAAATTTTGTATACTTATAGGTTTTTTATAGTTATTTCTATATATTTCTAGTTTAACATTACTCTCATCATAAATATATTTTTTGCCATCCAAATATGCATTGCAAACATCTCTATACTTTCGTATTTTCTCATCATGTTGAGTTTGTTTTTCATAACTTGATATTAAATTTACAATCAGATTAAACAAATGCTGGTTTTCATCTTTATATATTTCATTATTAGCTACTATTTGCTTTATTTTTTCTTTATCAGATTTCTCTATTTCATCACCAATTCTATCCAAAGCAATATTTAACGTTTCTTTATCTATATTTATACCCTTATCAATTTCTGTATGATTTAAATATTGCTTCAATAGAACACCTGTCATCTTAGCAAATCCATTTATAGCTGCTGATTTTATTGTCTCAAGAACTTTGTCAATTCTATTTTCTACATCTTTCATTCCAAACTGAATAAGGCGTTCTTTTACATTATCTCTATCCATATCCACACCCAACTTAGACATATCTTCCTCTATTCTTCTGTATGTAGGATAATAAAGGACATCTTCCTCAACCAAGTTTTCGACTTTATTTTTGAAATCAACTGCATTTGTAGCTTTTCCGTACTCATCCGGTTTTATAAGTGAAAAAATATATCTACTCACTTCTTCATATGCAATTCTTATTGGCATGCCATATACATCTCCAACTCGAACAGCATACTCTGTCAATTCCTCTCTATTTGCATTTCCTTCTTGAGCTAACCTCTTTAATTCTTCTTTTTCCTTTTCTGAAAAAATGTTACCTAAATTACTATGACGCATTCTTCTATATCGTGGTGTGTCATAAACATTCTCCTCTAGATATCTATTCAAATCATTTCGTTTTAATGTAAGTTCTTCATTCCCCTCAAATCTTATTACAATCGAATCAAACAATATATTATCTAGCTTGTCTAATCTTCCACTCAAAACATAATATAAACAACTTAGAATTGTTGTTTTTCCCATTCCGTTTTCACCCAAAAATATGTTTACATTGTCCTCAAAGTTTAACGAAACATTATATTGATTAAATAAATTATATATCCTAAAATATTGTATCTTTGTCATAATTATTCTCCTTCTCTTATCATTATATGATTACAAAACTTTCTTATTCCTCAAATATTCTCAACCTCTTAACAATCTCCTCCGGCTCCGGTAACATTGCTTTCATCTCTTCCGGTAACGTATTTCTTAACTGATATGTAGCCACGCCAATCGGGGCATTGATATTCTTCAAGGCATATTCCACATAAGTTTTATCCTTACTCTTGCAAATAATAATTCCGATTGACGGATTCTCATCTGGTAATTTGACTTGCTCGTCCAACGCTGTCAAATACAACTGCATTTTTCCGGCATATTCTGCTTCAAATTCACCTATTTTTAACTCTATGGCTATCAGACTTCTCAACCTTCTATGAAAAAGCAATAGATCAATATATAAATCCCTGCTTCCCACCATCAGATGATATTGATTTCCTATGAATGTATAGTCTCCACCCATTTCTATCAAAAACGCTCTTATATTATTTACCAATTGCATTTCTAATTCGTGTTCAGAGTATTCCGGTGACAATTCGGCAAAATCAAATGTATATTCATCTTTTATTGCAAGCTTAGCCTGTACTCTTTGCGCAATCGGAAGCGTTAAATCAAAATTCGTCTGATTCAGTAAATATTTCTCATAGGTCTGTGCCTCGATAAAATTAGTTAAAATGCGCTTAGTCCAACCATATCTTTTCGTCATTTGAATGTAAAATTCACGTTGCAAATCATCCTTACATTTTTCCATAATGATGATATTATTGCTCCAGCTAATTTCTCGCACCAGTGGTGCGAGTTTTTCAGAATCACGATAAGTCAAATAGAAATTGCGCATTCTCCACAAATTGGCAGCTGAATATCCCTTTGCGCCCGGAAACTCTTTTTGCAATTCTGTTGAAAGCACTTGAACAATTGATTTTCCCCAACCGTTTTCTTCCTGTTGTCTATAGATTTCTTCTCCAATTTCCCAATACAAATTTATAGTTTCCGAGTTTATTAATTTCAGAACTTGATATTGTTTTTTATGGATCAATTCCTTTAAATCATCCACAAGTGGTTCATAACCCACAATTTCATTCTTTTCCATATTCCTCTCCATTTCTCGCACCAGCGGTGCGAGTTTTACCAATCAACTTGCTACATAAAAATGCTCGCCTATTATTCCTACAGTTTTAATATAGAATATTGAATTATAATTTACATACCATAATGTATTCTTCGTCGTTTTCATCAACGATACTGAAGCCGACATTTTTATACATATGAACGGCATAATTTATCTTTTGAACTGACAATGATGCCTGCTTATATCCTTGTTTTTTGAGTTCTAAAAGCATTCTTTTCATCAATTTAGTTCCAATACCATGATTTCTATACTCTTTAAGCAATGATATAGCAAATGACGGAGTTTCATCATCAACATGTCCATAATCATCCATAATACGAACCCATACTGCTCCAACTATTTTGTCATCTGTTTCAGCCACATAACACATATCACCTTTTTGCTTGCCAAAATCTGTTACATATACTTGTAATTCTGGTTGCTTAATTATTTCATATGGCGGCGCATCGACTCCGTCTGGAATAAAAATAGCTTCACACAAAAATGTATTTAGTACATTTACTTCATTCTGTTTTAAATTTCTTATTTTATAATCCATATAAACCTCCGATTTATTATTTTATAAATCAGTTGTCATTCCACACATGCGATACCTCCATCAAATATAAATGCGTTATTTCATAAAATTATCATTTGCCGATTACAATACTACTCTTTCATTTGCGTGTGCATAAAAAATGACTTTAGGATTACGACTCATGACAATTTTCCAATCTTCTTTAAGCTCTACATTGTTATCATAAGCGTCAAGATAATCTATAGGCTCCAAATCGCCAACAAAACAAGAACCATCATCCAAAATGAGAGAAATACTATCTTTACTATGACTTGGCGTAGATAAAATTTCACCTTCAATTCCTATGCTGTGAAGAAATACTCTGCTTTCTTTACATTTAACCAAAACAGCATCTTCTTTGTTTATTGGCACATATTTCATCCGTGCATCCCTACTAAATATTTCATCAGAGAAATGAATATATTCGACTTGTGTATCAATCAGCAGAAGTTTTACACCCAATTCCATAAGTTCGCTTATAAGACCAATATGATCAGGATGGTAATGTGTTGCCAAGACATAAGTAATATCACTGATTTTTATATTGTGCTCTTTAATCGCCCTATAAAATGCAGGCAATGTTCCTGCATAGTCAGTATCGATAAGCAAATTACCGCTTATTCCATGAATAAAAAATGTATTTGTATTGCCGTATTTTAACTTACTTACCACAAACACCACCTCCACTTATTCCAGTTTTGTTTACTCCAAGTCTTCAAGAACACTTTCATAGTCCTTTACAAAATACTTGATGTTTTTACGTCCTTTTTGAAGAATTGTGTGTCCTTCAGCTTCCAGCTTCTCTTTCTGTGCTTCTACACCACCAGGATATTTTTCATTTAGCTCGCCATTTGCTTTTAATGTTCTCCAATACGGTGTTTCATCATTGGAGCGTTGGTAGCTTGCCCACGCAGCAATGGAAACAAAAATACCTGCCGTAATAGGCTCTGTAAAATCTGCTCCATTTAGTTTTGCAAGATGCTCTCGTATTTTGCCAACAGTAATTACTCTGCCACAAGGAATTTGTTTCATTACCTTGTCATAGTCAATCGGTGGAGCAAAGTACATTTTATTTCCACCATATTTCTCAATACTTTTTTCATCTGTAATAATCTGAAACTTTGGCATATCTTTGCTATCATGCAACATAGCATTAAAATCCTTTTTATTTTCATTAGCCATATCTGCCACCTCCTTTAAGAATAAGCATTTAAACACTTCTATGCAATGAGACAGTTTTAAAAATTATCAATAAATTATACAGTGACTCAACCTTTTCAGTCTATTGCTTTGATTATATCATGACATCAGTTATTCCGCATTAGGATTTAAAAAATGCGGAGCATTTTCGCTCCGCACCTTTCTCACACATATATCAGTTCTCTTATCACAATCTCCTCCGCCGCACTCCGCACATTATTCATAAGTCCTACCCACTTCATCTGATTGCTCGCCTTTAATTCTTCTGTAATCCCTGCACCAGCTTTCATCTGCTCCACAAGAAGCTCCATTCTCTCATAACATTCCTTATCAACCTCATGCAGGTACTCATTTAATTTTCCTTCCATGAGAAGCCTGATATATTCTAATCTGCGGTGGGTTTTCAAATACTCCCACCGCATCCGTCCATATCTTCCAATCTCATAGTGTGTCCCCTCCGGCAATACTAAATCCGGATAATATAATCCGTCAGCCTCAAGTGTATACCCTATTCCGTTTTCTCCAATGATATGGTTTTCCATAATCTGCTCCTATCTGCCACCTCTGTCACTCCTATAATAGTGGCTCTGCCTGTTGTTTTCTCGCTCCTTTACTTCCATTTGCTTCTGCTGTAACCTTGCCCTAAAGCTATCCGACTCTGCCTTATTTCCGGTCTTCTGTTCCCATCTTGTAACTGCCGACTGATAATCGCTGTATTCAGCTTTGGAAGCTCTGTATTCAGTTAAGAACTCCTTTACATTCTTATAGCCATAACCCTGCACAATACTTGAGAGATACTGCTTCATACTGGCTATTTGCATTTTTAACTGTTCTGCCTGTTCCTGAAGCTTATTGCGCTGTTTTCCTTTGAAAATACCCTTTGTTCCGGCAATCTTCTTCTCAACACTGGCAAGCTGTTGCTCCCTTTGATAAATGGCTGTATTCTGCTTCTCCAGCTTGCTATAAATATCCGCAAGTCTCAGATATTTGGAAGCAAACTCAGACTTCTTTGGCTTTTCCGGTATCGGTTCACTTTTCGCCATCACAGGCTCATTGACTGCCTGAACCTTCGTCTGCTCTGGTTCTGACTTTGCAAACGCTTCCGTAACCTTATCAGCCTTTTCCAAAGCCATTTTAAGCACCTTACTAATCAGAAGTTCCAAAGCATATATTGCCGTCATAATCAGGCTTTTAAACAGTGCCGGATTTCTCCCTGACTTCTGAATGGAAGCCTTTACTTTCTGTCCGATTTCGCTCTGCTTCACTTCCAAAATCTGCTCCTCCGGCACACCACTGATCAACGCTCTATCCACAGTCTGATTCCACATGGTACGGTACTGATTATCCGTGCGTATCTGCTCCGCTTTGGGGTTGTTCTTACCAATCTTTTTCGTAGGCAGATACACACCGTTTCTGTCAAAAACCCTGAGCTTTTGCTTATCATCTTTTACATAAATATTGATAAGGTCAGTGTAGGAGCGTTTCACTTCATCAAGGAATCTGTCGTTCTTAAACCTGCTGTCCTTGATAGTAAAAAAAGTACGCTCATATACCTCGCCCTTGGGAATGATTTTACAGCCTTTACGAAGCTGTCCGGCTTCATCTAGTATCTCTTTTTTTGTTCGTACATGCTTTCCGTTTTCGTCATAAAACATATTTCTTGTGGCAATCTTCTCCACAGGTTCATCAAGCAGCTTTCGCTCCGAAAAGATAAGATGGATATGATAGTTGATCTTGCTTTTGTTGTGGTGCAGGGCAGCGATACACTCCACGACATAACTTTGCTTGAAGTGTTCAGTAAAAAGTTTCAGCAGCTTGGAGAAGTCCTCAGCTTTCTTGGCAAGACTTCTGATGTCCGTATGGCACAATATGAATCAGAAGCAAGAGTACCCAAGCATGACCTCTTAAAAGAAATGGCGGATATCTTTGATATCAGCACCCATGCACTTACCGTACCGGATATAGATACCTACATCGGTCTTATGCACACCTTTTTCGCATTGGAAGATATGTATGGACTGAAAATTGACGAAATGGATGGTGAAGTAGTCTTACGTCTGGATAAGTCCGACTATTCCACCTATTCCTCCATGAATAAAATGCTCCGTACATGGCTCGCCGAAGCTAAGAAGCTGGAGAACGGAGAAAACACCAAAGAGGAATATGATGACTGGCGTTACAAATATCCGGAACTGGATACACACCAAATCTGGGCTAAGGTTCCTTCACAGGAAATCAGCGATATGCTTCTCGCTGGATTGAAAGAAATGGAAAAAGAAGAAAAGAAACAAACGAAACGTAAAAAGAAAAAATAAGCATAAAAAAACCTTAGAGTCTGTGATACTTTTTCTGTAAAATAATCTAGGCAAGGTCCTTCTATGATAAAATAATTATCATTAGGAGGGCCTTTTATTATGGCAAGACAAAAGAAACCTGTACACAGAGTACAAATGACCGATGGTAAAAGAAACATCATTCGGCAGCATCTCGAAGAATACGATATCGAGACTGCAGAAGACATCCAGGATGCTCTCAAAGATCTCTTAGGTGGCACCATTAAAGAAATGATGGAGGCCGAAATGGATGATCACCTTGGATACGAAAAGTCCGAGCGTTCTGACAACGATGATTATCGCAATGGCTATAAACATAAGCAGGTAAACAGTCGGTATGGTTCTATGGAAATCGAAGTCCCACAGGATCGAAAATCGACCTTTGAACCACAGATTGTGAAAAAGCGTCAGAAAGATATTTCTGATATTGATCAGAAGATCATTTCTATGTATGCAAAGGGAATGACCACTCGCCAGATCTCGGAAACAATCGAAGATATCTATGGTTTTGAAGCATCAGAAAGTTTCATATCTGACGTGACAGATAAAATACTTCCTCAGATTGAAGACTGGCAGAACCGTCCACTGGATGAGGTATATCCGATCCTTTACATCGATGCAATCCATTATTCTGTACGGGATAATGGAATCATTCGTAAACTTGCAGCTTATGTCATTCTGGGTATTCATACAGAGGGCAAAAAGGAAGTCCTGACCATTACAATCGGTGACAATGAAAGTGCGAAATACTGGCTTTCAGTCTTAAATGAACTGAAAAATCGAGGAGTTAAGGATATCCTGATCATCTGCGCCGACGGCCTTACAGGCATTAAGGAAGCGATTGCAACAGCGTTTCCAAAAACAGAATACCAGAGATGTATTGTTCATCAGGTAAGAAATACTCTGAAATACGTTCCGGATAAGGATAGAAAAGCCTTTGCTGCAGACTTAAAAACCATCTATCAGGCTGCTGACGAGCAGAAAGCTCTGGCTGCCTTAGACCGTGTAACTGAAAAGGAATCCGCCTGCCATTTTTTGACGGTTCTTTACTTTCCTCAGATCCCGTTCTGATATATTATTATCAAATGGTACCTCAGAACGCTTTATGAACAGCAAATGGTTTTCACGGTATTTTTCCAGACGGTTTAACAGGGCCTCTTCCTGCTTCGCGTATTTATAAAACACTGCCGTCCCAAAGGCTCCGGCTTTCATATGCCTGTAGGTATCCGTCCCCGGCACATCCCCTTCAAATTCATGCCCGTCGTGCTTGACAGTGGCAACCTTCAAGCCATAGTCGGTCAAAACAGGCAGCAAGCGAGTGATCAGGGTGGTTTTTCCGGCATTTACAACCTTGTTTTTACACATTTTCCGATCACCCTGAAGATAACCGAAAAAGACCTGGCATACCAGACTTGGAAATTCCGGTACGGCAGGTCTTCTTATCTTTTTATCCAATCAGTTTCCTGGATGGTCGATGCCCTTTTAACCATCTCAGAATTTTGCATTGTCCGGATCAGAGCCTGTCCGGCCTACGCATTCCAGCTTATCTATCACTGCCATGTCCTCCTGGGATATCTGAAAATCAAAAAGCTGCAGATTCTCCTTAATCCTCACAGGGGTAACGGATTTGGGCAGAGGAAGATGTCCTTTCTGCAGGCACCACCGCAGACAGATCTGGGCTGTGGACCGGCCGTATTTCTGTCCAAACTCCTTCAGCTTTGGATCTTCCAAAAGCTTTCCGGAACCAAGGGGACTCCACGCCTCCACCAGGATGTCATGCTCTTTGCAGAAGGCCGCCGTTTCCGGCTGCATCCAGCCGGGATGGAACTCAATCTGGTCTACCATAGGAATGACCTGTGCTGTTTTCAGCAGCGCCTCCATATGCACCGGGAGAAAATTGCTTACACCGATGGCCCGTACATACCCTTTTTCCAACAGATATTCAAAGGCCTTCCAGGTCTCCCGGTTTACCTCCTGGTAGGTATCCCTGAAAGCCAGGGGACGGGGCCAATGGATCAGGTACAGATCCAGATAATCCAGGGCCAGCCTTTTTAAGGAGGCATCAAAGGCTTTCAGGGTTTCCTCATAGCCTCTCACATCGTTCCACAGCTTGCTGGTCACAAACAGCTTTTCTCTCGGCACTCCCGACATGCGGATTCCGGCTCCCACCCCAATCTCGTTGTGATATACCGCCGCCGTATCTATATGGGTGTATCCTGCCTCTATGGCGTGCATTACCGCATCTGCCGCTGTCTCTCCGTCCGGCATCTGCCATGTGCCGAAGCCCACCTGAGGGATCTCCACTTTGTTATGCAACTGAAATGTTCCGTTTTCGTGTAGATTTTCCATTATATTTTCTCTCCTTTCTTTACCTGTTACGTCTCTGTCCTTTCCCGTCTAATACATCATTGCATTAATCTCGAAGTAAATAGTGCTTGATATCCGTGTCAGCTGTGCGTCTGCGAATCGACGGCGCAGCGGTGCCTGCGTCTAGCTCCGCAGGCGTGCAGAGGATGCGGATAGCGAGTACTATTTACTCGAGAGAATCCGTAGACAGCTTCAGATAAGAATTCAGAGCCGCCATGGGGCCTGATACATCCCTGGACAGAACCGGAGACATGTTAGCGGCAATGGGATCCTTAGACATACGGCCGTCTGCGGAGGCTCCTATCCGCTTTCCGATGTTCACAATCCAGGAAAATGTAGCGATACACGGGGAAAAGATAAGATCGCCATACCGGCTGTTGTATGCCTCTACCCGTTCCACAAAATAGTTTACCATCTCGCAGGCCAGATTGCCAGCTTCTTTTTGTCCGTTTCCGAATTTCGCCCCTTCATTTATCATCTTCATCTGCAGAACCTGATTTCCCTCCCAGTTATTTTTCAGGATCTCCACCAGCTGCGGCAGTGTCACCATCTCTTCTTCAAATACGAATTTCTCAATGGCTGCCATGGCATCCGCCGCATTGGAAACTCCCTCGGGTTTCAGCCGCAAGGCTGAACTGTAACTACAGATGTGGGTAGATGCAGAAGATTCCTTGACATTATAGTAATGTTCAAAAAACGCTGAGAATAATTTCTTCTCAGCGTTTCGACAACTATTTTCTTTCCTTTGACACCTTCTCACTTATTCTCTGATAGATTTCCTTTGTCTCTGCGTCATTTTCCCCATTTACAACTAATATTTTTCCATCTATGTTCATGACAACATATGAATGGCAGGAGGCATGAGTGTAGCGGATATAATCTCCGAAGATATCGTTTTTGAAGTTTCCCATAGCATACTTCAGGTTTCCAAAACCATTAGTTCTGTAATCATTATCGTTCTGCAATACATTTACTTCATAAGAAATGCTGTCAATTTGCGAATACTCCCCTGTATAATCATTCCATCCTTTTGCTTCAATGTTAAAATCACGATCATTACAACGAATCTGAATGCTTCCACAAAACAAAGTCCATATAGTAAACACAATAGTGGAAATTGCGATGATCAGATATATCACACTTTTTTTGTATTATACTGAATTTTTAAGCCTTCTCCGGTTGCCAGCTTTTTCTTATAAAAAAGGAAAGTTCAGGAAATTTCTCCACAACTTCCGATTTTTCGTTCTCTGCGACTTCCCAATAAACGGGAATTTTACGCTTTCTTAATTGGATGTCTAATTACAGTTTTCCATTTTTCTGGGGCAACCTTTCTTGCATCAGACATATAAATCTCGTGGTGCAACCTATCTTTGTTAATATCATTAACATATCCATTTTGTTCTAAATAAGTATCCATAAGCGCAACAGTTGCTGGCTCATTATCAAAAGAACCTATATGCATAATTTGAACGCATAATCCCTCATCAAGCGTAAGATACTCTGCTGACGAACAATCAAGTTTCTTCTTTTTCGTTGCTGTTTCTACCGCCCAGTCAAAATCAGCTTTAGAAATGAAATCAGGCAAACGGATAACAGAAATCCAGCTGAAAGCAGACTTATTTGTATAATCTACACTCTCGACATCATCCTGCCACCAAAAACCTTCCAATGGCGGAACAACATATTCAAAAAATCCTTCAATTTTATAATCAGTCTTGTAACTCATTTTTAATGTGTATGCAACAGCATATAGAACACTGATTGCTTGTTGATATGCTCCGCCTTCTTCATTTGGATTGCCTTTTCCTCTAACTGCAATATAATTTGCCTTAGGTACATTTACAATCTCTGGTTTGTTCTTCGGCATATAGAATTCTTTATACTCTTTTTTAAAATCAAAAGCCATAATAACCTCCAAAATTCCGATTTTCTCAATTCTCCAAACTTGAAGTTGTAGGTTTCTTTGCTATTATATCTTTAAAATTCGTTTTGCTTTCGCATTAACAAATTGGATAATCGGGCCTGAAATGATAACTGTAATGATTGTGCATATGCCAAACTTCCCGCCAAGCAAAACACCTATTATCACAACCAGAATATCTAATGCTATTCGAACAATTTTAACTTGCCAGTTGTTCTTTTCTGCCAAGGCAAAAGTAACTGCTTCATAAGAGCCACGACCAAGTGAGGCAGACGCATATAGTCCGGTCCCGACAGCAAACAAAATAACACCCAGCAACATGATAAAGAAGTTGAACCATCGATATGTACTGTAGACATGGCAGGTGGCAAATACATCCACACAGGTGCTGTATACAATTTGATATAGCACCGTCCCAATATGGATTTGACTTTTATCGTAAATTAATGCAAACAAAATCATCCCCACTGCTACAACAAAAGATGCCATACCGATGCTCAAGTGAAACGTTTCAGCAATACCCTGCCATAGCACTGCGAGCGTGGCGCCACCAAATCCTGCATACAGTGCAAGTGTAATGCCATAGGCTGCAACAATGGAACCTATCACAATAATTATCAATTTCTTTAATAAGTCCCGCAATAGCAATGATTCCCTTTTGTGCTTATCAAACATCATAATTCCTCTATTCTACAAATTCAAATTGTTACACTTAAAAAAGCGGAATTTCACCATCATAGTTTTCTGCTTTTTCCA